>ERZ808240.1158-NODE-1158-length-33467-cov-5.019005_pt1 | contig 33467 bp, 27 predicted proteins | sample MGYA00521084_ERZ808240 | MGnify/ENA primary metagenome ERZ808240 (study PRJEB31516, sample SAMN03275571) | gut metagenome | biome: mammalia-associated habitat; material: feces | host: Papio cynocephalus | place: Kenya | collected 2012-08-06 ... | reverse complement strand
CACGCCGAAAGCAATGGAGCAGCTGGAGTTTGCCTATCTGGATGCCCGAAGCGATGCGAATATCAATCAGCTTCTTTTGATCCCCTGTGTGATTCTGGACTTCCTCTGTATCCACCCGTTCCGGGACGGCAACGGCAGAATGTCCCGTTTGCTCTCGCTGCTGCTGTTATATAAAAACGGCTTTGACGCAGGAAAATATGTGTCCTTTGAGGAGCAGATCAATAATTACAAGGCGTATTATTACGAAGCCCTGCGGCAGTCTTCGGCCGGGTGGGAAACGAATGAGAACTCCTATTTCCCCTTTATTGAGAATTTCCTGTCCACACTCTATATGTGCTATAAGGAACTGGACAAGCGGTTTGCGGTGGTACACGGCAAGAAGATCACGAAGAAAGCCCGTGTGGAAGCAACCGTCCTGAACAGCCTGACACCGCTATCCAAAGCCGAGATTTGCAAAATTCTCCCCGATGTCAGCCCCACGACCGTCGAAGCCGTCCTCGGTGCCATGGTCAAGACTGGTTCGGTAAAGCGGATCGGCGCAGGACGGACGACACGGTATATTAAAGCGTAAGAGGTGTTTTATGAATAAGCAAAAACGCAAAAAGACAACCTTTTGGTCAAAACACTAAAACCACAGAATTTACGTTAATAGAATCATTGCTAAATTCATGTTGAACTCTGTGCATGATACGGAAATCAGCTGCACGATCATTGCAATTCCAATGCTTTTTCAGCTTTTTGACTAAAATTTGGAATTACTGCCTGTCACATAGACGTCAAGATTCTCCCTGCGCAGGAATCCGTTCAGAACGGATTCAAAAGCACCGAGCTTCTGCACTTCGTCGAGCAGCAGATAATACATGCCATCGTCTTTTATCTGCGGCATCAGCCAATTATTAAATTTGGAAGGATCAACCTTTCGATCCTCCTTTTCGCTGTCAAGCACGATCGGATCCTCACCGATCTTGAGCAGATCTTCTGCGGAGTCGAAAGCAAATTTTATGATATGGTCTTTGGAGATGTTTTCTGCAAGCAGATGCTTATGAAACAGCGTATTCAGTAAATAGGATTTTCCGCTTCTGCGGATTCCGGTGATCACTTTGATGAATCCATTGTGTTTCCTTACAATAAGACGATCAAGATACACATCTCGCTTAATTTCCATGGCAACCTCCATCTAATTTTTTTGCCGTTTTCGATGATTTTATAACATCTGGTCGGACTTTCTTTTTTTCGTTCTTTGTGATTTCGTCTGACGCTGTATCGCAAGGGGAAAAAGAGCTGCTTACTGGAAGCAAAAACCACCGGCGGCGCCGGTGGTCGTGATCACGCAGATCTGCATTTTCTTTTTTTGAAAGCTCACGTCTTCCGCTATTTCCGCCCGACGATCATGGCGGAGTCACCGAGCATCATCATGGCGGCGCGGCGTTTGGACCCGAAGATGGAGTCGTAGGTCGGCAGGTAGTTTACTTCCGCGAAATCGGCGTCTCGCAGTTCCTGTGCGAATGCGTTCATATCGCCGTACATCTGCGGCTTCATATTGTCGTGCAGAACGAAAACGCCGCCTTTCTTGAGGACGCGCAGGCTCTCACGCAGCAGATCGTGCTTGTCCGCGCCCATGATGTTGTGATAGACGTAATTGCTGATGACGGCATCGAAGCTTTCATCCGCAAGGTCCAGCTTGTTCGCATCGCCGTGCACAAAACGGCAGCGGCCGCCGACGCCTTCGGACGCGGCGTTGTTTTCGCATAGCTTTTGGCTGTAATTGTACATCGCGCCCCAATAGTCAAGGCCGGTGATCTTGGCGTCCGGCCAGGTCAGCGCCGCACGGACTGCCAGCGCGCCGGAGCCGCAGCCGACCTCCAGCAGGTCGCCTTGCCCGTCGAAGTCAAGATTGCTGAGGATGGTCCGGTGCACTTCTTCCATCATACCGCCTTTGCCAAAAGCGTATTGACGGCGGATCCACGCCATCCAGCCCAGCAGTGCCAGCAAGATGACAACAGCCGCGAGGAAGAGGACGCCGAGGAGCGTGATCCGGAATACGGTCAAGGAGAGGATCGCCAGTATCGCCGCGGCCAGTGCGATCCCGCCGAAAACATAAAATACGGGGTCGGACATCCAGCTGCCGTAATCTTCTCCGTGGGTTCCGACTCTGATCTGTGCTTGTTTTTTAGAAATAGGCTTTAACATTTGAGATTCCTCCTCGATGAATCGTATCGTTTTGGTTTTAAATTGTGGTTAGCATATGCTAACCTATGCGCTTTCAAAAAGCCGCGAAGCATGAAATCCATGAAACTCAGCGGCTTTTCAAGGGTTGGGTGGTATCCCCGGGCGGAATCGAACCGCCAACTATGCTTTAGGAGAGCACTGTTATATCCATTTAACTACGGAGACATATTAAATTGTGCAAGGTCCCCGTAGTTAAATGGATAGATTTAAGGGTGCTCTCCTAAAGCATATGATAGAAGCACTGTTCATACGAGCGAGAGCGAGTATCGCGGTTCTCGAGTTTATCCGAAATCTACGATTTCGCAGATAAACCGAGGTTCGCTTATCCATTTAACTACGGAGACATATGAAGCTTTGCAGGGCAGGAACGCCAGATTGCTACATATTTATCTTACCACAGAACTGCCCAAAAGAGTAGCCCCAATTTTATGTTTCTCAAAAAAACCACGGAGAAAGGCAACTTTTCTCCGTTTTTTTATTGTGATTTGGCGAAAGATATTGTATACTGTATTTATTGTGTTGTTTTTTTAACAAACAGTTGCAAAGTAGAATGTATGATGTGAGGTAAAGGATGTATAAAGTATCAGATCTAAGTATGGAGTATCGGAAGAAGCTGATTACCGCGGATCAGGCGGCGGCTATGGTAAAAAACGGCGACCGGCTGCATTTCGGCCTGGGCTGCGGCTCCATCATCGACATTGACAAGGCGATCGCCAAGCGCGCGGACGAGTTGAAGGACATTACGGTCATCAGTACGGTCACGATCCGCGAAAAACCGTTTGAAACCTATCTGGCGACCGAGAGTAACGATCAGGTTCGTTTCGCGTCGGCGCATTTCAACGTCCATGACAGAAACATGAACAAGGATGGACGCTGCTGGTATATCCCGATGCTGTTCTGCGAACTGCCGCTTTTCTGGGTAAACAACAACAACGAAGTCGATATCGCGATGTTCCAGGTCGCGCCGATGGACAGCCACGGAAACTTCAACCTGGGGCCTCAGGTTGCGGACATGTGGGGCGTGATCAAAGGCGCGAAGAAGATCATCGTAGAAGTCAATGAAAACATGCCGATCGCGCATGGCTATCAGACGCAGCTGAATCTCTACGGGATTGACTATATTGTAGAGGGTAGCAACACCCCGCTGGCGGAGCTTCCGGCCAAGGAACCGTCCGAGATCGACAAAAAGATCGCCGCGCACGTTGTAAATAGGATCAAGAGCCACAGCACGCTGCAGCTGGGGATCGGCAGCTTGCCGCTGTGCATCGGTCAGATGATCGCGGAATCCGATCTTCGGAATATCAACGCGCATACGGAGATGTTCACCGACGCTTACGTTGATCTGTTTGAGGCCGGTAAGCTGACCGGAAACAAGCCGATCGATAAGGGCAAAGCCGTCTACACCTTTGCGGGCGGCAGCAAACGTCTGTATGATTTCATTGATGACAACCCGATCTGCTGCAACGCGCCGGTCGATTATGTCAACAATATCGCGACGATCGCACAGATCCCGAATTTCATTTCCGTCAACAGCTGCATTCAGGTCGACCTGTACGGACAGGTCTGCTCCGAATCGGCAGGACATCAGCAGATCAGCGGAACCGGCGGCCAGCTTGACTTCGTACTGGGCGCTTATCAGTCCAGAGGCGGCGAGAGCTTCCTCTGCACGCCGTCCACCAGAGTCGGCAAGGACGGCAAGCTGGAGTCTCTGATCTCACCGGTACTGCCAAAGGGCGCGATTGTCACCACGCCGCGTATGGCGACCAATCACATCGTAACCGAATACGGCGATGTTGACCTCAAGGGCAAGTCCACCTGGGAAAGAGCCGAGCTTTTGATCAGCATCGCGCATCCGGATTTCCGCGACGATCTGATCAAGGAAGCGGAGCAGATGGGGATCTGGAAAAATTCCAGCAAGTGCTTATAAAGCATACACCAAACTTATCGATGCACCAAAATAAACCAAAAATGCAGGGAAAGTCAAACTTCCCTGCATTTTGTATTAATCATCCCAATCCTCATCGTCAAGCTCTTCGGCATCCCAGTCGAGGATCTTGCCGGTCTTGGCGTTAATTTCGTATTCGTATTCTTTAGTGTTTGTGTAGAATTCGATCTCGTAAACACGCAGACCGTCGTCCCGGTCGAGCTTCGCCTTGGTGAAAGTCACGGAAGAGGCTGAGAGTCCCGCGCTGTTGAGCGCGATGGATTTGGCCTTGTCAACGCCGATGTAATCGGAGGTCGGTTTGGTCTGCGCAGAGCCGGAGGTATCCGTTTTCGGGATCTTGAAATTCTCGATATCCTTGTCCCAGTCAAGGATCTTGCCGGTCTTGGCATGGATCTCGTAATCGTATTCGGTGCTTCCGCTGTAAAATTCGATCTCGTAAACCTGCACGCCGTCGTCCTCCTCGAGCTTTGCTTCGACAAAGGTCGCCTTAGAGGCGGAAATTCCCGCGTGCGCAAGCGCGATCTCTTTCGCTTTGGCTTTGGTGATCTTATCGGTATTTGCGGTGCCGGTCATGTCGGATGGCGTCGATTTATCCGTACCGGAGGCCGGTGTTTTGCTTGTATCGGCTTGTTTTACCGCATCGCGGTCTGCCTCGAGGATCGTGCCGTCGGAAGCCTTGATCTGATAGTCGTATGCAAAGCCTCCGGAGGTGAACGTTACTTCGTAAACAGCGACACCGTCTTCGGTATCATAGTGCGAGGAAAGGTTGCTGACGTCTTCGGCGCGCAGACCGGCATCGTCTAAAGCGATGTTGACGCCCTTGTCCATGCCCAGCGTTTTGTTTTTGTTGATGCCTGCGCCGGCCTGCATGGTCGCGAAGGCAACGATGCCGATGATGAGCACGCAGCAGATCGCAAAGAGGGCGATCTTGGCTGGTGAATTTAATACAGTGGTAATCTTTTTCATAATCTCAACGTCCTTTCTGTTGTTCTGCTTCCTGCCGATCGAGCGCGGCCGGACAGCGATGGCTGTATCTCTTTTATGTATGCATCATATCGCGTCAAGATTAAAGAAAAATTAAAAAAATTAAAATATCGAAAAAATGAGAAGAAATTCGCTACCCTTTCCCGCTTCGCTGCTGACGCGGAGCTTCAGACCGAGAAGATCGGCGATTTCTTTGACCATCGAAAGCCCCAGACCCAGACCGTGTTCGCCGTCCGCGGTGTTTTCGCTGCGGGAGACGTCTTCCTGATAAAAGCGGTTCCAGATCTTTTCGAGATTTTCCGGGGCAATGCCGATGCCGTCGTCCTTGACGGAGAGGAGGATCTGCGCATCCTCCCGGCGCAGTGTGACCCAAATGTGACCGTTCGCCCGCCCGTAGCGGTAGGCGTTGCTGATCAGGTTGGTGACGGCGCGTGTCAGCAGGTTTCGATCTGTTTGCAGCGTGATGCCCGGCGCGATCGCGGAGGTCAGGCGGATGCCTTTGATCGCGAGCAGCCTTTGTTCGTCACAGAGCTGTGTGAGCAGCCGGCTGAGGTCGGTTTCCGCAAGGAGCGGGCGCTGTGTGCCTTGGTCAAGGCGCGAAAACAGCAGCAGCTGGTCGATGATGCTGCGCATGCGGGTCGCCTGCCGCTGCACGACCTCCATGGATTCCCGGTATTCTTGTATAGAATCCGCAAGCTCCAATGCGTATTCCGCTTGTGCCAGAATGACGGCGGTCGGTGTTCGCAGCTCATGCGAAGCGTCCGAAGTGAATCGGCGTTCGGCTTCAAAATTCTTTTCCAGTCTGGCGAACATATCGTTGAAGGAGTCCGCGAGCATATGGATCTCGTCATCCCCGGGGCCGATGTCCAGACGCTTGGAAAGGTTGCCGCTTTTGCCGATGGTTTCCGCGTCTCGTGCGATCTGTTCAACCGGCAGGAAGGATCTGCGGGTGATGACATAGCCGCCGAGCAGGGTCAGTACGGCGAGCATCGGCAGTAGCCAGAAAGAAAGCCGGACGATATGATAGAGTACATTGATGCCTTCATTTTGCGAAACGACGCCGCGCAGGACAAGGCCATCGGTTCCGGGCAGGTCAAGCTTTTTATCATAGATATAGTAGGTTGTACCGTTTTGTTTGTCTTTGGTGAGGATCGCGGGATCTGACGGATCGGTGCTCCCGGCGAAATGCGAGAAGCGGATCGGCGCGCTGCCGTACAGCAGATTACCGTCCACGTCATAAAGCGCGGTGGAGATCCCTTCGTAGACGTTGCAGAAGTCATCGTCGATGCCCAGCCAACCGTCACGGAACCTGAGAAACTGATCGCCGTAGCGGACGTCCTCATCATCCAGATCCTCGAAATAGTCAATCTGATTCGCGTTTTCGGAGACGATATTGACCAGACGCTCCCGGATGTTTTCATCGAGGACGGAATTGGCGATCGCAAAAGTCATGGCGCTCATCAGCAGTACGATCAGCACCATAGCGGCAGCGAACCAGAGCATGATCTTCTTTTGAATGGATAGATTGCGAAGCATAATGTTTTCCTCCCAAAAAAGATGAGGCAGGCCGAAAGATCGGAATCACCTTTTGTGGAAATATCATAGCATGGTGGGATGAAAGAAGCAAGAAATTTGTCATGTCTGCAGTACAGCCGGTGTATGAAAGCTATTGACATAGCCGTACGGCAATATTATAATTTTTTAAGGAAAATATCTTCGAACGGCTATATTTTGCGGCGAAAAGAATATGCATAGCCGTACGGCTAAAAAGTGAGGTTTGACATGAAAATCACATCTTCAAGGGATTTTGGAAAGGCGATGCGAGAGAGGCGAAAAGAGTTAGGGTATACACAGGCATACCTCGCAGAATATACAGGCTTCAGCACCAGTTTTATATCAAATCTCGAAAACGGAAAAGAAACCGCGGAACTCGGGAAAGCGATCTTCCTGATGAATCTGCTCGGAATGGATCTTGAAGCAAAAGAAAGAGGTGAGTGAGGATGAAAGAATGATCGGTGTCGATAGAAATAAATGGAAGTCAAACGCACGTTGGTACGATGAAAGGCAGTACGATCCACGATGCAGAATTTACCTAGGACAGACAGTACAAAGCACTCGCAAAGGAAGGCGTTTTCAAATCGACCGAGCTTGTAACGGAGGCGCATCTTTCACTTACCGGTGCATCCGGAAAAGTCGGACTGTACTATGATCAGGACAAAGATTTATGGTATAAGCCAAAAGGGAACGCACCGCGCACGCATATTGTCAAACAAAGTCATGTGAGGCTGTCCGATATCGTTACAAATGAGCAACTTTCATTACAGACTGCAGCGCGGCTTGGCATTGAAATTCCGGAGTGCTTTATGATAAATACAGGAAATGCAAAGGAAGATGAAATTTTATTTGCGACCAAAAGATATGACAGACTTGTAAATGATAATTCAAAAAAGATAGATGGGCTCATTTGCCCATTTCGATTGCATCAGGAAGATTTCGCGCAGGTACTTGGCATTTCATCATACGACAAGTATGAAACCGGAGAACAGAAGTATCTTCCGAAATTGTTTCGTGTCTTACGAAATCATTCGAAAGACCCGATCGCAGATCAGCTGAAATTATGGGGCATGATCGTTTATGATTTTCTTGTAGGCAATACCGACAATCATATCAAGAATTTATCGCTTGCTTATTCAAAGAGCTTAAGAGAAAAAAGGCTCGCACCGGCTTATGATATCGTAAGTACGGCAATTTATCCGAGCAGCAGCAGAGAGATGGCGATTGGTATCGGAGGCGAAAGAACGCTCGACAAGATCAGAAGGTAGCACTTTGTAGATGCAGCGTCTGAAGCAGGCATAAACGAAAAGATTGCTTTAAGATATTTTGATGTGATTGCCGGAGGCTTTGAGCAGGCGCTGAACACGGCAGCGGATGAGCTTTCAGAACGAGGATATGCAAATGCAAAGAAAATAAAAGAAAAAATACTGAAACACGAAGGGTACAACCATATATAGCTCTCCGCTTACAAGAAAAAACACCGCAGAGATCAGGACTATCTTATCTGCGGTGTTTCATTTTTCAACACATAGCCGACGCCGCGGACGGTGTGGATCAGCTTCGGATCGAAGCCGTCGTCGACCTTGCGGCGCAGGTAACGGATGTAGACGTCGACGGCGTTGGAGCCGCCTTCGTAATCAAAATTCCAGAGATTGTTTTCGATGCTTTCACGGGAAAGCACGCGACCCTGGTTGCGGAACAGGTATTCCAGCAACGCGAATTCCTTGGCGGAGAGCTTGATCTCGCAGCCCGCGCGGGTGACGGTGCGACTGCCGGAGTCCAGCGTCAGATCGCAGAGCGTGTAAACCGGCGTGTTCAAGACCGCGCTTCTGCGCGTGAGCGCGCGCACGCGCGCCATCAGCTCCGCAAAGGAGAACGGTTTGACCAGATAGTCGCTGGCGCCCAGATCCAGACCCGTCACCTTATCCTCGATACTGTCACGCGCAGTCAGAAAGAGCACCGGAGCCTGCACGCCGTCCGCGCGCATTTGCCGCACGACGCCGAATCCGTCGAGCCGCGGCATGTTGACGTCTAAGATCACGCCGTCATAATCCGCGACGCGCATACAGTCGAGCGCTTCCTGTCCGTCGAAACAGCTGTCCACGCTGTAGCCTTCGGCGGTGAGCTTTTTGGTCAGGATCTTATTCAAATCTTTTTGGTCTTCTGCGATCAAAATTCTCATTGGCGATGGTAGCTCCTTTTTTTCCTTGTTCTGCGTTCTGCGGCACTGCATTCATCCGGGTGCCCAAGCCAATCGCTACTTGAGCAGGTCTAAAATTTCTTCTTTCGGGCGGACGCCGATGGCAGTCTGTGTGATTTTTCCATTTTTGAAAACCATCAAGGTCGGAACGCTCATGACGCCGTGGCGGATCGCCAGCTCGGCTTCCTCATCGATGTTGATTTTGCAGACCTTGATCTCCGGATGCTCTGCGGCGATTTCGTCGATCGTCGGACCGAGCATTCTGCAAGGGCCGCACCAGCTTGCCCAAAAGTCGACCAGTACCGGCTTGTCCGCTTTTAATATTTCATTCTCAAAATTTTGTTTGGTAATCGTTGTAATCATCTCAAAACCTCCCTATTATAGCCTATATAGCATCATCACGTTATGATTATGATACCCCCAATATCCCTTCTGTAAATCAAGCATAACACCTTTTTCTTAAAATTTGATGAAAAAAATAGCAAAAGGCGGGCAATTCGGCGATTATTTTAGGATTTCGCCGTCCGTGGAGATGGTCACAACATTCCATGGGATGAACTTGCCGCTGTTTTTCAGCGCGGTTTTGGCTGCCATTTCCAGTCCGCCGCAGCAAGGCACCTCCATGCGCAGGATGGTCAGGCTCTTGATTGCGTTCTGCGAGATGATGGCCTCGAGCTTTTCGGTGTAGTCCACCATGTCCAGCTTCGGGCAGCCGATCAGCGTGACGCGGCCTTGAATGAAGTCGCGGTGGAAGTTCGCGTAGGCAAAGGCAGTGCAGTCCGCAGCGACCAGCAAGTCCGCATTGCCAAAATACGATGCGTTTTCCGGAGCCAGCTTGATCTGCACCGGCCAGTTGCTCAGATGCGCCTGTTTCTTGGCAAGGTTCGCTTTGACTGCCGCTTCATCGTAAGCAAGCGTATCCTTTTCAATGAAGCGGATCGCGCCGGTCGGACAGGTCGGCAGGCAGTCGCCCAGACCGTCGCAGTAATCGTCGCGCAGGAGCTTGGCTTTGCCCCCCACCATGCCGATGGCGCCCTCATGACAGGCTTTGGCACAGAGGCCGCAGCCGTTGCATTTCTCTTCGTTGATCTCAATGATTCTTCTTTTCATATCGTATACCTCCGATTGGTGTTTTTGTCTTGGTTTGTTTGACTTTTCGGGTACAATATACTACAATGAACCTGTATGGTATGTTGTTTTTACAACAAAATAAGAAAAGAAGCAAAAAAATTTTGAGACAAATGGAAAAGCAGGACAAAACGCAAATAGACGATACGAAGATAAAGGCGGAAACGACGGAAATCACCGAAAACCGCCGGAACCGGCAAAGCGAGGGATCCGGCGAGAGAGGAGCGAAAACAAGGATGCGAATGAATGACGCGAACATGCGGATCTTGCAGCAAACGCGGCTGTTTGCGGATTTTACGGAGGAGGAGATTTCGGAGCTGCTTGCTGTGCTGCGCGGCAAGCTGGCCAGCTATGCTAAAGGCAGCTTTCTTTTGCGGGAGGGCGCGCGCGGCGTGCCGTCGGCGATCGTGCTGAGCGGCAGCGTGCATATTATCAAAGAAGACTTTTGGGGAAATCGCGCGATTCTCTCAGAAATCGGACCGGGCGAGATGTTCGCGGAAACCTACGCCTGTATGCCGACAGAGCCGCTGGCGGTCAGCACGGTAGCAGCAGAGAACTGCATCTGTCTGTTTCTGGATTTTTCGATGATTCTGGCGGTGCAGGCGCGTGGGAAGACCGAGAGCGCGGCGGTGCAGGCGGTCACGAAGAAGAACGCGGCGGCGACCGAGTCGGTATCCGCGGGATTCCTGCAGGAAACGGAGCGCCGGCTCCTGATCAATCTGACGCAGATTCTGGCAGGCAAGAATCTGTTCCTGACGAAGAAGATCGAGCATCTGGCGCAGCGGACGACGCGGCAAAAGCTGTTATCGTACTTATCCGATGTGCAGCGCCGCGCAGGCCGTGCGGCTTTTGATATTCCGTTTGACCGTCAGGAGCTGGCGGACTTTTTGGCGGTGGATCGCAGCGCGATGTCGGCGGAGTTGTCCAAGCTGCGCCGGGAGGGAGTGCTGGAATACCGTAAAAACCACTTTCTCCTGAAGCTGCCGCAAATGTGAAAACTTTGTGAAGATCGGATTTTCTAAGGGCACGTGGCTTGTGGAAGGCTGTCAAAAATGATAAAATATGATACTACAGACGGCAGGATCGCAGTTAAGCGATGGACGGCTGCCAATAAAATTCAGGGGTAAAATGATGTCAAAATTCAGTGTAAAAAAACCTATGACGGTCTTTGTCGTGGTGATCATCATCATCGCGCTCGGCATTGTGTCGCTGGTCAAAATGACGCCGGATCTTTTGCCGAGCATGGATCTGCCATATGTGGTCGTGATGACGACTTATCCGGGCGCAACGCCGGAGGAGGTAGAGCAGACGGTGAGCAAACCGCTGGAACAGAACCTGGCTACGGTTGAGAATCTGAAATCCATACAGTCGGTTTCCAATTCCAATTATTCGATGGTGGTGCTGGAGTTCGAGAACGACGCGGATATGAATACAGCCATCGTCAATACGATGCAGGGCGTGGATTTGGTCGAGGGCTCATGGGAGGAAGAGATCGGCTCACCATACATTATGAAGATCAATCCGAATATGATGCCGATCGTGATCGCGGCGGTGGATAAAAAGGAGGCGACGACGGAGGAGGTTTCAACCTTTGTCGAGGATGAACTGATGAGTCAACTCGAGGGTATCACCGGCGTGGCTAGCATCAGCACCGGCGGCCTGATCGAATCCAAGGTCAATGTCAGCATCAACGAGGACAAGATCGAAAAACTGAACAAAAAGCTGCTCGACAAGGCGAGTCCATCACTGGCAGAAGCCAAAGGCAAATTGCATAGCGGTCTTTCCCAGATCAAGAAGGCGGAGGCCAAGCTTGCCGAAAGCCGCAAAACACTGGATCAGACCAAAGATGATACCTATGATAAATTGGCACAGACCAGCGCGCAGCTGGATGTCGCGGTGGCAAGAGCCAGTGCGCTGGAAACGCAGATCAAGACATTAGAAGGGCGCAAGGCTGCCATTACCGCGCAGATTTCCCAGGAAATCTATGGATCGCAGGCAGGAATTACGCTTCCGGAGTTGCAGGAGCAGCTCAAGGACGTCGAAAGTCAGCTGGCGATGCTGCAGATGGACAGCACGCAGGCAACCGCGCAGGTCGAACAGCTGCAGAGCGCCTATCAGCAGGCGGAGCGCGGCACCTATACCGCGCAGGAGAGTCTGGATGACGCCTATGCGAAGCTGGATACCGCGCAGTCACAGCTCAAATCGCAGAAAGCACAGCTGAATTCCGCGATGGCACAGCTGAATTCTGCCGGGAATCAATCGCTGGAGGACGCAGGTCTGGGTTCGATGATCACGCTGGATATGGTTTCCGGCGTGCTGCAGGGACAGAACTTCTCGATGCCGGCCGGCTACATACAGGAGGATGGTGTTCGGTATCTGGTCAGTGTCGGGGATGAACTGACGGATCTTGCGGAGATCAAGGATCTGTACCTGTTCCATATCGATGGACTGGGTGATGTCAAGCTGTCCGACGTGGCGGATGTGTTTATGAGTGACAACAGCGATGCGGTCTATGCGAGTATTGACGGTAATCCGGCGGTGTTGCTGACGTTCTCCAAGCAGTCCAACTATCCGACGGCGACGGTTTCCGACAATATCGCGGAGCAATTTACGCAGCTTTCGGACAAATACGAGGGACTGACCTTTACGACGCTGATGGATCAGGGGGAATATATTTACCTGATCATTCACTCAATCCTCGAAAGTCTGGCGTATGGCGCGCTGTTCGCGGTGATCATCCTGCTACTTTTCCTCAGAGATATCAAGCCGACGTTCATCACGCTTTTGAGCATTCCAATCAGTATCACGTTCGCGATCGTGCTGATGTACTTCTCGGGGATCACGATCAATATGATCTCTCTTTCGGGACTGGCGGTCGCGGTCGGCATGCTGGTCGATAACTCGATCGTCGTGATCGAAAATATTTTCCGTTTGCGCCGTGCGGGCGTGCCGCCGAAGAAGGCGGCGGTGGCCGGAGCCAAAGAGGTCGGCGCGGCGATCACGTCCTCGACACTGACGACGGTCTGCGTATTCGCGCCGATCGTGTTCGTGCAGGGCATTACCCGACAGCTATTTACCGATATGGCACTGACGGTCACCTATTCGCTGTTTGCCAGCCTGATCATCGCCATGACGCTGGTGCCGTCGATGGCATCGATGATGTTCATCAAAGAGCCAAAGCCGGAGGGCAGGGGCTTTGAAGGCTTCAAGCGCGCCTACCGCAGACTGCTTGCGTGGAACCTGCGTCACAAGGCGCTGGTGCTGATTCTGGTCGTCGTGCTGTTTGGCTACAGCATCTACGGTACTCTGCAAAAAGGTTTCATCTTCATTCCGGATATGGCGACTCCGCAGCTTTCGGGCACCATGAAAATGAATGACGAAGAGGCCAGCCTGGAAGAGACCAAGAAGATGGCCGATCAGGTGCTCGCCAGGATCGAAAAGACCGAGGGCGTCGAAACCGCAGGCGGCATGCTGTCTACAGGCAATATGCTTTCCTCGGAGACCTCTGACACCGAGGTCAGCCTGTATGTGATCGTGGATCAGAAGGCGGATCTGTCCGGCGGCGAGATCGCGGATCAGATTGAAGAAAGCTGCAAGGATCTTGCCTGCACGGTAGAGATCCTCAGCTCGTCGTCGATGACCTCCTATACCTCCGCACTCGGCGGATCAGGTGTTATCATCCGGCTTTTCGGTAGCGATCAGCAGCAGCTCCAAAAGGCCGCCAAGACTGCCGGAAAGGCGTTGGAGAAGGTCGAGGGCATCGCGGAGGTCGATAACGGTCTGGTCGATGCGGAGCCGGAGCTGCACTTTGTGGTCGATAAGGATCAGGCAATGAAAAACGGACTGACGGTCGCGCAGGTCTACGCGCAGCTGTCAAAAGCACTGACTTACGAAAAAAATTCGTCATCGATCACGCTTGACGGCGACGCATATGATATCGTGGTTTCCAATGGAGACGAAAGCAGCGCGACGCTCAAGTCCCTAAAAAATCTGGAGCTGGAAGGCACCGACGCGGACGGCAAGACGACGACCGTGAAGCTCAAGGATATCGCCAAGGTGCAGAAGACACAGACGCTGCCGTCGGTTTCGCGTATGGATCAGAGGACGTATCTTTCCGTCAGCGGCACGGTTGATGAGGATCACAATGTGACGCTGGTCACGCAGGAGGCTGAAAAGGCGTTTGCGGATCTCAAGCTTCCGGCAGGCGTGACCTATGAATTCAGTGGCGAAAATGAGACGATCATGGATGCGATGCAGGATCTTTTGACGATGATGGGGCTGGGCATCCTGCTGGTCTATCTGATCATGGTGGCGCAGTTCCAGTCGCTCAAATCGCCGTTCATCGTCATGTTTACGATCCCGCTGGCGTTTACGGGCGGATTGCTCGCGCTGCTGCTCTTCGGCAAGGAGCTTTCGATCATCGCGATGATCGGCCTGATCCTGCTCGTCGGCGTCATCGTCAACAATGGCATCGTACTCGTAGACTATACGAACCAGCTGCGGGCGCGCGGGATGGAGAAGCGTGATGCCATCATCATGGCAGGCTCCACGCGTATGCGTCCGGTGCTGATGACCAGCTTGACGACGATTTTGGGTCTGATCGTCATGGCGGTCGGCAAGACCGCCGGAACCGACATGATGCAGCCGATCGCGCTGGTCTGCATCGGCGGTCTGGTTTACGCGACGGCGCTGACGCTTTTGGTGGTACCGATCCTGTATGACCTCTTTAACGGCGCGAGCTACAAGATGGTTAAGAACGAAGATATCGATATCAGCGATATCGTGACGGAATAGCAGGTAGCGAGTAGCAAGAACGGAATAACGGATCGTAAAAAAAGAACAAACAGGGTTGCCAATGAGCGATAATTTTTTGCTCGTTGACAGCCCTGTTGATTTTACGCGTATTCTGCGCGAAGATTCGAAGCTTCTGTGAAGCGCACTACTTCACAATATGACACGCCACAAAATGTCCCGGCGTTACCTCTCGAAGCTCCGGCAGTTTTGCGCGGCACGCCTCCGTCGCATATGGACATCGCTCTGCAAAGCGGCAGCAGTCTTTCGGATTGATCGGGCTTGGAATCTCGCCCTTGACCATGATACGCTGCTTCTCGCGTACCAGCTTCGGATCCGCCACCGGAATGGAGGAGAGCAATACCTGTGTATATGGGTGCAGCGGGTGCGCGTACAGCTCCTCAGCATCGGCAAATTCCACCATCGTCCCCAGATACATGACGATGACACGGTCGGAAATGTATTTGACAACACTTAGATCATGCGCAGATTCAGAGAAGAATGCGGGTTCTGGAAGATCATCTGCACATTCTTGCGAAATGACTGCTCTTTTTCACGGGTATATTGGAAAATATTTTCCCCTTTGTAGGCGATTGTACCGGATGCCGGCTCGTAAAGCTTCGCCAGACAGCGTCCCGTTGTGGACTTGCCGCATCCGCTCTTCGCCTACAATGCCGAGGATTTCTCCCTCGCGCACGTTAAAGCTGACATCCCTTACCGATTTCACCACACCACCGTAGGTATGAAAGGAGACAGTCAGATTTATGATTTCCACATATTTTTATGTTGACTCACAAACAGGCTTGCCGATTTTGGCAAGCCTGCTTGTGAAAATTTCTTTTGTTTTAAGCTGTCAGTTTGTTAATTCTTTTTTTCTTCTGCAATGCGAGCTTTATTGATATCTTTCCACATCTCGACATCGACGCCCTTCCAGGAGAGCTTGTCAGGATTGTAGTACGGATCGATCCTTGCGTCCATTTGCGCTCTGTAATCCTTGTACAGGGCGAATACCTTCGGTGACAGCAGAAGAACGACCAGCATATTGACCCAGGTGCAGCTTCCGAGCGCGAGGTCAGACAGGTTCCACGCGAGTCCGGAATCGATGTTGCCCCAGATGAAGATCAGAATCGGCATACCGATGCGCATGATCCAGGTAACGGTTTTACGGATTCTCTGCTTTGCTTCGCCCTGGAACAGGTACATCGCGGCGGTTTCCGCTTCGTAATAGTAGCTGATCAGGCAGGTGAAGGAGAACAGCGCAAGCATGATCGCGATGAAGATCGGTGCGATATTGCCCATAACGGTTTTGCATGCCAGCTGTACGAAGATAACGCCGTTTGTTCCGGTTGCCGCAAGGGATTCCAGATCCGGCGCGCCGGTTCCGACGTATCCGGTTGCTGTGTGGAAGCAGTCGGTTAACAGAATCATGAGACCGGACGCCGTGCATACGATAACGGTATCCAGCCAGACGCCTGCCGCGTTTGCCATACCCTGTTTGATCGGGTGACTGGTCTCTGCTGCCGCCGCGGTCGGAGACGCTTCGCCCATACCGGATGCGCTGGAGAAGGTACCCCGCTTAACACCCTGCTGGATCGCTACACCGAGTGTTCCGCCGAATACCGCGTTTTTCGCGAACGCGCAGCTTACAACGGTTTTGATGACTTCCGGAATCTCCGTGATATTTACAACTACAATGATGATCGTTGCAATCAGATAGACACCGACCATGAACGGTACGAGCATCTCCGCGACACTACTGATACGCTTGATGCCGCCGAGTACGACCACCGCAAGAATCAGCGCAATGATCAAGGCGCTTACCCACATCGGAACGCCAATCGCGTTTTTGAATCCGTCACAGATGGTGTAGGTGGCTGCAGCCGGCATGAAGATCGAAGTTCCGAGCATCAGCACCAGCGCCATGAACGCGCCGTATTTTTCCCATCCGAGACCTCTCTCCGCACTGTAAGCACCGCCGCCGCGATACTGGCCGTCAATGCGGGTTTTGTAAAGAACGCCAAGTGTACATTCCGCGAAACATACTGCGGAGTTTGTCATACCCGCAAGAATCATCCAGAACAACGCGCCCGGACCACCCGCGTAGATCGCGACCGCGACACCGGCAACATTACCGGTACCGACACGCATCGCCATCGTCGTACAGAATGAACCGAATGCGGAAATCCCCGAATCCGATTGCTGTTTGTCAATGATTCTGCTCCACATATCCTTGAAATGCGCGAACTGGAAGCCATGCAGTCTGATCGTGAAGTACAATCCGCTTCCTACGATCAGCACCAGCATGCCAACGCCCCAAATGTAACCATTCAGGAAGTTGACAACATTGTTTAACCCTACTAACATAATGTCCTCCTTCATGAACAATAAAAAATGGTAAAACTTACGATAAATCCATGTAAAATCCGGCCGGGACTTTATCTTTCCCCTGCGCTATATTGCGCAACATCTGTGCCAAGGAGTCTACATGTCGGTTTTGCGGTCGAAAAATCAAGAAAGTACAAGGATTTTTGCGGGTTTCCGGCATCAGTCTTCTTTTTTCGCGTTGCTGTTCCGCTTGCGGAAATTCACGTGCCTTAAGACCGAGATTCAGGCCTTTTTAACGATTTCGTTCTCGGATTGTGAACGTTTTGTGTATTTTTGACACGTTTCTTTTCGGATTTTTTCGTCAAATTTTTATTTTGTCATAAGAAACAAATAGGTTGTATATTTTTGATACATACAAAAGTTTTAGTTTGTATCATTTTGATACATTTCGCGGAATCTCAGGGCTGGCAGTTCACAGATTGCCCACTGGCATAAAAATTGCACTTTTTATGGACAGCTTCAATTTATATAGCATATATACGAAATGCTGTTAGATGTTATGACTGGAAAGGAGATTTATAAATGAAAGCAAAGCACATGGTCAGAACCATTGAAACCCACACGCTCGGTCAACCGACGCGAACCGTCGTAAGCGGCTTCCGTCATGTTCCGGGCAAGACGATGGCAGAAAAGTTTGAGTATATGAAAGAAACACAGGACTGGTTCCGGAAGTTTTTATGCTATGAACCAAGAGGAAGCGAGATCATGTCCGCAACCCTCATTACCGAGCCTTGTACGCCGGGAACCGATGTCGGCATTCTTTATTTTGAATCAAGCTGCTGGATGCCGATGTGCGGACATGACACGATCGGTACGACCGTTGCGTTGATCGAAGCCGGTCTGGTTGAAGTTACGGAGCCGATCACAAAGATCAGTCTGGATACGCCGGCAGGTGTCGTCGATGTGGAGGCGAAGGTAACGGACGGTGTTGTGGAAGAGGTTTCCTTCTTGAATGCTCCGGCGATGGTTTTGAAGAGAAATGTAACCGTAAACACGAAGGATTTTGGTCCGCTGACCATGGACATTTCTTGGGGTGGAAATGTTTACGCGATTCTTCCGGTGTCTGAAGTAGGCGAAACCATCGAACCGAAAAACTGTCCGAGACTGGTCGAAATCGCACAGTCGATCGCCAAGGATATCAATGAGCAGGTTGAGGTTAAGCATCCGACTCTGGATTTCGTAAACTGCGTGACACATGTGGAATTCGCCGGCCCGCCGAAGAGTGAAGGCGCGGATATCCAAAATTGCGTTGTCGGTCTGCCGAAGGTTATCGACCGTTCGCCATGCGGGACAGGTACTTCCGCAAAAGCCGCACTTCTCTTCGATGAAGGAAAGCTGAAACTCGGCGAAAGCTTCGTTCACGAAAGCGTCATCGGTTCTCGTTTCAAATGCGAGATTGCAGAAGTGCTGGATGTCGGCGGAGTGACCGCAGTTCGCCCTCGTATCACGGGCAACGCCTGCGTGACCGGCTTTGCTACCTGGGTTCTTGATCCAAAGGATCCGTTCCCGGAAGGATTCCTCTTAGGTATTTAATCGATTTCAGGGCATTGATTTTCATAGAAACACAAAACAAGGCTCCCCGCGCGGCACCGTATTTACGGATGCCGGCGGGGAGCCGGTTCTTTTCTTTCAAGATATTCAAGATATGCAAGCGCAAGCGGTCAAGGACACTACGATTCGGCAGCATCTGAGGCGATGCCATATTTTTCAAGCAAACGATAAAAGGTCTTTCGCGAAACACCCATATATTCTGCCGCCTGTTTTTTGTTTCCGCCCGCAAGCTTTAACAACTGACGGATCTGGCTTTTCTCGAATTTCCTTCGTGCCTCATCCATGCAGTGGATCATTTCTTCTCGCTTGCCGCTCGTTGTCTCGAAAATCTCCTGCAGCAACCTGCCATGCGCGTTTTCAAATTCCGCTTGCGTTTTTTCGAGTCCGCCAAGCGTAACGCCGCTTTCACTCGCCAGGATCGGTTTCTTTGGGGATATACATTTCAAGAAGATTTCCGCAGAGATTTCATCTTCCTTCGATAAGATACAGGCTCGGTTGACGACGTTCCGAAGTTCCCGTACATTGCCGGGCCAGTCATAGGCCATCAGGACTTTGTGTGCTTCTTTGCTTAATTTCTTCTTGCTCACGCTGCCGGATAAATCCACAGTCTGTGCGATCAAGGCCTCCACCAGGGAATTCAAATCCTCTTTTCGCTCTCTTAGCGGCGGGATCTCAACATTGAGAACCTGCAGCCGATAATACAAGTCTTCTCGAAAAAAGCCATCGGCTACCATTTGTTCCAGATCGCGGTTCGTCGCGGCAATGATCCTGACATCGATCGGGATTTCGTGGGTACTTCCGATCCGCGTAATCCGCCAGGTTTCCAGCACACGCAAAAGCTTTGACTGGAATAAATACGGAAGTTCGCCGATTTCATCCAAAAAAAGCGTGCCCTTGTCCGCAAGTTCAAATTTACCGATCTGTCCCTTCCTGGAAGCTCCGGTGAACGCGCCATCTACATATCCGAACAGCTCGCTTTCGATCAGGTTTTCGGGAAAGTTTGCACAGTTGATGGCCACGAACGGACCGCTTTTCCGCTGGCTGTAATTATGGATCGACTGTGCGAAGAGTTCTTTTCCGACTCCGCTTTCGCCCGTGAGGAGCACGCTGTAGGATGATCTGGCATACTCCTTGGACAGTTGGATTTTTTCCTGCATGATGCGGCTTTTTCCTTTGATATCATCAAAGGTATATTCCGCGGAAAGACCGATCATCTTTCTGGCGCGTGCGATCTCCTGCTGTCTGGAGCGTGTGATTTCAAAGACCCCGAGAATATTACCGGTCTCGTCCTTTACCGGATAGATATCATTCAGGATGATCTGCGCCGGCTTTTTGGTGGTCAGACGTTTGACGCGTATTTCGCAGTCGGTAATTTCCCTGCCGGATTCGAGAACTTCTACGATTTTGTATTTCGTCGCGGATGCTTTTCCTTCCAGGTAGGTGATTTCGACATGAAACAGCTGCATAATATCATTCACGTGAACGCCGATTGCATCGGAAGGATTCGCGATATTGAAGTCCTGACACCAAATCTTATTTGCAAACATCAGACGTGCATCTTTGTCGTATATCGCAATGGCATTGTCCGCAAAATCCAAAAAATTCAGCAGCCTGTGGTTGTTCATCTCGCTGGTATCAAAGATTTTGAGCAGCGCCTTCAGGGCTTCCTGCGTCGCAATGATCTTTTTAGCGATTTCCGGCTCGTTCGGCGCCAGAATCCGGTATCCGCCGCCAATCTGATCAAAAATCAGCAACTCCCTGCCGGGATTCTTAAAAATCTCCTCCGGCAGCAGATACCCCGAAAGATCCTCGCCGGATTTTTCAGAGGCGAAGTACAAGATTAAGCCGTTTCCGGCACAAAGAGCCAAGAAGCCGCAGGATGCGATTTTTTCCCGCTGGATCAGAACGGAAAACATTTTTTTTATCATATCGTTCCTGCCGTGAATCGCATAATTGATCTTTCGGTCGATCTTCGCCTTCACCTTTTCTGCAAATTCGTGATATTGTGCCATCGCGGTTACTCTCCTTTTTTTTATTTTGCCTCGAAAAAACAAAAAATGCAAGTAAAATTTGCCTCTGCGTGGGTCATTTTTCCTCACATGCGTTCTTGTGTATACTTTTGCTACACAGCTCATTCTGACCGTGGGTATTTTTGCTACACTATTATTTTTTCTCCTTTTGCACGAGCAGGAAAAAAGATTGAAATTCCAACAGCCCTATTTGTTGGCACGCGTTTTGCGTTTGAAATTGATATATTTCAAACAAATTGAAGAAGGAGGAAGCTGTTTTGATCTTCAACATTCAAAAATGTTCCATTCATGACGGAATCGGTCTGCGCACGATCGTATTTTTTAAGGGCTGCCCTCTGCGCTGCCAATGGTGCGCCAATCCGGAGTCGCAATCCTATCAGATGCAGATTATGGAATTTCCGAAAAAATGCATCGGCTGCGGCGCGTGTGTCAAGGCCTGTAAAGAAAACGCCATTCATCCGCAGAAGGATGGATTGCGCATTGACCGCAGCGCCTGTACAAGCTGTTTCGCCTGCACCGAGGTCTGCTACGCGGAAGCCAAGGAGCTCGTTGGCGAAGAAAAGAGCGCGGAAGAGATCTTCACGGAAGTCAACAAAGACCGCTATTTTTATGAGATCAAAGGCGGCGGTGTTACCTTTTCGGGCGGTGAACCACTGACGCAGCCGGAGCTTCTCTATCAGACGGCCAAAAAATGCAAACAGAATCGCGTTCACACAACCATGGAAACCTGCGGCTACGGTCGTTTTGAGGATTTTGAAAAAGCACTGGACTACATCGACGAGATGTTCATTGATATCAAGCATATGGACACTGCTGTACATAAGGAACTTACCGGCGTCGGGAATGAGATCATCCTCAGCAATGTCAAGGCGATTGCCACAAAAGGCATTCCGATCATCATCCGTACACCGGTCGTCCCGGGTCTGAACGACAGCGAGGAAAATATTACGGCAACCGCGGATTTTATAAAAGATATCCCGAACATCTCAGAATACGAGCTGCTTCCGTACCATAACCTGGGTGCCTCCAAGTACGCTTCGCTCGGCATTCCTTACACCCTTGCGGATGTGAAACCGCCGACCGATGAAGAAATGCAGGATTTGGTTCGGGCAGCAAACCGGATCTTAAAACCGTATGGCAAACAATGTTTCTATATGAAAAAAAATAAGAAGGAGATTGTACTATGATATCAGAAAGAATTGCAAGACTCAGCGACAAAGTGCGCAACTCACAGCCGACGATCGATCTGGATCGCGCCAGACTGATCACAGAATTCTACAGCCACCCGTCTATGGATAACTACATCTTAAGACGTGCGAAGGCTTTTCGTTATTACCTCGAAAACCGCAAGATCTTTATCGATGAAGACTCGCAGATTGCCGGTCATCAGGGCGGCAGTTGGAATAACGCGGTTATGCATCCGGATGTCGCAAGATGGCTCTATGAAGACTTTGATACACTCGACAAACGTCCTTCGGATCATCTTGTTTTCCGCAGTGAAGAGGAAAAGCAGGAACTCAGAGAAATCGTAGAAAAATGGAAAGGTCAGACTTTCGGTGATTACGCGAAGCACCTGATGGACGATGACATCCTCCAGATGCTTGACGCCAAGATCTTCTCTCACGGCGTTTCCAACCAGTCCACGATGAACCACTCTCCGGACTATGACAATCTGATCAAGCGCGGCTACCGCTGGTACATTGATTATTGTAAAGAGAGACTGGCAAATCATGTCGTCAAAGATGTCTACGATATGGAACAGCGTATTGCATGGGAATCCATGATCATCGTGATGGAAGCCATCATCGCATTCTCCCATCGTTATGCGGATCTGGCGGAGGAACAAGCAAAGACCTGTACCGATCCGAAGCGTAAACAGGAGCTGCTGACGATGGCGGAAAACTGCAGAACCGTACCGGAAAATCCGCCTACAAACTTCCTGCAGGCTGCACAGTTCGTATGGATGAACCATCTGGCAATCACCTTGGAAGCCGCCGGCGGCGACCACACGCTCGGTCGTTTCGACCAGTATATGTACCCGTTCTATGAAAAGGAAAGCGCAGAAGGCAAGCCGGAGGAATACTTCGCGGAGATCATTCATGAGTTCAAACTGAAGATCGCGGAGGTTTGGAACATCCGCTGCTACGCAGAATCCCTGGCAGACCCGGGCTGCCCGCTCTGGATGCATGTCATGCTCGGCGGACAACTGGAAAACGGTCAGGATGCCTGCAATGAGCTGACGCGTATCTTCCTGCGCTGCATGCTGGATCTGCAGACTGATGAACCTTGTATCTCGTTCCGGTTCCATCCGAATATCGACGAGGAAACGTTCCGGCTCGCCATCAAGGCAGCAAGAGATACCGGCGGACATCCGGCATTCTATAACGATACCACGGCGATCAGCTACCTGCTCAGCCTCGGCTTCACCCTGAAAGAAGCTCGTAACTGGGGTATCTGCGGCTGTATTGAGCCACATGTTCTCGGTAAGACGGACTTCCAGAGCAACCCGGGATATTTCAACCCGCTCAAGGTGCTCGATATCATGCTTCACAACGGCTATGATACGCTTTACGGCGAAAAGCTCGGCATCGAAACCGGCGATCCGGCTACATTTACCTGCATGGAGGATGTCATGGAAGCTTACAGAAAGCAGCTTGACTTCTTCATGGATAAATTCATCATCATGGTAAATCGTACGCTGGCAGGTCACGCGTTTACGCTTCCGACCATCACCGGCTCCTGCTTCTCGGTCGGCTGTGCGGAGCAGGGCAAACTCCTGCAGCAGAAGGGTTCCTATCATCACTATTCGGCAATCGGCGTCGCGGGTATCGCGAACATGATCGACTCGATGGCGGCGATCGAAGAATGTGTTTTCAACAAGCACTATCTGACCATGCAGGAACTGATCGAACTGCTGGATACAAACTTTGAAGGCAAAGAAAATATGCGTCAGCTCCTGATCAACAAGGCACCGAAGTTCGGCAATGATATCGAACAGGTTGACAAATACTCCTACTGGCTGATCGATACCTTGGAGACTTCCATGAAGCGTACACCGGACGCGCATGGTGGACCTTTCACGATTTTGGTTGCAACGCAATCCTATAACGTCGAAATGGGCAAGCAGACGGGTGCAACACCGGACGGCAGACTCTCCATGACACCGCTCGCGGATAATGCCTCCCCGATGACCGGCATGGATGTACACGGCCCGACCGCAGTTGTGAACTCGCTTGCCCGCTGCGACGAACTGGTACCGCAGAGCGGACTTCTGTTGAACCAGCGGTTCGACCCTGCGGTTGTAGCCGGTGAAAAGGGTCTTGATATCATCGAAACCGTATTCCGTGCGCACTTCGCGCAGAACGGCTTCCATATCCAGATCAACGTACTGGATAACGAGACCCTGCGTGCCGCGCAGAAAGAACCGGATAAGTACCGGAACATCCTCGTTCGTGTAGCAGGATACTCCGCATACTTCGTTGACCTGAGTGAGGAAATTCAGAACAACATCATCGACCGAACCATTCAGACAGGGCTGTAAGAATATTTTAGGACAAAAGTGCGCATAGCGAAATACCGATCAGATATCTATGCGCACATGTCGTTCATGAACGAGCAACATGCTACCATCCAGAAAGGAGAACCCATCATGTTATCACCGAGAATTGAAAAAATCCGAGACCGGATCCGAAATACAACGCCGACCATCTGCCTCGATCGGGCAAGAATCGCGACGAAGTTCTATCAGACGCCGTCCATGGAGCCGATCGTCCGCAGAAGAGCCGAACTCTTCAAGCTTTTCTGCGAGACCAGAAAGATCTACATCGAAGAAGATTCGCTTTTGGTAGGCAGCCTCGCATCCAGGACACACGCGGTTCCGATTTTTCCTGAGATCATCGACTGGCTTCCGGAAGCTACCGAGACCTTCGACACGCGCCAATTCGACCCGTTCCAGTATCTTCCGGGCGAAAAGGATGAGCTCAGAGAAATCGCGAAGATTTGGCAAGGTCACACGTTTGGCGATTATACCGACGCGATTATGACCGAAGAAGAACATGAATTAGTGAATGCCGGTCTCTTTACCAGAGGAATCCAGAAATGCTCCACCATGTGCCATGCGCCTGACTATCAGAACCTCGTTAAGAAAGGCTACCGCTACTATATTGACGAATGCAAAGAGAAGATCGCGGCGCTCCATGACGATATGACCATCGAAAACACGGATCAGAGAATCAAGTGGGAGGGCATGATTACGGCGATGGAGGCTGTGATCACACTGGCGCACCGTTATGCGGATCTGGCGGATGAGCTTGCAGCCGGCTGCCAGGATCCCGCACAGAAAAAAATGTACGAAACCATCGCGGAAAACTGCAGAGTCGTACCGGAGAATCCGCCGCAGAATTTCACACAGGCTGCGCAGCTTGTGCTTTTGACGCACGACGCGATCATGACCGAGAACATGGGATATATTCATCCGCTCGGCAGATTCGACCAGTATATGTATCCGTTCTACGAAAAGGACATCGCGGCAGGCGTTCCGGAGCAGGAACTCGGTGACATCATTCACGAACTCAAGCTCCGGATTGAAGAAATGTGGTATCTCAGAGACGAATATGAATCCGGTGCCTACCCGGGCTGCGCGCTTTATATCCAGATGGCCATCGGCGGTCAGAAGCCGGATGGAAGCGACGCCTGCAATGACCTGACGCGCCTCATTCTCCATGGCATGGAAGATCTGCAGACCAAGGAGCCGCCGGTCTCGTTCCGCTATCATGAACATGTGGACGAAGAAACCTTCCGCCTTGCGATCAAGGTCGCGCTCGAAGGTGGCAGCCACCCGGCTTTCTTCGACGACAACAACGGTATCCCTGCGCTCATGGATCTGGGCTTCACCCTGGAACAGGCACGCGATTGGGTTCCGTCCGGATGCACGGAGCCGATCGTTCCGGGACAATCCGACTACCAGTCGATGCTTGGTTTCTTCAACACGATCAAGGTTTTTGAAATCACGCTCCACAATGGCGTTGACCCGGTAACCGGCAAGCAGCTTGGACCGAAGACCGGCGATGTCCGGACCTTTACTTCGATCGAGCAGCTTCAGGAAGCTTACCTGGAACAGCTTGCGTATTTTATGAAGCGGTTTGTCGGCAAGTTCAACCGCCTGGTGTCCATTCATGCGTATACGATGCCGACGCTCATTGCGTCAGCTTTCACGCAGGGCTGCATCGAAAAAGGCAGACTTCTGCAGGATAAGGGTTGCGACCACAGATGGGAAGTCAGCGCCGTAACCGGTCTTGCAAACATCGCGGACTCCTTCGCGGCGATCGAAGAGTGCGTATTCAAGAAGCACTACATCACAATGGATGAGCTCATGAACCTGTTGGAAACCGACTTCAAGGGCAAGGAAAATCTCCGTCAGATGCTCATCAACAAGGCGCCGAAATATGGCAACGACAATCCGGACGCGGATAAATTCGCGCAGTTCGCTGCGGAAAGCGCGGACATTGAGATCAAGAAGTACACCAGCGGCAGAGGCGGCGTGTTCACATCCTTGTGCGCGACGCAGTCCTACAACGTACAGCTCGGCAAGAACATCACGGCAACGCCGGACGGCAGACACGCGTTTACCCCGCTTGCGGATAACGCTTCCCCGATGATCGGCTGCGATGTATGCGGACCGACTGCGGTCGTGAAGTCTCTTGACTCCATCGATCAGAGCCACTTCCAGGCAGGTATGCTGCTCAACCAGCGGTTTGACCCGCAGATCGTAGAGGGCGAAAAGGGTATCGACATCCTAGAAACAGTACTGAAGGCTCACTTTGGCATGAGAGGCAGCCATATGCAGATCAACGTCGTGAACAATGAAACCTTAAGAGATGCGCAGAAGCACCCGGAAAACTATCGCAATATGCTCGTTCGTGTAGCAGGCTACTCCGCATTCTTCGTAAATCTTGAGGAAAACATTCAGGAGAACATTATTGAAAGAACCATTCAGACGGGTCTGTAAGCAAATAAAACTACACAGCGGCGGGAAACCGCCGCTGTGTGACATAGAACCAAAGTATCACGCAGATTGTGAAGGAGGAACTATCATGGCAAAAAAAGGAGATTGGGTACGCATCCACGCTGTGGTACTCAAAGCCGAAGAAAGAACTGCAAAGCTCCCGGAGGACACCAAGCACTGTGATCTTGAAATGTGGACGAAGGGATCTTTAGTCGAAGACGAAGCAAAAATCGGCGATATCGTCAGCGTGGAAACCGCAGTCGGCCGCATCGAAAAGGGTACGCTCATCGAAGAGAACCCGCACTATACACACAGCTACGGCGACTTTGTTCCGGAAATCATCGAGATTGATAAGATTCTCAGAAATATTATGAAATTCGGAGGTGAAGCATAATGGCACTTGCGAAAGATTACAGCTCCGTACTCGGAAGATCCGCGGAAATTATGAAGGAATCCTTAGGATTGGACTTCGAACAGTTTGAATCCGGCTCTGTCGCGTTCGATTATGAAGGTCTCATGAAAGCGACCGGCTACACCATCGATCAGGTTTGCGAGATTCAGTCCAGAACCGGCGTCGGCAATACGCCGTTGCTGGAGCTTCGCAATATCACCGCACTGGCAAGAAAATACGCAAAACCGGGTTATGGCGCATCCATCCTTGCGAAGGACGAAGCGGCGAACCCATCCGGCTCCTTTAAGGATCGTCGCGCGGCCTGCGCGGTTGCGCACGCCAAGAAGCTGGGCTATAAAGGTGTCATTGCCGCAACCTCCGGGAACTACGGCGCAGCCGTTGCTTCCCAGGCAGCGATGCAGGGCATGAAATGTATCATCGTACAGGAATGCTATGACTCCCACGGTGTCGGGCAACCGGAGATCGTGGAAAAAGCAAGAAAGTGCGAAGCACTCGGCGCAGAAGTCATCCAGCTGACCGTTGGACCGGAGCTGTTCTATGAACACCTTTCGGTCATGGAGGATACCGGATATTTCAACGCTTCTCTGTATTCTCCATTTGGCATTGCCGGCGTGGAAACACTGGGCTATGAAATTGCGACCCAGTGCAGAGAAAAATACGGTAAGGATCCGGAGATGGTCGTTTGCACACAGGCAGGCGGCGGCATGGTGACCGGAACCGCCAGAGGCCTGCGCAAAGCAGGCGCTGCGGATACGCAGGTGGTTGCGGCATCCATCGACCTGACGGGACTTTCGATGGCGTCAGATGAAGATTTCAATAAGAAAAGCTGCACGACCGGACATACGGGCTTTGGCGTACCGCACGCGACAAATCCGGACACCGGAGACGTGCCGAGATCCGCGGCAAGGCCGCTCCGCTACATGGATCGTTATGTAGGCACGACACAGGGTGAAGTCATGTTCATGACCGAAATGCTGGCGAACCTGGAAGGACTGGAACGCGGACCTGCCGGAAACACCGCGTTGGCGGCGGCCTTTGCGCTGGCACAGCAGCTGCCGGAAGACGCGATCATCGTGGTGACGGAAACCGAATACACCGGTGCCGGCAAGCACATCCAGCCGCAGCTTGACTTTGCGAGAAAGAACGGGATCGATGTACGCTTCGGCACACCGGATGAAGATATTCCGGGCAAGAACGTCATCCTGCCGATGGATCCGGGTCTGTTCCGTGTGAAGGACTTAGATCTTGACCACATGCGAAGATCCCTGATCAAGAGGTCGGCAGCCAAGGCGAAGGGAAACCCGCTGACCGCGGAAGATGTTGCGTTCCTTGCCGAGGATGCGAGAGCTGATGAAGCGTTCGTTACATCCGTACTGGATGATTTAGGCATCGCGTACGAAGTCCCGGAAGCCTGATACAGAAGGCAGAGCCGATGAAATTGCATTAGAACAAAAGAACCAAACCGAAACAGGAAACGCCGGGCGAGCACAAAAGATGTTCGCCCGGCGCTTTCGTCAATACACAAAAACCGTGCCGAGGGGTTTCCGGTCTTGCGATCGCATATGGATCGATCCGTAGCTAAGGCGCAAAAAAATCTTGTATTTTGTATCGACTTCGGGTATCATAATATTCAATTCAAAATTACGAAAGCTTGATTTCGCAAAAGAAAGTAGACGCAGAACGGAAGCAACGAGCAAATGCTGCAAAAAGGAGCGGATATGCATAAACCGATCACACAAAACGGAAGCAACCTTTTTCATAGGATACAAATCTTTGATGGAGCGCAGCTAAAATATATCGCCATGCTCTCCATGCTGATCGACCATGTGAACAAGGCTTTGATCTACCCATATCTGGATGGTGGGATACTTTTGGCGGTCAGTAACGTCTTTGACATTCTCGGCAGGATCGCCTTTCCACTGTTTATCTTTTTTGTGGTGGAAGGTTTTTTCTGGACGCACAGCAGAGCAAAGTACCTTGGCACCATGCTTGGGTTCGCTGTCGTGACAGAGGTGCCGTTTGACCTGTTCTCCAGCCGGATGTTCTTTGAACCAAACTGGAATAATATCCTGTTTACCTTTTCTCTGGTTCTGTGCACCCTTTGGAGCATTGACATACTGAAAGAAAAAATAACGAAGGTACCATGGTATATACTATCGTTCCTGATCGTAGCGGGCATGTGCCTTGTGGCTATGCTCACCGGCGTGGATTACGAGCATCATGCGATTCTCACCGGCTATTTCTTTTATATCTTCCGTGCGCGGAGAGCTGTGGCCATTCCGCTCAGTATGATTTCCATGTACAAAGAGCCTTGGGCGCTGCTTGGATTCGGATTGGTGCTGACCTACAATGGGGAGCGGGGACGGCAGAACAAGTGGTTTAATTATGCCTTTTATCCTGCGCACATGCTGATACTCGGGCTGCTTCGGCTGTGGCTGAACGTCTGAAAATCACACCCTCCGAATTCACGAAGTCTTTGCGCGGATTTTATGGTTGGCTCGGATTGGAAGCTTCTGCGTTGCGCACCCGATCGATCCCCATGTTCGCCAGTTCATCGGCGCGGTTGTTCATTCTGGTGACATATTGGAATTCCTCAAAGCTGAAAGCAGGACCGTTCCAGCCAAGGAACTTTTCGTAGAGCGCGGCAAAGTTTGTTGATTTGCTGGAAAGATTGACATGACCCTTGACGCGAAAAAAACGTACCTCGTGCTGACGGACAAGCGCCAACAGCTCCTTCCAGAGCTCCTGATTCTCCACAGATTTTTTGGCAGCGTTGCGCCAGCGGTTTCTTTCCCACGCGACATACCATTTCTCGCGGAAACAGTTTGCCACATAGGAACTGTCCGTGAACACTTCAATCTTCTGCCCCGGCGCCTTGAGCGCCTGAAACGCTTCGATGACCGCAGTCAGTTCCATGCGGTTGTTGGTCGTGTTGGCCTGTCCGCCGAACAGCTCTTTTTGGTGCTCGCCGTACTCGAGAATCGCGCCCCAGCCGCCGATATTCTGATCGGACTGGTTGCCGGAGCAGGCACCGTCCGTATAGATTCTTAAAATCGCCATTTCATCAAAACTCCTTTTGTCGATATTGCGTTGCAGAGCAGCGAGGGGAAAAAATCCCACGCGCCTGGCATGTGCCTCCACATGGCTCTACGCGGCATTACCCTTATTATGGACTATTTTCGCGGATTTTACAACCAAAAGAATTTATGGTATAATACCCTTACATAGTGATTGCCGAGCAGGACGCGACGGCAGAAACGCGGCACAGACTACACATCACAGCAAAGGATACCAAGCAGCATGGAACTAGCGATTTGTTCTTTTGCCAGCAGCAGCGCAGGGAACAGTTTTTTGATACAAAGCCGGAATACACGGATTCTTGCCGATATCGGCATCAGCGCGAAAAAAACAGAGGAAAGCCTCGCGGCTTGCGGCCTTTCGTGCGCGGAACTGGACGGCATCGTGCTGACGCATGAGCATGTCGACCACATCAAGGGTATCGGCACCCTGCTTTCCAAAAAAAACTATCACAGGCCGGTGTTCACGACACGCGGCACTTATGAATTTGTAGCAGAGAAGCATCCGCAGACGGCGGGCAAGCCGTTTGAACTCCTTCGCGGCGGCGATCTTTTTACGATCGGAGACCTGCAAATCGGCGCGTTTGCCATTTCGCACGATGCGGCGGAGCCGGTTGGCTATACCTTTCAAAAAGGCGGACGGAAGATCGCGCTCGTGACCGATACCGGCTGCATGACCGAGGAAATTTTCACGGCGATCCGCGGCGCGGATATTCTGGTCATCGAGGCCAACCATGAAAAAAACATTCTGCTGTACGGCAAATACCCGTACAGCGTCAAGCATCGCATCCTCAGCGACCGCGGACACCTGTCCAACGAAACGACCGGGGAGGTGCTGAGCCGGTATCTGGCTGACTTTGACGACGACAGGCGGCCGCAGGTTCTGCTCGCGCATCTGTCCAAGGACAATAACAGCCCCGCACAGGCGATGCTGACCATCCGAAACATTCTGGAGGAACACGGCTATTATATCGGCAAAGACCTGACCGTAGAAGTGGCACAGCGCGAGGGCATCGGCAGGCTGCTGACGATTTAGACAGGAGAGCACATGAACATACAGATCATCTGCATCGGTAAGTTAAAAGAAACATATTGGACGGAGGCGATCAACGAGTATGCGAAGCGCTTATCGCGCTTCTGCACGCTACAGATCACGGAACTCAAGGAATCCCGCTTGCCGGACAAGGCGTCCGCGGCAGAGGAAGCCATCGTTAAGCAGGAAGAGGGAAAAGAAATTCTCAAAGCGATCAAACCGGGAACCTATGTGATCACCTTGGAGATTCTCGGCAAAATGCTTGATTCGCCGCAGCTTGCGGATAAGATTGCGCAGCTTTCCCTGGAGGGCAAGAGCAATCTGGCCTTTGTCATCGGCGGCAGCCTCGGCCTTAGCGAAGAGGTTTCCGGACGGGCGGACTTCAAGCTCTCCTTTTCCAGGATGACGTTTCCGCACCAGATGATGCGCGTGATCCTGCTGGAACAGATCTACCGCGCGTTTAAGATCAACCGGCACGAAACCTACCATAAATAACGAAACAAAATTGAACAAATGTTTTTTACATGCTATAATGGTATCATCCATCGTCCCTGCGACACTGCCGCAGGGAAAGCTGCATACAAAATCTTTTTGGAGATCATATGACAACCGCTCATCAGCAATGCAAGAAAAAATTAACAACAATAGAATTATTTGCCGGAGCCGGGGCTTGGCATTAGGTGTGGAGAAGGCAGGGTTTGAAACTCTGGGGCTGATCGAATTCGATAAGGATGCGGCGGACACCTTGCAGAAGAACCGGCCGCATTGGCGCGTCATTCATGATGACATAGCCAACATCTCAAAATTGGATTTGGAAGAATTTTTTTCCATCAAAAAAGGAGAGCTGGATCTACTGTCAGGAGGAGCACCATGCCAATCGTTTTCCTATGCAGGGAACAGGCTCGGACTTGAAGACGCAAGAGGAACTTTGTTTTATCATTATGCAAAGTTTTTAGAGAAGCTCCAGCCCAAGATGTTTCTTTTTGAAAATGTCAAGGGTTTAAGAAGTCATGACAAAGGGAGAACCTATCAAACGATATTATCCATTTTTAAGCAAGCGGGATATACCATCAACGAGAATCAAATTCGTGTCTTGAATGCATGGGACTACGGCGTTCCGCAAAAGAGGGAAAGACTCATAACCATTGGAATCCGGAATGATCTGGCAGGAAAAATTGATTTTGAATTTCCAAAGCCACATGCGTATAGGCCTGTACTAAGAGATATTCTGCTGGACTGCCCCGAGAGTGCAGGAACAAATTATTCAGAGTATAAAAAAGCGATATTCGAAATGGTTCCCCCGGGCGGATACTGGCGTGACATTCCCGAAGATAAAGCGAAAGAATATATGAAAAGCTGCTGGAACATGGAGGGTGGCAGAACCGGAATCCTTCGAAGGCTGAGCCTGGACGAGCCATCCTTAACTGTCCTTACTTCGCCAAGCCAAAAACAAACCGACCGCTGTCACCCGCTAGAAGCGCGACCGTTTACAGTCAGAGAAAACGCAAGATGCCAGACGTTTCCTGACGAATGGGAATTTTGCGGAAGCACAGGACAGCAATATAAACAAGTCGGCAATGCCGTACCGGTAAATTTAGCCTATGAGGTGGCATTGAAAATGAAAGAGGGACTGGAGGCCTTAAAATGTGGAGATTAAACTTCATTTCCGAAAGTGATTTTGAAAAGCATGTTCGGGCGACGATTGCGAAGTATGGCGAGAAGTTAGAGTCTTTTGACCTCAAACGCTTTAACAAAAATTTGATTGATCCGATTAAACTGATTTTTGATAAAACGGTATATCGCTCTTCATGGGAAGAAATCGTAAGCAACGAAATCTTCCGCCAACGAGACAAAGCCAACAACAATGACATTGGATATTTTCATCAAAGGATCTTTCAGTATATAGACCATTGCGAAGTGCCCGCAAACGGAGAAAGCGGCGGCTGGGATGTAATTTACAGAAACCCTGAGGGAGTGGAAATTCCCGACGCGGGAAAGGTTCATACGGTATATGTGGAAATGAAAAATAAGCACAATACCATGAACGCGGCTTCTGCCGGGAAGACGTTTATTAAGATGCAGAATCAACTTATTATTGAGGTATAACGATGGCGTTTGACTATAAAAAAGAATACAAAGAATTT
>ERZ808240.1156-NODE-1156-length-33476-cov-41.258071_pt1 | contig 33476 bp, 29 predicted proteins | sample MGYA00521084_ERZ808240 | MGnify/ENA primary metagenome ERZ808240 (study PRJEB31516, sample SAMN03275571) | gut metagenome | biome: mammalia-associated habitat; material: feces | host: Papio cynocephalus | place: Kenya | collected 2012-08-06 ... | reverse complement strand
GATACATCCGGGTACGGCCACCGCGATTTATCAAAATTTTAACAAAAAAAAAAAACGAAACAACCCCTTTAAAAAGAACCGCCCCAAACCGCCTTTCCAAAAACAAACAGCGCTTATTTTATACAATATGTTTATGAAACCTATCGTCCTATGCGGCCCGACCGCTTCCGGCAAAACGGAACTCGCCTTGGAACTTGCCCGCCAATCAAACGGGATTATTCTCTCGGCCGATTCCCGCCAAGTTTATAAACGCCTGACTATCGGAACGGCCAAACCGCTGGGCTCGTACCAAAACGGAACCTACACCGTGGACGGAGTTCCCTATTATCTGGTGGATTTTTTGGACGTTACCGAAACCTGTAACGCCGGAACCTTTGTAAAAAAAGCGCGCCAAATCGCCGCTGAAAATTCCAACCGTCCACTTATTTTTGCGGGCGGTACGGGTATGTGGCTGCACGCCTATTTTGTGGGGATGGATGACCTGCCCGCTTCCACACCCCAAACGCGCGAACAACTTTCCGCCTTACTAGCAAAATCGGGCAAAGAGGGCCTGCATCAGGCACTTATGGCCTTGGACCCCGTTTCCGCACAAAATATCCCTATGGGCAATGTACAACGCACGATGCGAGCTCTGGAACTGTGCTGGCTGACGGGCAAGCCCGCAAGTGCGCTAAAAAGCGGCAATTTCTTTAAACTCCCCACCCCGCAAAACTCCGTCTGGGTCTATTTAGCCTGGGATAGAGAAGCGTTAAACGCGCGCATTTTGGCCCGTACAGAGCAGATTTTTGACGGGATGGTACAGGAAGCCAAAGCCCTGCTAAACGAAGGATATACGCCCGATACGCCCGCTTTAAAGAGTCTGGGCTATCCGCAGGCAATATCCTTTTTGCAAGGGCAACTCTCCCGCGCCCAAGCCGTGGAACAAGTGGCCACGCTCACCCGCCAATACGCCAAACGCCAGCGCACCTGGTTCAACCGCTATACCAACGCCCTGCGCCTGGAATTAACCGTCCAACAAGATTTCCGCCCTCAAACGCTCGCCGAGCAAATCCTGCATTTTGCCAGCCAAACGGCCCTGCCGCCCAATATGGTAAAATGAAGATATGATAGCGTATTTAAAAGGCGAAGTATTGGAAGTAAAGGAAGACGGCGCCGTCATTTTGTGCGGCGGAATCGGCTACGAGGTCAACCTCGCGCACAGTTCCGCGCTGGAACTGACGGAAGGAACCGAAGTGGCCCTGTATGTGGCGGAATCTATTTCCCCCTACGACGGCACGGTTTTATACGGTTTTTTGAATAAAGAAGACAAAGCCCTTTGGTATCTCTTCAAAACCGCTATTCCCAGCACCGGCCCCAAAAAAGCACTTGAATTTTTAAACAAAGCCCTCCGCTCGGTGGCGGACTTCCACAACGCCATTTTAAAACGCGACCCCAAAATTTTGACGGGTATCTTCGGCTTTACGGCTAAGACGGCGGAAAAGTTAATCAACTCCTTAAAGGACAAAATGGACGCTATCACCGTACAGGGCGAAAGCAAAATAAAAGTAATGGACGAAGCCCCGTATATGAGCGGCGTGCTGGAAGCCTTATCCGCCTTGGGCTATTCTGCGGCGGAATCGCGCCGCGCGATTGAAAAACTTTACACCGAGGGTGTAAACCTAAACGGCAAGATTGAAGACATCATCAAAGAGGCCCTGCGGGTACTGAAAAAATGAGCAACCAAAACGAAATTTTAGACGTCAACCAACTTTCCGACGAGTCCGCCGGGCTGGAAGCCGCCCTGCGCCCTGCCACCTTGGACGAGTTCGTCGGGCAGGAAAAACTAAAAGAAAATTTACGCATTTTTATTGCGGCCGCCAAATCCCGCAAGGAAGCCCTGGACCATTGTCTTTTTTACGCGCCGCCCGGCTTGGGTAAAACTACGCTTGCCAACATTTTGGCGCGCGAAATGGGCGTAAACATCAAGGTTACGTCCGGCCCCGTGCTGGCGCGCCCGGGCGACTTGGCCGCAATGCTGACAACCGAATTAGCCGAGGGCGACATTTTGTTTATTGACGAAATCCACCGCCTCAACCCCGCGGTAGAAGAGGCCCTCTACCCGGCAATGGAAGACTTTACCTTTTTTATCAACACGGGCAAAGGCGCAGGCTCTACGACCTTAAAACTGGCCGTACCGCATTTTACCTTGGTGGGCGCGACTACCCGCTCCGGCCTGCTAACCGGCCCCCTGCGCGACCGCTTCGGCATTGTGTTTAACCTGGGCTTTTACGAAATCCCGGAAATTACCGATATTTTGGAACGCTCGGCGCGGCTTTTAAACATTGAGGCCGACCGTGCGGGACTCACCGAACTGGCCAAACGCTCCCGCGGTACGCCACGTATTGCTAACCGCTTATTGCGCCGCGCGCGCGACTTCGCCCAAGTAAAGGGAAACGGTATTATCACACACGAAATTGCCACCACGGCAATGGATTCCCTGGATATTGATAGCGAGGGCTTAGACAGCGTGGATAAACGCATTTTAGAAGCGCTTATAGACCGCTTTTCAGGCGGCCCGGTGGGCGTGGACAACTTAGCGATTGCCGTGTCCGAAGCCGTGGACACTTTAACGGACGTGATAGAGCCCTTTCTCATCAAGGCGGGCTTTATTGCGCGCACCCCGCGCGGACGCGTAGCCACGCGCAAAGCCTACGAACATATGGGCCGCAAACAACACGCGGATTTGCTTTTTTAGTATGAAAAAACGCTCCCGCTTTTGTTTACTCCTTTTAACCGCCGCGCTTTTAAGCGCGTGTGCCGCGCCGTCCAAACGTCCCGCGCAAACTTATACCGCTGCGCAAGGGCAAATAGATTCTTCCGCCTTGGCCGCCCGCGCGCCCGAACCGCCCGCTCAGGACCCGCAAAACCAAAAGGAATATACCGAGGCCACCGTGCGCGTACTACTGGCCGAAAAGGCCAAATCGGCCTATATAAAACACTCCGGCAAGGTATATATTTACACGAAAAATTTGGATAAAAAATACAAGGTTTCCGCCGCAGGTACCTTGGCCGTAAAGGCATTGGGGAGCGGGAAAATCCAAGTAGGCACGTTACAGGCCGCGCAACCCATTATTTTGGAGCCCGCCGCCAATACCATACTGGGCTGGAATAACAACAGTTACTCGGGCAAAATTTACATCATCCCCGCGCAAAACGCCTTTCACTTGGTGGAACACGCTCCGCTGGAAACATACCTCTACGGCGTTTTGCCCTACGAAATGAGTTACACCTGGCCCTTGGAAGCCTTAAAGGCGCAGGCCGTGGCCGCGCGCACCTATACGCTAAAAACCTTAGAGGGCGTAAAAAACCAAAATTTTGACGTTTATTCCGACGTCCGCAGCCAAATGTATAAAGGCGGCGGTAAGCAATACGATTCCGTCAAAAAAGCCGTGGACCAAACCCGCGGGCAAGTATTAACTTACGAGGACAAACTCTTTTTTACCTACTACCACGCCAACTGCGGCGGCGCAACGGACGATGTGCGCAGTTGGAACTTTGGCGCAAAGTCCATTAAGCCGCTTTCGGGCGCGTCCTGCAAGTACGACAGCCACTCCAAAAGTTACAAATGGGCGATGAACGTTGCCCGACATAAGGTAGAAAGTTACGCCAAAAGCGTGGGGCTGACGGGCGCTTTAAAAAGCATTAAAATTTCCCGCAAGACCGACACGGGCCGCGCCACCAATTTAATGATTAAAACCGCCAAAGGTTCTAAAACCGTACCATGCGGACACTTCCGCTTAGCCACGGGCATCCGCAGTTGCAAAATAACCAAGTTGGACGTTCGCAAAAACGACGTACGCTTTGAAGGCAAGGGCTATGGCCACGGCATTGGGATGTGCCAAGACGGTGCAAACGGTATGGCCAAGGACGGCAAAAATTACCGCAAGATTTTAAAAAATTACTACCCCGGAGCCGAAATCAAAACGCTCCAATAGAGGACATTTATGTTTGAACGCTTTAAAAAACTGGATTTAGACCCACTTATCGCCAAACAGCCCGCCACCCCGCGCGACTCCTCGCGCCAAATGGTACTCCACCGCGATACACATACCATTGAACACCGCATCTTCCGCGATATCCACGAATATTTTAACCCCGGCGACGCCTTGGTCATCAACAATACCAAGGTTTTCCCCGCCAAGTTATTCGCGCATAAAACGACGGGCGGCAAGGTGGAAGTTCTCCTCGTGCGCCCGATGCAAAAGCCCAATATTTGGGCCGTTTTAACGCGAGATTACAAAGAGGGCATTACGCTTGATTTTGGCTCTGGCTTAACCGCTAAGGTGTTGGGCAGGACGGACAACAACGAAGCCATTTTGGAGTTCAACGAAGAAGACATTTTGCCCTTCTGCAACGAGCACGGCCTTATGCCGTTGCCGCAATATATTGAAAAGGCCCGCAAGCATAGCGGCCTTACGCCCAGCATAGAAACCGACAAAGAGCGCTATCAAACCGTTTACGCCAAGTACGACGGCTCTATTGCCGCGCCTACGGCGGGCTTTCACTTTACGCCGGAACTTTTGCAAAAATTAAAGGATAAGGGCGTACACATTTGCTACATCACCCTGCACGTCGGCTGGGGCACGTTTAAACCCTTGCGCGGCGAACCCGAACAGCACCATATGCTGGCTGAACTAGGCGAGGTAACAAAGGAAACCGCCGACACGCTAAACGCGGTGCGCCAAGCGGACAAACGCGTGTTTTCCTGCGGCACTACCAGCACCCGCACCTTGGAAAGTTTTACGGACGATAACCATATCACGCACCCGGGCAAAAAATGGACGGATTTATTCATTTATCCCGGCTACAAGTTTAAGGCCATTGACTGCCTGATTACCAATTTCCACTTCCCGGACTCTACGCCCTTGTGTATGACGTCCGCCTTTGCCGGAGAGGATTTTATTTACGAGGCGTATTTGCAAGCCGTAGAAAAGAAATACCGTTTCTATTCCTTTGGCGACAGTATGATGATTTTGTAAAAAACCCGGGGCTATTAATAGCCCCGGGTTTGTATATTGCCTATTATAAACGCTCCTTGCCAAGCATTTCATTTGCAAGGGATATAATTCTAATTCTTGTTTGTGAAGTCCCATAAATCGGCAGACAAATTTGCTCCGTCGGCTCATCTATGGAAAGGTTGCACAAAACGCCATTTACCCAAAGCCTTTTGGAAAAAGGTACCCTTCTTTTTTCACTACCCAAGCCACTTAGCCGGATATGGTAAAATATATATATGATTTCTCCTTTTAAAATTCTTGCCAAAGACCCACATTGTAAAGCCCGCACCGGCGTGTTATATACCAAGCACGGCGCGGTGCATACCCCGGTTTTTATGCCGGTAGCCACGCAAGCCTGCGTAAAGGCCTTGACCGATGAAGATTTAAAAAACGCCGGGGCGGAGTGCCTGCTCTCCAACACCTACCATTTGTACCTGCGCCCGACGACCAAAATTTTAAAGCAAATGGGCGGCCTGCATAAATTTATGCATTGGGGCGGCAGCATTTTGACCGATTCTGGCGGATTTCAGGTATATAGTTTGCCCAAGTTCCGCAAAATCAAAGAAGAGGGCGTAACCTTTCAGTCCCACCACGACGGAAGCAAACACCTCTTCACGCCGGAAAACGTTATCCAGTTTGAAAGTGAAATCGGCTCCGACATTTGGACAATGTTAGACGTATGTATCCACGCCAAAAACCCGTCCAAGCACGAGGCCCGCGAAGCCCTAAACATCACCAAACGCTGGGCCGAACGCGCCGCAAAAGCCTATCAGCAAACCGTGCCCGAGCAGCATATCACGCAAAACGAGGACGGCTCTTTTACCGTCGGCAATTCGCTTTTGTTTGGCATTATCCAAGGGGCTATTTTCCCCGATTTACGCAAGGAAGCGGCCCTGCATATGGCATCCTTGCCCACGCACGGATACTGCATTGGCGGGCTATCGCTGGGTGAAACCTTAGAGCAAATGAACGAATCCGTTTTGGCGGTAACTGACAATTTGCCCGAGGGCAAACCGCGCTACTTTATGGGATTAGGAACGCCTGTGGAAATTTTGAACTCCATTGAACGCGGCGTAGATATGTTTGACTGCGTATGGCCCACCCGCGTGGCGCGCAATGGTATGGTAATGACCAGCACCGGGCGCGTGAACATCAAAAATGCGGAATACCGCACGCAAGATATCCCGCTGGATGCGGAGTGCGACTGCTACACCTGCCGCCGCTATTCCCGCGCGTACTTGTGCCACCTGTACCGCTCGGCGGAACTGACAAGCCACCGTCTGCTAAGCATACACAATATCCGCTTTTTAATCCGCCTGGCCGAACGCGCCCGCGAAGCCATAAAAAACGGTACGTTTATGCAATTAAAAGAGGAAGTAATCCGCAAGTACCAAGGCAACTAATTTGTACTGCAAAAAAAGGAAAGAGCGGCTAAACAACAGCCGCTCTTTTTTGATATTAACAACAACTACAATTCTCAGAATCGTCCCTAATATTCAGTAATTTGGCATAATCAAACGACGGAGGATTATCAGCACACCAGTTTCTGCTTTGGTCAACTACCATTTCCCCGGAATCCAATAAACATAAACAAACATCTTCCTTCTTATACTGAGCAGAAGGTGTTCCAGCAACGCTTCCGCTGGCACAATAAAAAAAATCTTCTGTTTGGGTTTCATCGCGAGAACAAAGAGAAGTTCCCCGGTTGGTGCCAACGGAGATATCTAAATCACTCATTCCACAACCGCCCCCAAAATCTGGGTTTCCCCCCGCCAACCGACATACCTTATCGGCTTGGGCAATCGTTTTCAGGTTCGTCATTGCCTCGGCAAAGCGAGCCTTGGTAACGGCCTTTGTGTATTGCGGCAAAGCCACCGCCGCCAAAATACCAATAATCAACACCACTACTAACAATTCAATGAGCGTAAAACCTTTCTTCACATACTTCTCCTTGTTATACCGAGCCCCGATATAACAAGAAGCCAAAACAATAAAAACGGCTGTTATATCCGAGCTAATCACACTAACCCAAATAATAACAGCCGCGGCCCTCTGCCATATAAAAAATATGGCAGAAAGCACTCAGCACGGAACAACCGGGTAATTAGTCCGTTTATTCCGTGCTTAAAACGACTGTTTTTGGAGTGTGATTATGCCGTTGGTATCCCAACAGCGCACCGTATTCTACATACGGTTCCAAAAACAGAACAAATTGTCTTGCAAGAAAAAACCTTGCAATACTGCTTTTTACTTCTTTATTATAACATATTTAAAAAAATCCCCGCGCCTATACAACTAGCACGGGAATTTTTTATTCTTCTAAAACCGCTTCGCCTGTTTTTTCCTCCGACGCGGGCTCTTTGCGCTTGGGTTTTGGCAAAAGCGAAAACAACGCATACGCGCTTAACATCTGCATTGTAAACGCCAAGGAAATAAATACATACTTATAAACCGCCATCATTTCTACGGACGGCTGGCCCATTAAGGCGTACATCCACCCGCTTACTACGCGCAAAAGCGGCACAAAGGTAAAGTCCGCATTGGTGAGCAGGGCAAGCGCCCCTTGCAAGGCGGTTAAAACCCACACAGCCCGCTCGTGCAAGAGTACAAACACCACCTGCGCCAAGTATAACACCAAAAAACCAGCGTGTAGCCGGAGCAAAATTCCGTCCGTGGAAAAATCCCGCGCCACTAAAAATAAATTTACGAGCGCACCAAACAGGCAAAAGCAAACAATCACTTTTACCCAAATGTTCAGCCCCATAAAATGCGCAATCAGTTTTTCCATAATCAGCGGTTCAAAGACAGCGCAGCCTTGCGCGCGTGTACCTGCAGCGCAAGCGCAATCAAGCCTTCCAAAATCTGTCCGTAATCTTCCCCGCACGCGCTAAACAGTTGCGGGAAGAGGCTCGTTTCGCTCATCCCCGGCATTGTGTTAATTTCGGAGAAGTAATACGCGCCGTCTTTATCCATTAAAAAATCCACACGCGCCAGCCCGCTTCCGCGCAAAGCACGGAAAACATTTTCGCTGTCTTGGCGCATTTTTTGTGCGAGGTCCGCCGGAATATCCGCCGGAACCTTGGTTTCGCACCCGCCCGCTACAATGTATTTGGCGTTATAGTCAAAAAATTCCCCGGCCACGGTACGAAGTTCCCCGCAGGCGGAGGATTTTATATGGGCGCCCTCGCCATAAATGGCGCAGAAAATTTCGCGGGCGTGGTCCACGCCTTTTTCTATCAAAACGTCCGTATCAAACTGCAAGGCAAAATCCACCGCATCCTTTAATTCGTCCACGGTTTTTACTTTGCGCACGCCGACGGACGACCCCAAACGGACAGGCTTTACAAACACGGGCAGGCCCTGCTCTTTCACCCACGCTTGCAAGGCGGGCAAATCGTACCCGGCATCCTTGCTGACGGTTTTCCAAGGCAAAATCGGCACGCCCGCTTCGCGCGCAATCAGTTTGGCAATTTCCTTATCCATCCCCATTGCCGAGGCCAACACACCACATCCCACATACGGGATGTCCAATGTTTCCAAAAAGCCCTGCATTGTGCCATCCTCGCAGTTGGTGCCGTGCAAAACGGGGAACACCACATCGGCCTTGATGGTAAAAGAGCCGTCCAAGGCTGCCAAATTGGCATCGTCTTTAAGCACCGGGGTAATGGGTTTATCGGTGGGGTGTTGGGGTCCGCAAGCGTCTTGCAAGAACCAGCGGCCCTGCTTGCTGATAAATATGGGATAAACTTGGTATTTGTCCTTCTTTTCCGCCAGCACGCGGCAAACCGTCTGCGCGCTATGTATGGAAACTTCGTGTTCGGTGGATTTCCCGCCGTACAATACTGCTACTTTTAAAATTGGCATTTTTTCTTCCTTATTGTAAAGGGGCCTGACGCTCGGCCAGGCCCTAAATATCGGTTATTTGTCTTCTCTAAATATAGACCATTTCATCCGGCCGATAAAACTATCGGTCTTGGTCAAAAAGTCCTCGCCGTCGTACATTGCTTCCGGCTGGGCGATTGGTTCGGCCACCTTAATTTCGGGCAAGTCCGCTTCCGTCAAAGGCTTTTTAGCGGGCGAGGCCACGGCGGCTTTTTCTACCTTTTGCGGAGCGGGCGGCTGCGGGAAAACGGGAGCCTGCGGCTTATGCGCCTGGGCCGCCTTTTGCAAGGTTTCCTCTTTGGCACGTTCCTTTTCCTGCACTAGGCGGGCGGCCAACAGCGCGGCGCTTTGGTTGCGCAGTTGCTGGTTTTCCTTGGCCAGTTCCTTAGTTTCCCCTTCCAAACGCTCGGCGCGCTGTTTAAGGGCAGCAGATTGCAAGGAAAGGTCCTGCTTTTCTTTATTTACCTGGGCCAAACTGCCGGCCAAGGCTTCCTTTTTGCGTTCCACCTGTTCTAAATTTTCAACTAAATTTTGTTTTTCGCGGTTAAGTTGCGCCAAACTGTCCGCCAACGCTTCTTTTTCGCGCGTTAAGGTTTCGGCACGGGCGGCCAAGGTTTCCTTTTCGCGGTTGGCCTGTTCCAAGTTCCCGGCCAAAACATCTTTTTCTTGGTGAACAGCGGCCAAATCGCCGGACAGCGCGTCTTTGGCGTTGCCCATTTCGTGCGAGCGGCGTTCCAACTCTTCTTTTTCCTGCGCCAAGTGCGCGGCCTGTTGGGTAAGGAGTTCCTTTTCCCGTTCCAGTTCGGCGGCGCGGGCAGTTAATTCCTCTTTCTCGCGCGTCAGGGTTTCCGCACGCGCGGATAAGGATTCTTTTTCTTTATTTAAATCTTCCGTATGAGCGGCCAAGGATGCCTTTTCCTGTGTGAGCGCGGCCACATTTTCGGCCAGTTCGTCTTTTTCGCGCCCCAAGGTTTCCGCCTGTTCGGCAAGTGCGGCGCGTTCGCGGCCCGAAATTTCGGCCTTTTCCGCCCAAGCTTCTTTTTCGTGCGTCAAGGTTTGGTTGGCACTCGTCAAGGCGGCGTTGTAATTCGTTAAAGATTCGTTATGCTCTTTGAGTTCCGCGTTTTGGTGAGATAACTCTTCGTTGTGGTGTGCGAGTTCCTCGTTTTGCTGGCCCAACACCTCAATTTTGGCTTTGAGTTGCGCGATAACAGCGTCATTATCGTTAATTTTAGCCAGTAACTCCTTGAAATTCTTTTCCAAGGTTTCTTTTTCTTGGCGGACCGCATCCAGCGATTCTTGCGCGCGGGTCAGTTCAGCCTGCAAGCCGTCGCGCTGGGATTCCAACGCCTGCAATTTTTCCGTAAACGAGGCCAACTGCTTTTTAGAGGCTTCGCTGTGGCTGGTTTGCAAGGCGGAAATTTCGGCTTTGAGGGCCGTCAGTTCGCGCTCTTTGGCTTCCAAGCGGGCCAAGGCTTCGTCCTTTTCGGCGGCGGCCTTGTGGAGTTTTAAGTTTTCGGCCTTTAACGATTCAATTTCCTCTACCTGCTTCATACAAGTATCGGAAATTTCTTGCAGTTGGTTTTCTAGGCTGGAAACCTTCTGCTGGTACTGCTGTTTAATGGAAATAATGCGCCCTTCAAAATCAAACGATTTAAAGCGTTCCTCGGCGGCGGTCAAACGGTCGCGCAAGGACAAAATCTCCTTGGCTTGCTCGGCCGATTTTTTAAGCGCTTCCATTTTTTCCTGCTGGACCTTTTTAATTTCGCGGTCCAACGCGCTGTTGACGGCCTTTAATTGCGAGGCTTTTTGCTTTAAACTGGAAATAATGCGTTCCTTTTCCTCACGTTCCAAGCGGGAGTTTTGCTGGACGGGCTCAAAATGATAGACGGCGCGGGCTGGCTCAGACGCGCCAAAGGCGGACGGAACCGGGTCAAAACTGCGCTGCACGTCGGGCTCGCGGAACGAGCGTTGCTCCTGCTGGGCACGGGAAAGGTTTTCCACGCTGGCCTTTAAATTGGCAATCGTGCGGGAAATATGTTCAAAAAAAGCGTCTTTATCTTTTTGGCGGTCCAAGGCTTCGCGCGTGCGGGCCAGTTCCGACAAAATCAACTGGTTTTGGCTGGCCGAGGCTTCAAAGCGCTCTTCCAGTTCGCGGATTTTCTGCTCCAATTTTTCAAACGAGCGTTCGTATTGGGCAGGTTTAGCGGGGATAGAATCCTCCCGCGAAGAATAGGTATTCACGGGCGGCGTAACGGGAGCGGAAAAAGTCTGCTCTTTAAATTTTTCCAAAAACTGGGCGATATCGCCGTGTCCGTCAAATTGGTTATTGTCTAACGCCATTTTTGCTCCCCGTCTAAAAAATACCTTACACTAAATTTAACCACAATACCCCCGCCGATGTCAACCCTGTTTTATGACGGGAAAACGCCCTATTTGGCTATCTGTCCGCGCACGGCTCCGGCCAAATAAAAAGAGCCCGTACACAGCACGCAGGGAAACTCCTTCACCAGGCGCATAGCCTGCCGCCAATCGGGCTCAAAGGTAACTTTTACACCCTTGGGCAAGGCAGCGCGGATATCGGCTTCATCCGCCCCACGGGCAGACGGCGGCACCGTGATAAAAATATATTTAAAATGCGGGCAGAGAAGCGAGAGCATTTTTTTGTAATCTTTATCCTTCATAAACCCGCACAGCAGGGCGGAATTTTCCCCAAACGGCGCCTGTTGCCAAAACTTCATCAGCCCCTCTATGGCCTGCGGGTTATGGGCCCCGTCCAGCACCCAAGTATTTTTTTCGGTAGAAATAACCTCAAAGCGCCCCGGCAAATTAACTGTTTGGAAGGCCTTTTTAAGGGCTTTATCCGGCAGGTTCAAGGCCTTTGCCACCTGATATACCAGGCACGCATTGACCGCCTGCCGCGCGCCCAAGGTATGCAAGGGCCACGCTTGGTTATCCGGCGTGTGGAGCACGGTTTGATTGTGATAAAAATCATAGGAAGAAACGGAAAACGGCTCCCCCTCTTTTACAAAGTGCAAAGGGGCGTTGCGTTCCTTGGCGGTTTTGCGCAGCACTTCGCGCGCGGAAAGAGCCATTTCGCCCGCAAACACCGGAACATTGGGTTTAATAATGCCCGCCTTTTCAAAGGCAATTTGCACTAAACTGGAACCCAAATACTGCGTATGGTCCAGTCCGATAGACGTAATCAGGCACGCCACGGGCGTACATACATTGGTGGGGTCTTTCCGCCCGCCAAGGCCCGTTTCCAGCACAACATACTGTACTTTTTGGCGGGCAAAATACAAAAGCGCGGCGGCTGTTAAAATTTCAAAAAAGTTAAGTTCTTCCTCTTCTTCTTGGAATACATCCAATACCGCCTTGGAAAAGGCTTGGCGGGAAATATTTTCCCCATCTATTTGTATGCGCTCCACAGGCGAAACCAAATGCGGCGACACAAAAAGCCCCGTTTTATAGCCAGCGGCACTAAGCGCGGCGGCCATTAGGGTACTGACAGAACCCTTGCCGTTCGTGCCCGCGACGTGGACGATTTTATAATGGTCCTGCGGATTTTCCAACCGCGCCAAAAGAGCGCGAAAACCTTCCAGTCCCGCGCCAACACCTGCGCCGGTACGCTTTAAAATATAGTTAAAAACAACGTCAAAACTCATTTTTATCGGGATTATAACGGCGGATATCTGCGCCCAAAGCAGTTAATTTCTCTTCTAATTTTTCGTAACCGCGGTCAATGTGATACACGCGCTCCACTTCCGTTTCGCCCGCCGCACACAAGCCCGCAATAACCAGGGCCATACCGCCGCGCAAATCGGACGCTTGGACGTGCGCCGCGGAGAGTTCCTTTACGCCCGTTACACGCGCGACGCTTTTTTCGGTGGAAATATTGGCCCCCATACGCACGAGTTCCGGCGCGTGCATAAAACGGTTTTCAAAGATATCTTCATCCACTTCGGCCGTACCGTTGCACAGGGTCATTAATGTCATCCACGGGGCCTGCAAATCGGTGGCAAAGCCGGGATACGGCGCGGTGCGCACGCGCACGGGCTTAATATCGCCGTCATAGGCGTGAACGCGCACGGAGTCGTTGGTAACGTCCAAAGTAAAGCCCGCTTCCTGCAAATCTTCCAGTAAAATGGAATTATGCTCCGGCACACACCCCGTAACGGTTACATCGCCGCGGGTGGCGCAAGCGGCCAAGATATAGGAACCCGTTTCAATGCGGTCCGCCACAACGGTATGCTCTGCGCCGTGCAAGGAGGTTTTGCCCTGCACGATAAGTTGCCCTTTATCGCCTACGCGGATGTCCGCCCCCATTTTATTTAAAAACGCAATTACGTCGTCCACTTCCGGCTCCTTGGCGACGTTTTCCAAAATAGTTTCGCCCGGGATTAAGCAAGCGCACATCAGCAGGTTTTGCGTGGCCCCTACGCTGGGGAAGCGCAAAACGATTTTAGCCGGGGTTAATTTCTGGGCGTGGATAATCACGTTGCCGGATTTAATATCGCACTCGGCGCCCAATTTTTCAAAACCCTTTAAATGGATATCCACCGGCCGCACGCCAATCGCGCAACCGCCGGGGAGCGGAATCTCCGCCGTTTTAAAGCGGGCCAACAGCGGCCCGGCCACCCAAAAACTGGCGCGCATTTGCTTCACCAGTTCATAGGGCAAGGTGTTTTTCAAAACGCCGTCTGCCGTAATGGTAACGGTGTTATCTTTATACTCCACCTTTTTGCCTAAATATTCCAAAATTTTAAGCGTAGTGCGCACGTCGCGCAAATTAGGCACGCGGTGCAAAACGCACGGTTCGTCCGTAAGCAAGGTGGCTACCAGAATAGGCAAGGCGGCGTTTTTACTGCCGCTGATGTGTACGGTGCCGTTTAATTTTTTACCGCCGTGAATAATAAATCTGTCCATATTAAAAACTCCGTTAAAAATTAAATTTTTCGGGCGAAAACAAACCGCTCTATGTTAAATATATCTTTTTTTACTTCCGCCTTCCAGCCAATTTCCATAAGTCCTCGCGCCAAGGGCCACGGCTGGCCTTTGCACAGTTCCAACGCCAATAGCCCGCCGGGGTTTAAATAACCGTCGGCGGCTTCGCACAGTGGGCGGGTAACCTCAAAGCCGTCTTCTCCGCCGTCCAACGCCAGGCGCGGTTCGTGCTGCACTTCGCGCGTTAGCGTGGCCAAATCAGCCGTTGGGATATAGGGCGGATTAGAAATAATTAAATCAAAGGTTCCCATTACGTTTTCCCACAAGTCGCTTTGCAAAAAGTGTACGCGCTCGGTCAAGCGGTGTTCGCACGCGTTTTCCTGCGCCACTTTTAGGGCCGCTTCACTTTTATCCACGGCCAATACCTGCGCATTGGGAAATTTATTTGCCAATGCCAAAGCAATACACCCGCTGCCCGTGCACATATCCAAAAAGGCATAACGGCCCTTTTTGTCAAAAAGCGCAGATACCTGTTCCACCAAGTCCTCGGTTTCCGGGCGGGGCGTTAAAACATCAGGTGTAACGCGGATATCCAATCCGCAAAAGGGCTGAAAACCCACAATATGCGAAAGGGGCTCACCGTCTGCCTTGCGTGCTAAAAAACGCTCAAATTGGGCTTGCTGTCCGGCGGAAACGGCTTCGGAACCGTTGGCAAGCACCCACGTCCGGCTGACGCCCAGCGCGTAGGCGAGCAGCCACTCGGCGTTGGCTTCGGGTTCGTCCGATCCGGCCGCCTGCAAGCGGGAAATGGCGGCGGATAAAAGTTGGGAAACGGTATTCATAAATCTCCTTAAAAAAAAGCCGGGCGGAAAACAGCCCGCCCGGCAACCAAATTACAACTTATCAGATTTGCAGATTTTTAAGTTTCTGCTCCACACGGTACGCGCGCAAATCCTCTAAAATAGGCTCAATGTTGCCTTCCATAATTTCCATTAAGTTATGGTAGGATTTGTCGGTGCGGTGGTCGGTAACGCGGCTCTGCGGAAAGTTATAGGTGCGGATTTTTTCGCTGCGGTCGCCCGTGCCCACCTGAGCCTTGCGTTCGTCATAAATTTCTTTATTGCGCTTTTCTTCTTCAATTTGATAGAGTTTCGCGCGGAGCATAGCCATTGCTTTTTCGCGGTTTTTGCCCTGGTGGCGTTCCTCGCGGCAGGAAACCACAATGCCCGTAGGCTTGTGGATAATGCGCACGGCGGTTTCCACCTTGTTTACGTTCTGGCCGCCCGCGCCGCCGGAACGGCAGGTTTCCATTTCCAAATCTTCGGGGCGGATTTCAATATCAATTTCCTCGGCTTCCGGCATAATGGCTACCGTAACCGTAGAGGTGTGCACGCGTCCGGCCGTTTCGGTATCCGGCACGCGCTGTACGCGGTGGGTGCCCGATTCGTTGCGGAGCCACGAATAGGCTCCTTCGCCCTTGATAAACATACTGACGTATTTGCAGCCCTTTAAACCGGTAGGCGTAAATTCCAAAATTTCGGTGCTCCACCCCTTGGTTTGGGCAAAGTGCTGATATACGCGCAAGAGTTCCGCCGCGAACAGGGCGGCTTCATCCCCACCTGCGCCGGGGCGGATTTCCAAATAGATATTTTTGGAATCGTTCGGGTCCGGCGGGATAACCAAAATGCGCAGTTCCTTTTGCAGTTCGGGCAGTTTGACTTCCAGTTCCGCCAGTTCATCGGCGGCCATTTTGACAAGTTCTTTGTCTTCGCCCGCTTCAATCATCGCGCGGTCGTCGGCGATGGCTTTTTCGGCAGCGTTAATTTCTTGTTCCTTTTCAATAATGGGTTTTAAAAACGCGTGGCGTTTGGCCTTGACGGCTAAATCTTGACTGGACAAATTGCCCGAAGACAATTCGTCTTCCAACTGTTTAAATTCGGCTACGTATTTGGAGGTATCCATACAAATTCCTTACGGCAAATTAACTGCAAAGAAAAAGAGCAGACCCCCTTTCGGACAGTCTGCTCTTTTGTAAAAAAACGGCTATTTGGCTTCTTCGGCTTTGGCTTCCGCTTTTTTGGCGGGCTTTTTGGCGGCGGCTTTCTTGGCCACTACCGGTTTTCTCGCCAATTTGGCTTTCGCTTTCACTTCCGTTTTCGGTTTGCGGACCAAGGTTTTGCCTTCGGTTTTCGCAAAGCGTTTGTTGAATTTTTCTACCATACCTTCGGTATCCAGCAATTTCTGTTTGCCGGTAAAGAACGGGTGGCAAGCGGCGCAGATGTCCAATTTCAAAGTTTTGGCCGTGGAGCGGGTCATAAATTTGTTGCCGCAGGCGCAAACGGCTTCTACGAATTCATAGTTCGGGTGTATTTTTTCTTTCATTTTATAGTCTTCCTTTCAAAATCTTATAGTTTATTTTACCATAAATTGCGGGTTTAGGAAAGGTTTTCTTTCCCCCCGCCCACGCTAAAAAGCGTTTACTTCCATTTGTTTAAAGAAATCCTTGTTGGATTTGGTGGAGGATAACTTTTCCAAAAGCAGCGTCATCGCATCCACGGAACTGAGCGGAGCCAGCACTTTGCGCATAATCCAAACCTTGTTCAGTTCGTCTTCCGACAAGAGCAAATTTTCCTTACGCGTAGAACTGCGGTTGATATCCACCGCCGGGAAAATGCGGCGTTCGGAAAGTTTGCGGTCCAAGCACAATTCGCTGTTGCCCGTACCTTTAAACTCTTCAAAGATTACTTCGTCCATACGGCTACCGGTCTCAATCATTGCGGTGGCAATAATGGTTAAAGAGCCGCCTTCTTCAATGTTGCGCGCGGCGCCCAAAAAGCGTTTGGGCTTTTGCAAGGACGTGGCTTCCAAGCCGCCCGTCAGCACGCGGCCTGAGGACGGGGCAACCGTGTTGTAGGCGCGGGCCAAGCGGGTAATGGAGTCCAGCAAAATGACCACATCTTTGCCCTGTTCGGCCAAGCGTTTGGCTTTTTCAAGCACCATTTCGGCCACCTGGACGTGGCGGTCGGCGGGCTCGTCAAACGTAGAGGCCACCACTTCGCCCTTTACACTGCGACTCATATCGGTTACTTCTTCGGGACGTTCGTCAATCAAAAGGACCATTAACACTGCGTCTTTATAGTTTTGGGCGATAGAGTGCGCAATCGCCTGCAAAATCATTGTTTTACCGCTTTTGGGCGGCGCCACAATCAACGCGCGCTGGCCCTTACCGATAGGCGCAATCAAATCAATCACGCGCTGGGTAAGCGACGATTTATCAATTTCCAGCGTAAAGCGTTCGTTGGGGTGGAGCGGAGTCAAGTTTTCAAACAGCGGGCGGTTGTAGATTTTATCGGAATCCACTCCGTTTACTTTTTGCACCTGCAACATAGCAAAAAAGCGTTCGTTGTCTTTGGGCGGGCGGATAAGGCCTTCAATGGTGTCGCCCTTGCGCAGGCCAAAGCGTTTGATTTGGGACGGAGAAACATAAATATCTTCGGCTCCGGCCAAATAGTTATTTTCTTCCGAGCGTAAAAAGCCAAAGCCGTCCGGCAAAATTTCCAACACGCCGCCGCCGTACACGGAGCCGTTTTGCTTGGCCTGTACAGCCACAATGCGGCCGATAAGTTCCTGCTTGCGAAGGCCGGAAATATCTTCAATATTATAATTGACGGCCAGTTTCGTCAGTTCCGGCATACTGAGTTTGTTTAACGCGCGCGCGTCCATCGGTTTAGCCCCGTTGGGTTGGCGCGGAGCCTGCTGCATCATCGGGCGGGACATTGTGCGTCCAGTCCGGGCCGCGGGCCGTTGCGTTCTGGTTTCTTCGGCGGGCGCCGCGGAAGCGGCCGTTTTGACCGTTTTGGTTTCCTTGGCGGGTTTAGAGGTCTTTTCCTGCGTGGTATGTTCTTCCATTGTAACTCCTTACTTTACTCCGTAAATAAATGTAATCGCACGGATGAGGCGTTTTATTTTTAAGCCCAAATCTGCTTTACTGCCGCAGTTGGCCAGCACAATGTCTGCCCTGCGGGCTTTTTCGTCTTCGGGCAACTGCGCGGCTATCCGGCGGTTGTATTCCGCCAAGGTTACCCCCCGCTCTTTTAGGCGTGCGGGCAAGGTGCGCTTGTCGCCCAATACTAAAATATTCAAATCGGTTAATTTATCCCACCCCGCTTCAAATAAAAGCGGAACTTCAAACACAAAACAAGTGTGGGCACTTTGTTTTATTTTTTGTGCGGCCGCCTGTAACACCAACGGGTGCAAAAAGGCTTCCAACTTTAAGCGGGCCGCCTGATTATGAAAGACCGCCTTTGCCACCAGTGCGGGCTGAAACGAGCCAAACCAAGCGGACAGTTTTTGCCGGACGGCGGTTTTTTTATAAAGTTCGCGCACGATTTCGTCGCACGATAACACTTCCGCACCGTTCTGTGCAAAAAAGTTTAAAGCCATACTTTTGCCGCTTAACATACTGCCCGTCAGGCCCAACACCAGTTTGTCTTTCACGCGTAAATTCATAAAGGCAGTTTTTCTAATTCGTACCAGTTCTTCCCGGCCTTGGCCGCCGCCAGCAGGGGAACCCGCAATTTTACAGCGTTTTGCATTAACCCTTTAATGCGGGCCGCCGTTTCGGTCAGTCCTTCCTGCGGCACTTCAAAAATCAGTTCGTCGTGCACCTGCATTACCATTTGCACGGGCGTATTGCGGAAGGCGGAAAACACATCTACCATCGCCTTTTTAATAATATCCGCCGAACCGCCCTGCACAATCGTATTAATGGCCGCGCGCTGGGCAAAAGAGGTCATACTTCCAACCCCCATATTAAACTCCGGCAGGTAGCGGATATGCCCCAGCATTGTTTTTACATATCCGTTTTGGCGGGCGAGGGCGACATTTGCGTCTATCCACTCGCGCACGACACGGTAATTGCGGAAATAATTGTCTATATATTCTTTGGCTTCGCGCAGCGTAATGCCAAGCGCTTGGGAAAGGCCCATAGGGCCCTGTCCATAAATGATACCAAAATTAATTGCCTTGGCACTAGACCGCATTTGCTCCGTAACCATCAGCGGCATCACGCCAAACACTTGCGCCGCCGTCTGCGTGTGGATATCTCCGCCGTCCAAAAAGGACTGGATAAGCACGGGGTCCTGGCTTTCGTGCGCCAGCACGCGCAAATCAATTTGGGAATAGTCCACGCTTAACAAGACGTTGCCTTCCGCCGCGCAAAAGGCCTTGCGCAAGAGACGACCCTTTTCCGTGCGGACGGGAATATTTTGCAGGTTGGGGCTGGAACTGGACAAGCGGCCCGTTACCGTGCCGGTTTGGTCCAAGTACGAGTGCACCTTGTTTTCATCGTCTGCCAGCAACAGCAAATTGTCCACATAAGTAGCCTTTAATTTGCTGCTGGCCCGGTACTCCAAAATGGCCCGCGCCACCGGGTAGGTTTGCGCAATTTCTTCCAGCACCGATTCGTCGGTGGAGTAGCCCGTTTTGGTTTTGCGCACAGGCGGAATTTTCATTTGTTCAAAAAGCAGTGTGCCCAACTGTTTGGTGGAATTGATGTTCACCGGATAACCCGCGCGGGCATCAATATCCTTTTGAAAGCGCGCAATTTCCTGCTCCAATAATACTTTAAAACTTTCCAGCCATCCCGGGTCAATGCGCAGTCCCGTAAATTCCATAGCAGACAGCACCATCATTAACGGGAGTTCCAAATTATTAAAAAGGTCCCATTGGTTGGCTTCCTTTAATTTGGCGGTTAAAACTTCCTGCAATTTCCAAATGTAGCGGTTGTATTCCTTTAATAATTCAAAGGCGTCATCCTCGCGCACGGTGGCGGAAAAATAATCCGCACACGCGCCCGCAAAACTCAAATCGCCCGACGGATTTAGCAAATAACGCGCCAAACGCCCGTCAAAACATTTTATAAATTGTCCGTGCACATTGATATTCAGTTCCCGCAGGGTAAGTTTTAAATCGTACCCAATTTTTTCAATAGAATCATTTTCCACCAATTTTTTAAGGGCAGCCAACTCCCACGGTTGGATATCACTGATAGGCGTGTAAGAGGCTTCCGCTTCGTTAAGCCCCAACACCAAAAATTCATCTTGCGCGTGCAGAAAAATACGCGGGGCACTTTCCGCTTTTTTTAATGCTTCGCCCAGCAGCAATTCCTTTTGCTCGGGCGCAGGAGCCGCAACGGCCGGGCGCGGGGCTTCAAAAAAGTCCAATAAATTTTTAAATTCGTATTCCTTAAATAACGCTTCCAACTGTGCTTTATCCGGCGTGCGCACGCGGTAATCGTCCAAATTAAAGGGCATATCCAAATTGGAATCAAACACCACCAACTGTTTGGAGAGCAAGGCTTCACCCTCGTGCGTTAAAATCTTTTTGGCAAGGGCCGGTTTAAAACCGGGGTTATCACTATGTGCGGCGCGGAGGATGTCCTCCAAGTGGCCAAACTTATTAATCAGGTCCACCGCGCTTTTGGGGCCCACCCCCATTACGCCGGGCACATTGTCCGACGCGTCGCCCACGATAGAAAAATAATCGGGCAGGAAAGCCGTATCTACGCCGAATTTTTCCTTGGCGGCTTCCGGCCCTTTAAAGCCGTCCTTCCCGCCAAAGGGCCAAATGGAAATATATTCATTTAAAAATTGGTAAACGTCTTTGTCCGACGTAACAAACACGCTGGGCACCTTTTGCGCCGCGGCGTGGCGGGCCAAAAAGGCCATTAAATCGTCGGCTTCTATCCCCTGTTTGGCAACTACCGTTAAGCCCAAAGTATCTACTAAGCCACGCGCCAAATTCAACTGGCTGACAAGCGCATCGTCCGGCTTTTTGCGGTTTGCTTTATAGGCGGGCAACAAGGCCTTGCGCCGCGCACAACCGCCGGGCGAATCAAAGCAGACGGCCACATACGCCGGGTTATGCTCACGCAGCATTTTGATGAGCCAGCGCAAAAAACCGTACAGCGCGCCCACCTCTTGCCCGGACGAGGTGGATAATTTCGGCAACGCGTGATAGTTGCGGTGCAAAAAGTTATGGGCATCAATTAAATAAAATTGCGGTTGTAGTTGGGTCATAGGCGGGATAGAGGCCCGCCCCGGGGTAGGGCGGGCGCTATACTATTTAAGGTTATTAATTTTTTCTTCCAGTTCCTGCTGAACAGCGGCGCCGGAAAGGGTAGAATATCCAATATGGGAATACATTACCGTATCGTTATACGCCACCACAAAGGTAGGCAACGAGGTAATGCCCCACGCATCTTTTAACAGCATTCCGTTTGTCGGTTTTACGTCGTTTTGCACATCTACCTTGCGGATAATTACGTTCTTGTCCTGCGCGTATTTTTTGGTAAGAGCAGTCATCATCGTCCGCTCGGCCGCGTGGCAAGGCCCGCAATAAGGCGCCGTAAACATCACAACAAACACTTGGTCTTTTCTAAGACCGTCATATTCCCGGCTGGTCATTGCGGGAATAGTAGCACTCTGCTGGGCCGCGAGCGTAACGGCAAACAATACCACTACACACAAGGCCCCAAATAACTTCTTCATACAGCCTCCTTACAGCAAGGAGTTTAATTTTTCCTGCAAAGCGGCTTTGGACTGCAATCCCACGGTCTGCCCGACTAATTCTCCGTTTTTAAAGAAGAGCAAGGCAGGGATAGAAGAAATGCGGTATTTGGTGCTGGTGGCGATGCCTTCGTCGGTATTTAACTTGCAGACTTTTACTTTGCCCGCATACTCGGCGGCTAATTCTTCCACCACCGGGCCCAACATACGGCACGGCCCGCACCAAGTGGCCCAAAAGTCCACCATTACAGGTTCTTTGCTTTTTAATACTTCTTCTTCAAAATTTGCATCCGTCAAAATTACTTCGCTCATACTGCCCCCTTAAATAAAATGAAATCTATTTATAGTGTACATAATTAGAGGGTACCAGACAAAGGCCCCTCTGTCAAGTTATATAACAGGTTAAATAAGGGCTATTTTCCCTTTATATTAAAAACCGCCCTTTCCAAACAGCGGAAAGAGCGGTGTTAGCAATTTGCTAAATAATATTATTTGCCAAGGTCCATAGTCGGTTTGGCACAAGAACCCTGCTTATCACCCTTGCTGCCATCACTGCAACATTTGAAATCAGCAGCAGCAGTGTCATCCAAGCCACAAAAATCCATACAAAGTTCCGCACCGTTTTTATTCGTAGCATTGCATTGGGTACCTTCACCATTGTAAAAGCGGACCAAACTATATTCGTATTGCAAGGTCCCCGGACCAACACGCGTGGCTACGGCATTACCACCGTTTAAAGTAGTGTCGTCTTGGGACAAGGCAACCAAGAAACCATTGCCTTTACCACATTTTCCATCCGCCAAGGTCCCTTTGGTGCAATAATTGCCAGCCGTAGCACCTTTCGGAGCGACGTCCAAACCGCTATAATTTTTAGCATAGGCGTTAATCTGCATATATTTGCGTTGTTGCGCCTGCGCAATATTGGCGAGCAAGGTTACGGCTTCCGTCATACGGGAGCGTTCCATTGCTTTGAAGTATTGCGGCATTGCCATTGCGGCTAAAATGCCGATGATCAGGACCACGACCAATAATTCAATGAGCGTGAACCCTTTGTTATTATTCTTAATCATTTTTCTTCTCCTTTTCTCTTTTCTCTTGTGTACGGCCCGGTTTGGGCAACTGTAGGAGTTTTTATATAACCCTCCCCGGGCCGTAATGGTACTGTATCAAAAAAAAAAACGAGTCAAGCCTTTTTTGGACCCGGACGAAAAAACTCTTTTATACGGCCCTTTTAGGGCCTTTAACGACCAATCAAAAAACAACAACGGAGAACGACAGATCCCCGACTAAATTCCTCGGGGATGACAGCAAAAAGAAATACAACAAAGTCGTTATAAAAATAAAAGTCATCCTGAATTGCCGCCCTTACCGCTAGGCGGCACCCCGTAAAGTTTTTGTACGGGGTCCATTAATAGGGTTCAGGATCTACCGATTGTGTTGTTAGTTTTTTCTGTTGTTTTTTAACAACCCATAAGGTAGATTCTGAAACAAGTTCAGAATGACCTCTTTTTTCATAAAGTCGTCATTCCCGAAGTTAGCCGGCGCGGAGCGCTCGGGAATCTGTTGCTTGTCGTGCCGTCATCCTGGAAAGTCGTAGTCCAGGATCTGTCGTTATTAAAAGATTCCCAAACCCTAGCACTCCGCCCACCACCCGGGATGACTTAATAGGCAAGCAACAATTACCGCTTTCCTTTTATTAAAAAAGTAACACCGCCGCATAAATTTGTAAAATAAGGGCAAATCCCTTGGGGGAACCTTACTATGAAAGAAAAAGTTATTTGCGTATCCACGCCAACCGCGCGCACCTATTACAAAGCCACTCCGCTGGCCAAAGAATTTTTGGATAAAGAACAAAATATCATCAACACCACCGGCACCTTGCCCGACGGCGAAATAACCGAATTAGCCATATCGTCCGCCACCGTAAAGCACTTAGCCGGGGGCAAATTAAACGGCAAGTTTGAAGTTATCAACCTGACCGACAACTCCGTTACGTTTACCGAAGAATATAAGGACGGGCAACTTGTCAGCATTACGGAACGCGCACACGCGCTGGCCGCCGGAAAACCCAAGGAAGAAAAACCGCACCACCATTATCCGGGCACAGTGCTAAAAACCAGCAAAGGAGCGAACTCCTTTTATATTAATGGCAAAGAGGTCGCCGAGGAAACCTTGTCCTCCAATGGCGCCACGCTGGAAATTTTAGGTACTATCCCCGACGGCGAAGTAAAAGAATTTAACGAAAACGGCCAAGTAAAAACCGAAGCGCATTACAAAAATAACAAACTCCACGGCCTTTTGACCCGCTACGAGGATGACGGCCGTCTGAGTTCGCGCGAGGAATATATTAACGGGATTTTACAAGGCCCGGCCGAATATTTCACCCCCATAAAAAACGATATGCTCCACACACGCTGCTCATACAAAAATTCCCAACTGGAAGGCGAGCGCACCGTTACGCAAAACGACGGCACCGTGCGCGAACGGGAAGCCTTTGTGCGCGGCCACATTGAGGGCGCAAAAGAAACTTTCTACGCAAACGGAAATAAAGAAAGCGTGGAAAATTATACCGACGGGAAATTGAACGGCGAACGCTTGCTCTATTTCCCCTCCGGCGCGCTTTGGTACCGCGAGCATTACACCAACAACCGCTTGGACGGCGAACGCTTCGGCTATTTTGCCGACGGGAAAGTAAGATTAGAGGAATTTTACACCGACGGACTTTTGGAAGGCCGCCGCAATATTTACGCCGAAAACGGCGAACTTTTAACCACCGAGGAATACCACTGGGGTTCCTTGGTTCACAACACGGAGCGCAAACTAAAATGAAAATCACCCGCTTTTGCCCGGCCAAAGTAAATTTATTTTTGGAGGTTACCGGCAAACTTCCCAACGGCTACCACGAACTAGCCACGCTGTTTGCCAAAATTAATATCGGCGACACCTTAACGCTGGAAGCCGAACCCGCCGAAAAAACGGATATTTCGCTCACGCTGACGGGCCCGGTAGGCTCGCTATTGCGCGCGGACGAAAGCAACCTCGTGTGGCGTGCCGCACAGGCCTTTTTAACGCATTACCAGTTAAACGCCAAAATCAAAATGACGCTTGATAAACACACACCTACTGGGGCGGGGCTTGGCGGGGGCTCGTCCGACGCGGCGGGCGTACTGCTGGCCTTGTGTGAAATTTTCAAAAAGGATAAAAACGAACTCTTGGGCGTTGCCGCCAAACTGGGGGCGGACGTGCCGCTTTTTATGTACAAGGATACCTTTTTAAAGGGCGAGGGCATCGGCGAGAAATTAACCCCCGTTCCCGCCACGGGCAAACTACCCTTTTTGGTGCTCGCGTACCCCAATACCATTGTGCCCACAAAGGGCGTTTTTGCGCGGCTGAAACTGCCGCAAAAAGAAGAAGTATTGACAAACATCTCAAAATTAGATAAATTAATAACATACATTAGATGTGCAAGTCCTTTGACCCTTTGGAAAGATTGTTTATTTAATCGGTTGGAGGATTGCGTTGTTCCTTTTACAAACTCTGTACGAAATGTGCTGCTTGATTTGAGAAAAACAAATACAGATGCAGTTTTGATGTCCGGTTCCGGCTCCACGGTTTTTGCTTTAGTTGAAACTGAAAAGGATGCAAAAAATTTGGTTAGCAAAATACAAAATAAGGAACGGATAGTTTTCTTTACGACATTTCATAGGAGTTTAAAAGATGAAAATAACGGAAGTCAGAATACATCTGATGGGAGAGGATCGCTTAAAGGCGTTTGCAAGTGTAACGTTTGACGATTCTTTCGTAGTTCGTAATATGAAAATTGTAGAAGGGACAAAAGGCGTGTTTCTTTGTATGCCTTCCCGGAAATTACCCGACGGAACCCACAAGGATATGGTTCACCCCATTAACCAAGAGTTTCGGGAATACTTGGAAGAAAATATATTGAAAGCCTACGAGGAAGAATTAAAAAACCAATCCGTAGGAAAAGCACAAGCCGAAAGTTCGGACTACAATAAAGACGTACAATAGGGTTCAGCACAGATTTTCCGTTATTCATCTCGCTTAAGCTGTGATGAAACAATTTACTTCCGGATGGTGAAATGGTATCACTACTGGTTTTGGTCCAGTCATTCTAGGTTCGAGTCCTAGTCCGGAAACTTTACAACCCCCGGGTAACCGGGGGTTTTTTATTGGATAAAATATTATTTTTCTACGCGTAAGCGCGACTGAGGCAAAAAGGTTTTCTCCACATCTTGGCCGACGGACACGCCAAACGGCATTTGCGCCAATAGTTTCCACGTTTTAGGGATATTAAAGGCCTGCTGTACAGCCTCATCCACCAGCGGATTATAATGCTGTAAACTCGCCCCAATTCCCGCCTGCGCAAGCGCCGCTTTTGAAGTATCTTAAAAAAATCCTGTACTGTTCCCATATTTTCCCCCCTTTTTATGAGGATAGCGTTTGATACGCCCCTTGTCAAAGCCGTATTTGGGTTAGAAAGACAACGCGGCAAAAAGATTGTTATAATAAAAAGGTCGCACGCAAGCCGCAAGGCCTGCAACAATTTAATTCTGTTTTTGGAACCAGGTGCAGAACCTGGTGCGCTGGCGAAAAACCGTCGGCACAAGTCTAGTCCAAAAGCAGTCGTTTTTAGGCACAACATATCTCAACTGATCCTTTGGATATGCTGTGCCGAGTGTTTATTGCCATCTTCGGATGGCAATAAACCACGGCTGTTTCTGTTTGGGTTACTAGACTTGGCTCAACGGAAGCAGCCGTTTTTAATGGGCTTTTTCCAAAAACAGGTAAGGAGAATATATGGAAAAAGGTTTTACATTAATAGAATTATTAGTAGTAGTGTTGATTATCGGCATTTTAGCCGCCGTCGCCCTGCCACAATATGAAATCGCCGTTGCCAAGGCACGGGCAACCGAAGGAATTACCGTTCTAAAAGCCATAACAGATGCACAAGAAGTTTTTCATTTAGCAAATGGGCACTATACCAACGATTTGCAAGATTTGGATATTTCGGTAGAGGATTCTTCTGTTTGGCATTTTTCGTGTAAAGAACAACGCACTTGCTTTGCCACCCCAAAACGAACAAACTTACCCGACTTTATTGAGTTTCATATGGTACAAGTCCCTGCTGGAAACCCAATAACACAATCGGGGAAACATTGGTGCCGCGCACACGAAACTAATCGTATCGGACAGCGTATTTGTAAAACATATGGGCAGGCTGACCCCACAATGGACGGAACTTATTTTCTCCTCAATTAACATACCAATCCCCCGGGGTAACCGGGGGATTTATTTTATCTGTTTGCGTCCGTAATTAATTGCTTGATTTTATCGTTAAAGGCCGTTTGGTCCAACAATTTTTCAAGCGTAAGGGGCATACGGTAACGCCAATAATGGCGCGGATTAGCGGGCACGTTAATACGCTCCGCTTCCGGGTCCGGCGCGCGCAGGGCTTCGTCCATAGCCGCCCAATCCTGGTACGAAATCAAGGCCAACATAGACGGACTATTTAAATGGAGCCGCACAATTTCCTCCGCCGTTTTCCCGTCCAGTTCCGCGGGGGCTTCGCCCGTTTTTCCCAACACCTCACGCCAAAAGCGCGCGGTATTTTCCGGGTTTTCCTTCCACCAGCCGCGCAGTACAGACATATCGTGCGTGGACGGCGTCGCCACCGACAGATACGGGTATTTTTTCGTATCGGCAAAGGTTTCGCCCAACCGCTTGGGCATACGCTCAATTTCCAAGGATAAAATTTGCAACTTGTTTAATACCTCTGGCACGCAGGCGGGAATCATCCCCAAGTCCTCCGCGCAGCATAGCATACGCGTGGCTTGTGTAATGGCCGGAAGTTTCTGCATCGCCTCGTGCTTCCAAAACTCGTTGTGGCGGTGGAAGAAATACTCGTTATACAACCGTGTAAAGGCCTGCTGTTCTCCCGCGGGCAAGGCGCGGTAGGCCTCGCTTGTCGGCGCGGAAATACGCGGGTGAAATTTGGACGGGTCCTTATGGTCCGGCACAAAAAGCACATTGTCCGCCAAGGCAAAAAGGCCTTCTTTTATCCGCAGGGCTTTTTCGTCCGTTTGGTTTGCAAAGGCCTGCTCCGTTTGGCGTTGGGTAGCATAAGCGGGCTTTAATTGGTAGGTTGCGTCAACTTGCATATCTAAATATTTTTTAGATACTTTTTCCGCCAAACCGCCAAACACTTCGCGCACCGTTTCCGCCGTAATGTGCGGGCGGGTAAATGAAGTATCAAACGGCAGGCCATACCCCTTTATTTCGTCCGCACTCATCGGCAACGCGGGCGAAAACTGGCCCAAAAGCCCCTGCACTGCGTGCAACGGGATTTGCCAAATGCGGAAGAAACCCAACACGTGGTCAATGCGGTATGCGTCAAAATATTGCGCCATATGGGCGAGGCGGCGCGTCCACCAGCGGTAGCCGTTTTGCGCCATTGCTTCCCAGTTGTAAGTAGGGAAACCCCAGTTTTGCCCGGTGGCGGAAAAATCATCCGGCGGAGCCCCGGCCTGCGCGTTTAGGTGGAAGAGTTGCGGCTCCGTCCACGCTTCGGCGCTGTTGGGAGAAATACCTATCGGAATATCCCCCTTTAAAATAAGCCCTTTTTGGCGGGCATACCGCACCGCTCCGGTCAGTTGGCAATGGAGCAAAAATTGCACATAATACCAAAAGCACACCGTGCCGTATTCCTTGGCGCCGGGTTTGCAAAAGGCCACCAACGCATCATACGAAAATCGGGCGTATTTCCCCCACTTGGAAAAATCCGCCGTTTTATAATGGTCCCGCAAGGTGCAAAACATTGCATACGCGGACAGCCAATGCGTATTTTGCGCAAAAAATCGGCGGAACTGCGGCGTAGATAAAATTGTTTTTCCCTCGTTTAAAAAAGCCCGTTTTAAATATTCCAGTTTTAATTGCAGGGCTTTTTCGTAATTCACCTGCGGCAGTTCATTTATTTTTTTGCGTTCCTTTTCCAGCGATTTATTTCCGCCGGGCAACAGGCGCACATCTGCATACAACGGGTGAAACGCATACACGCTGACAGCGTTATACGGGTAAGAATCCTGCCAAGTGTGCGTAAGCGTGGTATCGTTAATAGGCAAAATTTGAATTACCTTTTGCCCCGTTTTCTGCGCCCAATCCGCCAATTTTTTTAAGTCGCCGAAATCGCCCACGCCGCAGCCGGTTTCGCTGCGCAAGGAAAACACGGGGATAACCACCCCCGCCGCCCGTACCGGGGCTTCCCCCGTAAAACAGGGGCGTAAATCTTGCCGTGCAAAGACTTCGCCGTCCTTTAACGAAGGATTATCCAAGGTGCGGTTAAAGCCGTCCTCCCACAACACCGCGCCGTTATGCTTTACAATAAACTTATATTCCGCCGGAAAAGTTTGCTCTTCGGCGTTTAGTGTTATCCCCCACTCGTTTAATTGCGTGCGCGTTAAGGGCAGGGCTTTATCCGGGTTCCAGTTGCCCAGTTGCGCCGTACTGCCGCAGAGGTACAAATCGCCGTTGCACGGGGACTGAACACGCAGTAAAAGCGTGCGTTTAAAAAGCGGCAAGGGCGTTTTCTCAACCGTCTGCGGGCGGAAGACTTCCGTTACCGCGGACGAATACAAATGCGCCTGTGCGGGCAATTCGCGCCAAGAGTCGTTTAAATAATAGGCCGAAGTCTGCGGCGAAACGGATAACGTCCGCTCCACCTTTTGCCACTCGCGGCGGACGGTTTTATCCCCCCGGCGCACCTCGTAATGGTACGCCATTACGGCGGGTTGTTTAAAAAGGAGCAAAATACTTCCCGTCCAAATTTTGCCGTCCTGCGTGGATAGCGGGATATTTATTTTGCGTTCGTTCGCGCCTGCGTGGGCACGGTACAACACGGCGTGGAGCGTTTCGCCCCACACCGTGTTATAAGACAAACGAAAGAAAATCTTCATAAGTTACTCCTGCGTTTGGCGGTCGTGCACACGCAAGGTAAACACCGCCGCGATGAATAAAAAGAGCCCGCCCACGCCCACGGCGGCAATCGCACTGCCACCCAAAACGTGCTTCATAAACGGGCCGAAGAAGAGGTTTACGCAAATCTGCGGAATCACGATAAAAAAGTTAAACACGCCCATATAAAACCCCATTTTGTCCGCCGGGAGCGCGTTGGAAAGCATTGCATACGGCATAGACAAAATACTGCTCCAAGCAATACCGATGCACACCATCGGGAAAATAAGCCCCATTTGCGTAAACTGTACGCCCAACAGCGTAAGCCCCAGGGAACCCAATCCTAAGCCGCCCACCGTCAGGCAGACAATGTGTATGGCCTTGGCGGAAAACTTGGTTGTCAGCCACAGCAAGGCAAACGCAAACACGAACGCCACACCGTTATAAATACCGAAGCAGGAACTGCCCCAGTTGGCGGCGGTTTCGTAAGCGGCCGTACCGGGTGCGGCGTGGAACACGCCCGAAGCGATACCCGGCGTAAAATATACCCACATTACCATAAAGGCCGCCCAGGTAAAAAACTGCACCACGGCCAAGCGGCGCATCGTAGCGGGCATTGTGATAAACGCGCGGAACATTTCCCGCACGGTTTTAAACGGATTAAACGCTTGTTTTTTGAGGTTGTTAAATTCTTCCATATCGGCCGGCGGATATTCGGGTGTCGTTTTAATCGTAGCCAAAATCGCCACAATCAGCACCACAGCCCCAATGTAAAACGAATATTTAACCGTATTGGGAATATGCCCCAAGGGTGCTTCTGTACTTACGCCGCAAGCCGTTAAAATCTGCGGCAGAAAAGAGGCTATTACCGCCCCCGCGCCAATCATTACGCTCTGCATTGCATAACCCGTTTTGCGCTGGCCTTCCGGCAAAATATCACCCACAAACGCGCGGAACGGCTCCATACTCACATTGACCGAGGTGTCCAAAATCCACAACGCAATGACAGCCATCCAAATAGCCGAAGCCTGCGGCATTAAAAACAGCGCAAACATAGAGAAAATGGCTCCACCCAAAAAGTACGGACGGCGGCGGCCCAAGCGGCACCAAGTTCTATCGCTAAAATATCCCACCAGCGGCTGAACGAGCAGCCCGGTAACCGGGGCGGCCAACCACAGCATAGGGATTTGGTCCTCACTAGCGCCCAAACGCGAATAAATAGCGCTCATATTTCCCATTTGCAGGGCCCAGCCGAATTGGATTCCAAAGAAACCCAGGCACATAAACATTATTTGCAGAAAAGTTTTAGACGGTCTTTCCGTGGACATAACTCCTCCCGTAAAAATGGCATACTGCTTTTTTTATTATAACACTATTTTCCCCGTTCGCGTAGGGGAAGTGATAAAATATAAGCAAGGAAAACTAAAAATGTGGTTTGTATATGCGTTATTATCGGCGCTGTTTGCGGCGCTTACTTCCGTACTGGCCAAGGTGGGTGTGGACGGCGTAAATTCCAACCTGGCCACGGCTATCCGCACGGCGGTGGTATTGGTATTGGCGTGGGGCGTAGTATGGATGACGGGCGCGGGCAAGCAGTTGGCTCTGGTCAGCCAAAAGAGTTGGCTCTTTTTAACCTTGTCCGGCTTAGCGACGGGGGCTTCGTGGCTGTTTTTTTATAAAGCCCTTCAAATAGGCACGGCCTCGCGCGTGGTATCGGTAGATAAATTTAGCGTAGTGCTGACAATTCTTTTGTCCGTTTTATTCCTGCACGAAGCCGTCAGCCTGAAAGTGTTGCTTGGCGGCGGACTGATTACGGCGGGCGTTTTGTGTATGGTTTTATAGGCAAAAATCTTTCGCACCGTCAAAAAGTTTGATATTATATTGTATATGGAAAACGAGTCGCTTGACAGCGTAAACGAATATTTTAAGCATTTGGGCAAAATCACCCAAGAACTGGACCGGGACGAAATGACCCGGTTGTGGAAACTCGCCAAACAAGGCGATAAAGATGCTAAAAATAAAATTATGGAAATGAATTTGCGGTTGGTTATTCCGACGGCAAAGCGTTTCCAGCGCCCGGGTATGGACCTGATGGACTTAATTGAAGAAGGCAACCTGGGGCTTTTGCAAGCGATTGATAAATTTGAGCCCGAAAAGGGTTACCGTTTTTCCACCTATGCCGTGTATTGGATTGAACAATACATCCGTAAATATATTGAGGAACAGTCCGGCTCTATCAAAATTCCGTCGCACGCTTGGGGAAATTTGAAGAAATGGTTCCGCGCGTGGAACGAATTAAAGGAAGCCAACGGACGCGACCCGTCCCTAAACGAAATGGCCGCGGAACTCAATTTGACCGCCCGGCAAGTAAAGTCCATTATGGACACGCTAAACGCCGCCAAAGGTGTGGATTCGCTTACGACCCTTATCCACGACGAGGACGAAACCACGCTGGAAGACTTAATCAGCGATGACGGCAAGGGCAATCCGCACGATGTGTTTTTGAAGAACGAAAACCAAAACAGCATCAAAAAAAGTATGGAGGATTTAAACGACCGCGACCGCCAAGTGCTTATTATGCGCTATGGATTGGATGACAACGAGCCCAAGACGTTGGGCGAAGTGGCGGAAATTTTGGGCTTGTCGCGCGAGCGGGTGCGCCAAATTGAAGAGCGCGCCGTAAACACCCTGCGCAAGGAAGCGTACAAAGCGGGCATTTTGGAACCCTCTACATTAGATTTACGCACGCGCAAACTGCATACGGCAATGCAACCGCGCTTAAAAACCAACATTTTGGGCCAAACGATAGACAAAAGTCCGTTAGCCAAACTGTTAAAACAGCGCGCCGCGCTGCTTGCCCAGCAAAAGGCAAACGAAGACAAAAAGTCTGCTGCCAAAAAGGCGGATAAAAAATCACCCGCTAAAAAAAGTACGGCAAAAACGACTGCTAAAAAAGCGTCCACGAAAAAAACTGCGTCCAAAGTATCCGCTAAAAAAGCCGTGGCAAAAGGAAAGGCCTCTGCCAAAGGTACACCCGCGGCAAAGGCTAAAAAGGCCGCTAAACGCGGTAAAAAACCCACTAAATAACTGTTTTACGCCCCCGTAGCTCAATTGGATAGAGCGGCTCCGTCCTAAGGAGAAGGTTGCGAGTTCAACTCCCGCCGGGGGTAGTTGTATTTACAAGGGCTTTCTAGCAATACAAACGGCTAAAAAGCCCTTTTTTATCGTCGTAAAACCGTAATTGTAATAAACAGAAATAACGGACCTGTAAAGCAGTAGAGTTGTCAGCAAAATGTCAGCATAAATCTCCGCCTTTGCGCCATTTCGTTGCTGGACATCACCTATTCAAATAAAGATTTCTTTACATAATCACACAAATAAGCAGTGCCTACACATTGAAAATTTTGGTTTGCCGCGTGCGGAAGCGGAGCCCAAAAAATCATTTTGGAATTAGTAGGCTCACAACTTGTTTGAGTAGAATTTTTAGGCGGGCAATAAAGCACTAAAAGCCGGCCCTCCAAATTATTATTTCCGTCCAAATTCCAGTTTGGGCATCTCCAAGCCGTTCCAGAACCGGATGCCGAGGGTACACAGTTGGGAAAGGAAATATCTAAGGCTTCCGGGTCTTTGGAATAAGTTCCATTGGCTAAATAATAAACTTCGGCGGCTTTTTTATAAGTAGAAATTTGTTGGATAAGTTCGCTTACGCGGGATTTTTCTACGGCTTTGGTGTATTGCGGCAGGGCGACGGCGGATAAAATGCCTATAATAAGCACAACTACTAAAAGTTCAATAAGTGTAAAACCTGATGTTACTGTATGGACATTTGCTGTTTTGTCGTCATCCCCGAGGAATTTAGTCGGGGATCCGTTGTTATCGTTGCTTGTTTTAAATAATGACAGATTCCCGACTACAACACTCGGGAATGACAAAATAGAGGTAAATCCTTTCATTTTTTTCTCCTTGTTAAGGCCTTTATATTTGAGCAAAACGGCCTTTTATACGCGTTTTTATACACCAGACACATCCGGGTACGTCCACCGCGATTTATCAAAATTTTAACAAAAAAAAAAAA
>ERZ808240.1155-NODE-1155-length-33479-cov-14.898247_pt1 | contig 33479 bp, 31 predicted proteins | sample MGYA00521084_ERZ808240 | MGnify/ENA primary metagenome ERZ808240 (study PRJEB31516, sample SAMN03275571) | gut metagenome | biome: mammalia-associated habitat; material: feces | host: Papio cynocephalus | place: Kenya | collected 2012-08-06 ... | reverse complement strand
CTCATTCGTCTTTCTTTTTATTCAGCTTTGTAACACATCTATTGTAATCCTACAGCCAAAGATTCAAAAATCATACAAAACCTTCTTTATTTTGTCATAACTGTTCCGTATAATAAGATGTGAGTCAAACTTAGAATCATGGCCAGTGCCCGGCGGGGGCTGGCTTTGGACTGGATAGAGGAGGAACACTCAGATGGCAAACGAAAAGATCCTTGTTGTGGACGATGATACCAACATCTGCGAGCTGCTGCGGCTCTACCTGACCAAGGAGGGCTATCAGGTCACCACTGCCAACGATGGCGAAGAGGGCCTGGAAAAATTCAATCAGGTCAAGCCGGATATGGTGCTGCTGGACGTGATGATGCCCAAGATGGACGGCCTTGAGGTCTGCCGCCGCATCCGCAAGCTGGGCAATACCCCGGTCATGATGCTGACAGCCAAGGGCGAGACCTTCGACAAGGTGCTGGGCCTGGAACTGGGCGCCGACGATTACATGGTGAAGCCTTTTGATACCAAAGAGGTGGTGGCCCGCATCAAGGCGGTGCTCCGCCGCTGCAATAACACCACCACCCAGACCGAGAGCAAGGAGGGCGTCATTGAGTATGACAACCTCCGCCTCGATATGAACAGCTACGAGCTGCGGGTCAAGGGCAAGGTGGTGGAGGCTCCCCCCAAGGAGCTGGAACTGCTCAACTGTCTGGCCTCTCATCCCAACCGGGTCTATACCCGCGACCAGCTGCTGGATGAGGTGTGGGGCTTTGAGTATTACGGCGACAGCCGCACCATCGATGTCCATGTCAAGCGCCTGCGCGAGAAGCTGGCCGGCGCTTCCGATAAGTGGGAGCTGAAGACCGTCTGGGGCGTGGGTTATAAATTCGAGGTGCGTCAATAATGCGCAAAAGTATCTCGGTGGCGTTCTTCTCGCTTATGAGCACCCTGCTCATCTTTGGCACGGCGGTCATGGGCGGCACCGAGCTGGTGCTGTTCAGCCGCTACTTTGCACAGGAGCGGTACGACGCACTGGATGAAGTGTGCAGCGTGGCACAGCGCACGGCGTCTCATCTGGTGCAGGAGGCTGCTCTGCCGGAGGGTGAGGAGCTGGAAGCCCTGAACACCAAACTGGAGATCATCGGTGAGAGCGCAGAGGTCTATCTGTTCTTTACCGACAGCGACGGCAATGTGATGCTGGCCTCCACGCCGGAAAAGCTGACCGGCGATGTGGTGGAGCCGGAAGTGCTGGAAAAAGCCGCCAAGTCAAAGGGCAACTACCACCTGTTCAGTACGCTGGACGGTGTGCTGACCGAAAAAAGCTATGTGGCCGTGCGGGAGATGCGGAGCGAGAAAGGAGATCGCACCGGCTATCTCTTCCTCTGCTCTTCCGGTGAGCGGCTGACGGACTTCCGGAATGAGTTCTTCTCCAACTTCTTCCTGTCTGCCTGCCTGATGCTTCTGGTGGCCAGCCTGCTGACCAAGATGATGATGCACAAGCTCACCGACCCGCTGCAGAAGGTGACGGATGCCGCCCAGCGGTTCGGCGGCGGCGACCTGTCCGTCCGGGTGGAAGGCGTGGATGGCGACGGCGAAGTGGCCGACCTGGCCCGCACCTTCAACCAGATGGCGGATAACATCCAGTCTAACGATAATTCCCGGGGCCAGTTCATGGGCAACATCGCCCACGAGCTGCGCACCCCCATGACCACCATCAAGGGCTTCATCGACGGCATTCTGGACGGCACCATCCCGCCGGATATGCAGAACCATTATCTCCAGCTGGTCAGCGAGGAGACCGGCCGTCTGGCCCGGCTCATCCAGAATATGCTGGACCTCTCCAAGCTGGAGAGCGGCGAGTATCAGGTGAACGCCCGGATGTTCAACATCTGGGAGACCCTCACCGGCGTGGCCCTCTCGGCAGAACAGCGCATCAACGATGGCATGATCGACATCGACGGCCTGACCATGGACGAAAAGGTGCTGGTCTACGCCGACCCCGACCTCATCCATCAGGTGTGCTATAACCTGCTGGACAACGCCATCAAGTTCACCCCCGCAGGCGGTACCATCCGCTTCGGAGTGGAGAAGCTGGGCCCGGAGGTGGAAGTCTCCATCTGGAATTCCGGTCAGGGCATCAGCCCCGAGGCGCTGCCTCATGTGTTCCAGCGCTTCTACAAGGAAGACCAGTCCCGGGGCCTTCACGCCCGGGGCGCGGGCCTCGGCCTGAACATCTGCAAGGTACTGGTCAACCTCTCCGGCGGTCAGATCCGGGTAGAGAGCCAGCAGGGCGAGTGGTGCCGGTTCGTGTTCACCCTGCCCGTGCAGCCTCCTAACCCCGGCGGCATGAAGCGCCTGCCCGATGAGAGCGGCCGCCCCGGTGCCGTGGAAGACCCGGCCAGCATGAAGCCGGTAGATTGAAAAGCAGCGGTCAGACTGCTCCCCCAAGGAGCGGTCTGGCTGCTTTTTGCATTGCAGAAAGGGGGAACAAAGCGGCGCTTTGCGTCTTTTCCGTGAAAAAGACGGCGCCGGGTTTGATTTTTTCGGCGTTTTCATGTAAACTAAAGAGTAACCATGCCGACGTTTTCCGGCGGTGTTCCGGCGGGGCAGCGGTATGATGCAAAAACAAAAATTCTCTGAATTATAAATGGAGATGTTTCTTATGACAAAGATCAGTCCTTCGATCCTTTCCGCAGATTTCAGCAAGCTTGGTGCAGATTGCAAAATGGTGCTGGATGCCGGTGCCGATATGCTGCACATCGACGTGATGGACGGCCATTTCGTGCCCAACATCAGCTTTGGCGTGCCGGTGCTCAAGAGCCTGCACAAGGCCCTGCCGGGTGCCTTTTATGACGTCCATCTGATGATCAGCCACCCGGAGCAGTATGCCGAGGCATTTGTCAAGGCCGGTGCCAGCCTGCTCAACTTCCACATCGAGTGCGACGACGATATCCAGGAGACCATCGATACCATCAAGGGCCTGGGCTGCAAGGTGGGCATGACCATCAAGCCCGACACCCCGGTGGAAGAGATCGCCTATTATATCGACCAGCTGGACCTGGTCCTGGTCATGAGCGTGGAGCCGGGCTTCGGCGGACAGAAATTCATGACTTCTGCTCTGGACAAGCTGCGCTGGCTCAACGCGGAGCGGCAGCGCCGTGGCCTGAAGTTCATGCTGGAAGTGGACGGCGGCGTGGACGCAAAGACCGCTCCCGAGTGTGTCGCTGCCGGTGCTGATGTTCTGGTGGCAGGCAGCGCCATCTATGGTGCCGCCGACCCCGCTGCCGCTGTCCGCGCACTGGCTGCGCTGTGAAAGGGGACAGTGAATGGATGAAGCATTGATACGGCAGCAGGAGGAAGAACTGCAGCGCACGGGCCGGTACTATAAGCACATCTGCTTTCTGTGCATCCCGTTGCTCTGCGTCTCCTGCTATCTCTACGGCCTGCGCCCGCTGCTGCTCTGCTGCTTTGCCGTGGTGATGGGCAACCTGTGCGACCGGCTCATCTCTCTGCTGCGCCGCCGGGTGTACCAGCCCAAAGATTACTCCAACGAGAGCTTTGCCCTTGTCATCGCCCTGCTGATGCCGGCCACAGTGGACTGGTATGTTCTGGCCATGGCCATCCTGTCGGGCGTCCTCATCGGCAAGGAAGTCTTCGGCGGCTACGGCAGCTACCCCTTCCATCCTGCTGCTGTGGGCTATGCGGTGGCTGCGGTGTCCTGGCCGGAGCAGGTGTTCCGCTACCCGGCCCCCTACGCTGATATCCCCCTGTGGGATGCCTCCGGCGTGGCGACCTCCAGCACCATCTCGGATACCCTGCGCAGCGGCGGCCTCATCAACATCAGCGGCCTGTCGCTGGTGCTGGGCGAGTATGCTGCCCCCATGGGGGCAGGCTCTGCGCTGGTGCTGCTGGCCTGTGCCCTCTTCCTCTGGGTGCAGAAGGACGTGAAGCTGAGCGCCTCCCTGAGCTTTCTCATCACGGCGGGCCTCATCGTCTTCTTCTTCCCCCGTCAGCTGGGCCTGACCGACGCCACCCTCGCGGGCAGTATGATGTTCCGGCTCCGCTGCGTGCGGGATGAGCTGCTGACGGGTGCTATGCTCTTCAGTGCTGTGTTCCTTCTCAATGAACCCTATACCTGTGCGCACCACCGGCGGGGCCGTATCCTCTACGGCGTGCTGGTGGGCATCGTCACCATGGGATTCCGGTATTTTGGCGTGTATGAGACGGGCGTCTGCTTTGCCCTGTTGGTGGTCAACAGCGTCTCCGGCTGGCTGGACCGCACGGAAGTCCGCCTGTATGAGCTGAGCCAGCGCCGCCATCGCGCAGAACGGAAGGAGGGGGCAGAATGAAGCGCAAAGACGCAGAACTCATCGTCCGCGACGCGGAAAAGTTTGCCCATCATGACCGTGTGTTCCTGAACAACCCCGTCGTCATGCAGGGCATGGGCCTTGCCCCGCTGGTGGTGCTTGCTACCAACGGGCAGAATGCCCTGATGCTGGCGGTGGCCGTGGCCCTGCTGCTCACCCCCTCCCGTTTGCTGGCCTGCCTGCTGAGCCGTCTGTTCCCCTTGACGGAGGAGCATCCCTCGAACGCAGAGCTGGAAAAGAAGCTGCTGCCCCGCAGCATCATCTACACCGGCAGCGGTGCCATCGTCTACCTGCTGGCTTACCCCATCCTGAACCATCTGTTCGGCGTCAGCCTGCTGGTGCTGGGCATCTATCTGCCCATGTTGGTGGCAGAGCCCCTGCTGACCTACCGTTTTGGCCGGGTGCAGGAGACGCCCCGCAAGGCATTCTCCAAGGGCATACGCATCACCATCGGCTACGGCCTGCTGCTGTTGCTGCTGGGCTGTGTCCGGGAGTGGCTGTCTGCCGGTACGGTGTTCGACCATCTGCTGCTCCAGCGCCCCGTCCTGCCCATGGCAAGTATGCCGGCAGGCGGTTTCATCGTGCTGGGCGTGCTCTGCGCCATCTGGCGCACCCTGGCAAAGAAGCAGAAAAAGTATCTGACATCGGAGGCCCGGGGCCTCATGGCGGTCTACCGCCAGAAAGAGGAGGGTCCTGATGAATGATGTGATGCAGGCCGTCGGCGTATTTTTCAGCTACGCCATTCTGGCCATCTTTGCCCAGAATGCAGTGTTCACCCGGGGCCTGGGCGTGTCCCGTCTGGTACAGCTGGTGGGCGACGAGCGCACCAGCAGCTGGTGGTTCGCCCTGCTGCTCTGTGTGACGCAGGTGCTGGTGGCACCGCTGTCGTTCTATGCGGGCGGCTTCATCGCCGCCCAGCCCAACAGCGCCCAGCTCCGCCCGCTGGTCTATCTGGCCTGTGTGGCGGTGGTGAGCCTGTTTGAGTTCGTGGTGCTCTGGGCGGCCCGGGGCAAAAAACACGGCGGTCAGCTGCTCCGCATCCTGCCCTCTGCTGCCGTCAACAGCGGCGTGCTGGGCACGGTGCTGGTGGCACGCACCCAGAGTTTTACACTGGAACAGTCCATGGGCTTCGGCCTTGGCAGCGGCCTTGGCTATCTGCTGGCCGTGATGCTGGTGACGGAGGCAGACCGCCGTCTCCACAGCGACGCCATCCCGGAGGCGTTCCGGGGCCTGCCCATCACCCTCATCTACATCGGTGTGCTGGCACTGGCGATCTATGGTTTTACGGGCCACTCGGTGATCCTGTAAGGAAAGCAGGAGAAAGGGACGATCATGGGAAAATATAAGAAGGTCAAGCGGTATCACCGCAGTTTTTACAGTCCCCGTGACTGGGCAAAAAAGGCCGTCGGCATCGTGGTGCTGGTGGTGGTCGTGCTGGTAGTGGGCTGGCTGGCCGCACCGCACGTGCTGGACTGGGCCACTCATACCTGGTATACCGTGGTGCGCAACCGCGACCTCTCGGCTTCGTCCGAAACCGCGGCGTCCAGCGTGGCAGCGTCTTCGGAGGCAGCGGCAGAGTCTGCGGCCTCTTCCGAGACAGCAGAGCCGGAACCCACCGTTCCCGGCAACGCCGTCGTGGCAGGCAGCTGGGCCGTTCTGGATGCTTCTGCAGTGCAGGATGAGGCTTCGCTGCAGGCTGCGGCCCAGCAGCTGGCCCAGCAGGGCGCGGCTTATGCTGTCGTCACCCTGAAGGACAGCACCGGTCAGATCCTGTATCCCTCTCAGGTGCCCGCAGCAGCTGGCAGCATCGAGGGTGCGTCCCTTGACCCGGCCCGCATCGCTTCGGTGCTGAAAGACAACGGCCTTGTGCCGGTGGCAAAGCTGGCCGCATTCCGCGACCCCATGGCTGCCCGCGCCAACCGCGGCATGGCCATCGGCTACCGGAATCAGGAATACCTCTGGCTGGACAACAAGGCTTCTGCCGGCGGCAACCCCTGGCTGAACCCCTACTCCGCTGACGCCGTCCAGTTCATCGGAGACCTGATCGATGAGCTGCACGGCATGGGCTTTGACCATGTGCTGCTGGAGAATGTCCAGTTCCCCTCGGCCCAGAACAGCAAACAGGACTTCGGCGAGACCAACGGTCTGGGCCGCAGCGCACAGCTGGCCGCAGATATCGCCGCCTGGGATGCCCGCTTTGAGAGCAGCGTGACCCTCTGGTACGGTTACTCTCTGAGTCAGGTGCAGGAGGGTGCCACTACGCTGGGCGGTGCTGCCACAGAGCTGGGTGTGAAGGATCTGGTGGTGGAAGTGCCGGCCAAGCAGACCATGGATGAAACCGCCCGCACGGAGCTGACCAGTGCACTGACCGCTGCCGGCACAGAGCACGCTGTGATCTGGGACGACGCAGCGGGTTTCTTCCAGTAATATGACCCGCACTGCGGGCCTTTGTGATAGAGTGAGAGTGAGGAATGTGTTATGAAAACTGCATCCTGCTTCGGCCCGGCCCACATCCTGCTGCCCAGAGAGGATATCCCTCTGGAGAAGTGGGGCTGTGTGGCCTGTGACCAGTTTACCAGCGACCGCGCCTACTGGGAACGCGCGGACGCCCTTGTGGGCAGCTGCCCCAGCACGCTGCGGCTCATCCTGCCGGAGGTCTACCTCGAGGATAAGGACGCTGCAGAACGGGTGGAGAGCATCCACGCCGCCATGGACGAGTACACCCGCGATGTGCTGACCCGGGCAGTGGACGGCTTTGTCTATGTGGAGCGCACCGAACAGAGCGGTCGGGTGCGTCAGGGCCTTGTGGGCAAGATCGACCTCGAGGCCTACAGCTACGAAAAGGGCACCCGTCCGGCCATCCGGCCCAGCGAGCGCACCGTCACCGAACGTATCCCGCCCCGGATGGCAGTGCGCCGGGGTGCCGCACTGGAAACGCCCCACGTCATGATGCTGGCCGATGACCCCGGCTGCACCCTCATCGAGCCCATCGGTGCGCGGAAGAACGAGCTGAAAAAGCTCTACGAGGGGGAGCTGATGCAGGGCGGCGGCCACATCGCGGGTTGGGCCGTGGAAGACCCGGCCATGCTGGCCCAGATCGACGCTGCCCTGAACGCTCTGGGCAGTCAGGATGCCTTTGATGCCAAGTATCCGCAGGCCAAGGGCGCAAAGCCCCTGACCCTTGCCGTGGGCGACGGCAACCATTCGCTGGCCGCAGCCAAAGCCTGCTGGGAGGAGCTGAAGCCTACCCTGACCCCGGAGGAGAGGGAGAACCATCCCGCCCGCTGGTGCCTGGCCGAGGTGTGCAATGTCCACTCTCCCGCCATCGAGATCGAGCCCATCCACCGGGTCCTCTTCAATGTGGACTGCGGCGCGGTTCTGCTGGCCCTCATCGCCTGGAGCGACGCCAATATGGCGGGCATCTGCTTCGGCGATTCCAAGCAGCAGGCCTTCACGCTGGCAGGCCCCCACATCGCCAATGTCCTCAGCTTTGAAGACCCTGTTGCCCCCCTCACTGTGGGTACGGTGGATGAATTTATCGAATACTTTATGGCACGCCACAGCGAGGCCCGGGTGGACTATGTCCACGATGAGCCTGCTGTCCGTGCGCTGACGAAGCAGGGCGGCGTGGCCTTCCTGCTGCCGCCCTTCGAGAAGAGCGACCTGTTCAAGGGCATCGTGATGGGCGGCGTGCTGCCCCGCAAGACCTTCAGCATGGGTCATGCGGAGGAAAAGCGGTATTACATCGAGTGCCGCAAGATCAAAGAATGACCAAGGAGTACCATGACTTTTAACGAACTGAACCTGTCCGCCCCCCTGCTGAGAGCCGTAAGTGAGGCGGGCTATGAAACTCCCTCGCCCATCCAGGCTGCCGCCATCCCGCCGGTGCTGGAAGGCCGCGACCTGATGGGCTGCGCCCAGACCGGCACCGGCAAGACCGCAGCCTTTGCGCTGCCCATGCTCGACCGGCTGAGCGCCTCCGCACCCCGCAAAAAGGGAGCTATCCGCGCCCTCATCCTCACCCCCACCCGGGAACTGGCACTCCAGATCGGGGAGAGCTTTGCCGCCTACGGCAAGTACCTCAAACTGCGCAGCACCGTCATCTTTGGCGGCGTGGGCCAGACCCCGCAGGTGGAAGCCATCAAGAAGGGCGTGGATATCCTCATCGCCTGCCCGGGCCGTCTGAATGACCTCATCGGGCAGGGCTATATCGACCTTTCCAACCTTGAGGTCTTCGTGCTGGACGAGGCCGACCGGATGCTGGATATGGGCTTTGTGCACGACGTGAAGAAGGTCATCGCCAAGCTGCCTGCCCAGCGCCAGAACCTGATGTTCAGCGCTACCATGCCCAAGGAGATCGAGCAGCTGGCCGGAGGCATCCTCCACGACCCTGCCTTCGTCAAGGTGGACCCGGTGTCCAGCACCGTGGAGCGCATCCAGCAGAGCCTGTATTTCGTGGAGAAGGGCAATAAGAAATTCCTGCTGCCCTGGCTCATCAAGAACCTGGACCCGCCGGTGCAGAATGCGCTGGTGTTCAGCCGCACCAAACACGGCGCGGATAAGATCGCCAAAGACCTCACCAAGCAGGGCATCACTGCCGCGGCCATCCACGGCAACAAGAGCCAGAGCGCCCGTGTGGCCGCACTGGAAGGCTTCAAGGAGGGCAAGACGAAGGTGCTGGTGGCCACCGATATTGCGGCCCGTGGCATCGACATCAGCGAGCTTTCCCATGTGTTCAACTACGACCTGCCCGAGGTGCCGGAGACCTACGTCCACCGCATTGGCCGCACCGCCCGCGCCGGTGCAGACGGCACAGCAGTGAGTTTCTGTGCCCCGGAAGAGATGGAATATCTGGCAGGTATCGAGAAACTGAACCGCCGGAAGATCCCGGTGGTGTCGGGCCACCCTTGGGACGGCGTGCCCGCCCCCGTAAAAGCAGCCCCGCCGGTGCGGGGCCGCAAGCCCAAAGCCGGGCAGCCTGCCGCTGAACCGAAGGCAGAGCCTGCACCGGCTCCCAAGACGGCGAAAGCCGCCAAAGCTGTCCCTGCAAAGCAGGAGACAGTCAAGCCTTCTGCGGCCAAAAAACAGAAGGCCCCCAAAATCGAAGCAAAAGAGGAACGACTCATGGATGAAAATAAGCGCACTCCCGGCGGACGCGAGAACAACCGCCGTAATAATAACAGCCGCCCCCGCCGCGAAGGCAATGCCCCGGCACAGGGCGCAGGCCGCGGCAGCAATGCCCAGCCCAAGTTCGACCCCCACTTTGTGAGTGCTCCGGAGGCAACTCCGCTGCGCCCCGCCAAGAAGAACGGCGCAGCGGCCTCCGCTCCGGCTCAGAATATCCCCTCCGCAGCCCAGAACAACCAGAACCGCCAGCCGGCCCAGCGGGGCGGCGACAATCGCAATGGTGCAGGCCGCAATCCCCGCAGCGCCCGTCCGGCTCAGCCTACCCAGCAGAACGGCTCCCGCAATGAGGGCCGCAATGGCCGGAACAATAACCGAAACGAGCAGGCCGGCGCAGGCCGTGCGCCCCGGGCTCCCAGAGCAGAGCAGCCCCGCAATAACCGGGGCCGCAGCAATGCCCCGGTGAAAGACGAGGATCCGGGTCTTGTGCTCATCAGCCGCCGCCCGCCCCAGCAGAAGTTCACCAATTTTGAGGAGTATATGAACGCCCACGGCGGTGCTACTGCTCCCATCGAGGACCACAGCGAGGAAGTGTGATGGCAGAGGGATTTGCCCCGTGGCGCTGCCCGCTCTGCGGCACGCCGCTTTCCGGGGAGAACGCACTGAAATGCCCCTCCGGCCACAGTTTTGACCGGGCAAAAGAGGGCTACTGGCATCTGCTGCCGGTGCAGAACACCCGCACCAAAGCCCCCGGCGACAGCAAAGAGATGGTCGCCGCCCGCCGCGCTTTCCTGAGCGCGGGCTACTATGGCATCTTCGGGCAGGCACTGGGGGAACTGTGCCTTGCGTACGGCCAGCCTGCGGAGAAAAAGCCGCTCCATCTGCTGGATGCGGGCTGCGGCGAGGGCTGGTATGACCGGTGCATCGCCGGACAGTTCGAGGCCGCAGGCCGGCCGCTGGAGCTGGCGGGCTTTGATATCGCAAAGCCCGCTGTCCGTCTGGCGGCAAAGGCTCTGCCGGGTGCACAGTATGCCGTGGCGTCCAGCTTCCATCAGCCGGTGCGTACTGGCTGGGCGGACCTGCTGCTCAACTGCTTCTCGCCCTTTGCGCAGGAGGAGTTCCTGCGGGTGCTCCGCCCCGGCGGGCGGCTCATCTATGCCGTGCCCGGCCCGGAACATCTGTTCCAGATGAAGGCTGTCCTCTACGAGAAGCCCTATAAGAACCCGGTGCAGCAGGTGGAGTACCCGGGGTTCGAGGCCATCGGAGAGCGGGAAGTGTCCGGCACCATCACAGTGCCTGCCGGGCAGCTGGAAGCTCTCTTCGCCATGACTCCCTACTACTGGAAAACGCCCCGGGACGGCGCAGCCCGTCTCGCGGCTTTACCGGAACTGACCACCAATATCTCCTTCCGGTTCCTTGTATTTGAAAAGAAATAAGCAAAAGAGGCATCTGCCGCGCGGCAGATGCCTCTTTTGCTTTATGAGTACATCAGACAGGAATGGAAGTTGATTATTTTTTCTCAGCCTTGGGCAGCAGGTTTGCACGCTCCAGAGCCGGGCGCAGAGCCAGATACAGGATGACGACACAGACGGTGGAAGCCACGCTGTTCACGAAAGTGACGCCGCCGGCGATTTTGGTCAGGGCCTGTGCCACGGTGTACTCCTGACCGAAGATGTACACATTGCGGAAATAACCCAGGAAGGGGTCGGTCAGGACGTTGAGCAGCAGGCCGGAAGCAGCGGAAGCCGTCACCTTGACCAGATAACCGGGGGTGTGTCTGTCCAGCTCACGGAGCTTGAACACCTTGTGGGCCACAGCGCCGCAGGTGATGCCGATGATGAACTTCAGGACGAAGGTGGTGACGGCATAGCCCGGGTCGCCGGCCAGGATGTCGGCCAGAGCCAGACCGATGGCACCGGCCAGACCGCCGGAGACGCCGTCCAGCAGCAGGGCGGTCAGGGCGGTGAAGGTGTTGCCCAGATGGAACGAAGAGCCGCCGTAGAAGGGGATGCGGAAGAACAGATAGGCCACAAGGCTCAGGGCAGCCATGACGCCGGTGAGTGCCAGCTCATGGACGGTGAAGGTGCGCTTATAGAGCACACTTGCAAAGACGATAACGATGACAACGACTGCCAGCAGCAGCCACATTGCGGTGGTTGACATGATTTTCCCTCCAATTTCACAAAAACCCATAAGACCGATTGACTTTTTTGGTTCTTGCGGGTATGCTCCTATTATACGCAAAACTGACACTGTGCAAATACCCAGAACGTAGATTTTTTATGGGGTCAGTTTGACGCACTGCCCGAAAAGGAGGGGCGTTTTATGGTCCATTTGACGACGGCGCTGGACGCTGCATCCGGTGTGCCGCTCTACGAACAGCTCTACCGCAGCCTTGCCGATGAGATGAGGTCGGGCGTCCTCCCGGCAGGGACGCGGATGCCTGGCAAGCGGCGGCTGGCATCGGAACTGTCGGTGTCGGTGAATACAGTGGATGCCGCCTATCAGATGCTGGCGGCGGAAGGGTATCTGGAAGCCCGGGAGCGCAGCGGCTTTTATGTACAGGAATATCTGGCCCTGCCCGGCAGGCTGGAAACGTCTGCTCCCGCTGTGCCGCCCCCGCCGCCGGAAGAGCCGCCCCGGCCTGTCCGGTATGACCTCTCCACCCGGGGCGTGGACCCGGGGCTGTTCCCGTTCCGAACCTGGGCGCGGCTTCAGAAAGAGCTGCTCTATTCCTCGCCGGAGCTGCTGACCCACGGCGACGCCCGGGGCGACCTGTCCCTGCGGCAGGCACTGGCGGATTATCTGGAAGAGTATCGGGGCGTGCGGTGCGGCCCGCATCAGATCATCGTGGGGGCCGGTCTGGAATACCTGCTGGGCCTGCTGGCCCCGCTGCTGCCCGGGCCTGCGGCGGTGGAGAACCCCGGCTACCCCCGGGCTCGGCAGGTGCTGGAAAACAACGGCGTGTCCTGCTGCTGCCTGCCGGTGGACGAAGACGGCCTCTCCATCCGGGCCCTGTCGGCCTCCGGGGCGGTGGTCTGCTATGTCACCCCCAGCCATCAGTTTCCCACAGGCGTGACCATGCCCGCCGGACGCCGGGCCGAACTGCTCCACTGGGCGGCCCGCCGCCCGGGACAACGGTATATCATTGAGGATGACTATGATTCTGAGTTCCGCTTCGACACCCGGCCCCTGCCCAGCCTGCAGGGAATGGCGGGGGCCGACGGCCCGGTGGTCTACCTCTCTACCTGCTCCCGCAGTCTGGCTCCCAGTATTCGTATCGCTTACATGGTGCTGCCGGAGCAGCTCCTGCCTGCCTGGCACGCCAAGTACCGGCTTTATTCCGGCACCGTGAGCCGCTTTGAGCAGCAGACGCTGGCCCGGTTCATCACAGGGGGATATTTTACCCGGCATCTGGCCCGGGAACGGGTGGCCTACAAGGCCCGGCGGGATGCCCTCGCGGCGGCACTGAATGCCGCCTTTGGCCCGGAGGAACTTCGCCTTGCCGGACTGCACACCGGCCTGCATCTGCTGGCCCAGCTCCGGGACCCTCCTCCGGATGCCGCTCTCCGGGCCGCTGCCGAGGCCGAGGGCGTCCGGCTCAGCCTCCTGAGCGACTACGACCTCACCGGCAGCGGCAGCGCAGAGCGGACGGGCACGCTGGTGCTGGGTTACGGCTCGCTGGCCGATGAGAGCTGTGCCTCGGTGGGCGAAACGTTGAAAAGGGTCTGCACCGCCGCCCGGGAAGCATCGGTCAGGGAGTAGCTCCCGGTATCTGCATCCCAGAGGCCGGGCAGAGCTCCGGTACGGATGTCGGCAGTCCGGTCAGCCAGAAATTCCAGCGTTTCTTCCAGAATCAGCAGGTCCTGGGCCGTCAGGTCGGTGAGCAGGCTGGAACTGTGGGCCCGCAGGGCGGCAGGCAGGGTTGAGGGCAGAAGTTCAAGCTCCTGCCGGAAAAAGGCATCCCACACCGCTGCCCGGGCAGCAGCTTTATGTTCCGGAGAGATGCTGCTGTCGGCGTCTATCCGGTCCAGAAGAGCTTCGGCCTCCCGGGCCGAGAGGGCCTGTACATTGGCACTACCCCCGGTGCGGGAAAGCTCTTCGGCGGTGAGCGCCCCGGAGAACCCCACCCGCAGCATCCCGTACCGGTCAGCGATGGCTTCCAGTATCGCCGGGGATAAGGCAAGATAGTGCGTGTCTTCGGGCAGGGCCAGTGTTTCCAGCAGGGCCTCCCGGCAGCGGGCCGGGCCGGCGGCGCGGTAGCAGTCGGTGAGGGAGGATGTGCTGTTTCCGAAGGGCACCTGAATCTCTCCCGGCAGGGCCAGCGCCCGGATGCAGTTCTGGCTGGCGTTGAGGTAGAGCAGAAGGAAGCCGGGCCTTGTGGTGTCGGTGGGAGCCCGGCAGACCAGCAGGGACAGCCGGTTCTCTTCCTTGGGCTGGCGGATAGGAACGCCGCTCTGGGAGCGGGACGCCAGCCGGCTGCGCACCGCCCGGCGGGTGAGCAGTACCGTGCCGCCCACCAGCGGCAGCAGTACCAGAAGAGCCGCCAGCAGTGCGGCCCAGAAGGGTCTCCATCCTCGTGTATCCATCCGGCTCCTCCTGAACAAAAAACTGCAGAAAGCATGGCCCGGCGAGGGCCGCTTTATGCAGAAACAGAAAAAGCAGAAGAAGTCATACCGTATTAAAATTCATCTGCGGACATCAAAGATGAAATCCGGGCATAAAATAGTCCTGGACTCTTGCAAAGGGGTCGGAAATGTGATAAAGTTTTTTGTCGTGTACAGCTGTGCACAGGACAGAGACTGATATCAGGAACAAGATGTGCCGCCCGGGTGCCGGGTGTGCCACTCTGGAGAAGCCCGCTGCGGCGGGTGCCGAAGGTGTAAGGCCGCGAGGGCCGATCTCTCAGGCAAAAGGACAGAGCAGCGTCTATTGCGCAGGAAAAACGCCCTGCGCGGCGTCATAAGCTGAGTTTTTTGCGGGCAGAGCCTTTGGAAAAAGGTTCTGCCCGCTTTTGTTTGAAACGATAGAGGGGGATTTGATATGGTAGAGATCATCACAAAAGTCAACGGTGTGATCAACGGCTTTGTCTGGGGGCCTTTTGGTCTGGCGCTGCTGTTCTGCACCGGTCTGTGGATCAGTGTCTGCACCGGATTTTTCCAGTTCCGGAAAGTGGGCTACTGGATGAAGCATACCATCGGGGCCATCTTTACCAATAAGGACGTCACGGCCCATACGGACAAAGAGGATATGGCCATCAGCCAGTTCCAGAGCATGTGCACGGCACTGGCGGGCACCATCGGCACCGGCAACATCGTCGGCGTGGCCACCGCCATCGTGGCAGGCGGCCCGGGTGCCATCTTCTGGATGTGGGTCATGGCCCTGCTGGGCATGATGACCAGCTTTGCAGAGAACGTATTGGGCGTCTACTACCGCCGCAAGAACGAAAAGGGGGAGTGGTCCGGCGGTGCCATGTACTACCTGACCGACGGTCTGGGCGCAAAGCCCGGCTGCAAGACCATCGGCAAAGTGCTGGCCGTCCTGTTCGCCTGCTTCTGCATCCTGGCCTCTTTCGGCATCGGCAACATGAGCCAGATCAACTCCATTGCCGGCAACATGAATGCAGCGTTCCACACGCCCTACCTCGCCACCGGCCTTGCCCTAATGGTGGTCACAGCCCTCATCGTTCTGGGCGGCCTGAAGCGGGTGGCCGCTGTCACCGAGAAGCTGGTGCCGGTCATGGCGCTGTTCTATATCGCAGGTGCCCTCATCATCGTGGTCATGCACGCGGGCAGCATCCCGGCAGCACTGGAAGCCATCTTCAAGGGCGCCTTCCACCTCAACGCTGCGGGCGGCGGTGCGCTGGGCTACGGCATCGGCCAGACCATCACCTGGGGCTTCAAGCGAGGTGCCTTCTCCAACGAAGCCGGTCTCGGCTCTGCCGTCATGGTCAACTCCTCTTCCAATGTGAAAGAGCCGGTGCATCAGGGCATGTGGGGCGTGTTTGAGGTGTTCGCAGATACCATCGTGGTCTGCACCCTGACGGCTCTCGTCATCCTCACCACCGGCGTGGTGGATATCAAGAGCGGTGCTGTCCTCGCAGGCGTACAGGACAACGCCTTGGTGGGTCAGGCTTTTACCGCGGCCTTTGGCAGCTTCGGCCCCAAGTTCATTGCGGTGTCCATCCTGCTGTTCGCCTATTCCACGGTGCTGGGCTGGAGCCACTACGGCACCAAGGCAGTGGAGTATCTCTTCGGCACGGCGGGGAGCCGCATCTATAAAGTGATCTTCGTGGGCATGACCGTTGCGGGCGCCACCATGAAGCTGGGTCTCGCGTGGGACCTCTCCGATACCTTCAACGGCCTCATGATGATCCCCAACCTCATCGCGGTGCTGACCCTCTCGGGCACGGTCATCGACATCACAAAGAACTACTTCGACCGGAAGGTTGGGAATCAGAACGTCGAGCCCATGTGGTCGGCCTTTGAAGAGTATCAGAAGGAAGAGGAGGCTGAAGCCGCAGCGTGGGACAATGCGGTTGACCTTTGAGAAGCCGTTTTCATAAGCATTGCCACAGCCCGGACGGCCTTTTTGCTCCCATCCTGCGTTGCTTTCCCTTGCGATCCGTCAGGAGCGCTGCGGAAAATCGCCTTGGCTGGACGCAAAAAATTCTCGTCGTCCGGCGCGCCCCGCTTACGAAAACAGCTTCTGAGTTTCAGCCCGGATATTCCCGGGCGACCCGGATGAACTCCTGAATGATGCTCCACTGATAGGGGCGGCGGAGGTAGCCAAAGCGGATGGGATAGGATGCCCCTTCGTCGAAGCAGAGGATATACATCTGGTGGAGCTGCTCTTCCGAGAGGGATGTGTGGAGCAGGTTCTCGGGGCTGAAACAGGCCCCGACGCCCTTTTCGCAGAGGGAGAGCAGAGTCTCGAGGTTCTCCGAATAGGCGCGGATGGTGGGCCGGATGCCGGTGCGGTGGAGCATCTCCCGGCCGATGCGTCCGGCGATGCTCTCAGAGGTGCCCAGAACAAAAGGACAGTTTTGCAATGCGCGGAGGTCTCCTCCGCGCATTTCTGCTTCATTGGCGGCAAAGTCGATGCTGCAGCGGGTCAGCAGCTCTTTGGAGATGCAGAGGACGATGCGCTCATCGTAAAAAGGCTCGGCGGCGATCTCCGGAGAGGTCTTGGAGAACTCACCGATGGCGAGGTCGATGGTGCCGTCGATGACCAGTTTCTGCAGGGTGCTGTTGGTGGTCTCGGTGAGGGTGACGGCTACCTGCGGGTACTCCTGCTGGAATGCCGTGATGATACGGGGCAGGATGGCATGGCTGCGGGTGAAGGCGATGCCCACCCGCAGTTCGCCTTTCTGGTTCTGGGAGATGTCGCAGAGCTCCTGCTGCATGGTGTGCTGCAAACGGCGGATGTCCTCCGCATATCGCAGGAAGGTCTTGCCGGCATAGGTCAGTTCCAGCGGGATGCGCCGCACCACCAGCTGACAGTTCAGTTCCTTTTCCAGCCCGGCGATGTGGGAGGAAAGGGACTGCTGGGTGATGTGCAGCAGCTCGGCGGCGCGGGTGAAGCTGCGCTCCTGGGCCAGCACAGAAAAGTATTCCAGAGAATCAAAATTCATGACAAGGCCTCCTACAAATTCTACCTGTAGCTTACACCAGTTTTAACAGTTTTACAAGAGAGGGAAAACGTTGTATTCTAATAGCAAAGAAAGCAAGCTGCCCCGTGTCCGGGGTACAGCCCCGGCAGAAGGCATAAGACTGTGAAAGGGGATGTAGTTGGCATGAGCTTTCTTGATCTGGCGAGTTTACAGCTGACCCTGTTCATCATGATTCTGGTCGGCCTGCTGGTGAAAAAGAAGGGCATCGTGGATGAGCACGGCAAAAAGTGCCTTTCCGACCTGTGCATCAATGTCATCATCCCCTGCAACATCTTCAAGTCCTATCTCATCGCTTTCGACGCAGATATCTTCCGCTCCTGTGCGGCGCTGCTGGTCAGCGCGGTCATCATGCAGGTGCTCTGTCTGGTGCTCAACAAATTTATCTTCAACCGCTATCCGCCTCAGCAGCGGAAAGTTTTGCAATACTGCACCATCGTGCCCATGAGCGGCTTCCTCGGCAACCCCATCGCCGAGGGCATCTACAATGAAGTGGGTGTGCTCTACACCTCCATGTTCCTCATCCCCATGCGCATCGTCATGTGGTCGGTGGGCACGACGTATTTTGTGGCAGACGCCGAGACAGATAAGAAAAAGGTCCTCAAAAATGTGCTGACCCATCCCTGTCTCGTGGCGGTCTATCTGGGCCTGTTCTGTATGCTTACCGGCCTGCGGCCTCCGGAGTTCATCACCAGTGCGGTGAAGTACATCGGCAACTGCAACTCGGCTGTGAGCATGTTCATCGTAGGCACCATCCTGGCAGATGTGCCCCTGCGCACCATCTGCAATAAGGATACGGTGGCGTTCAGTGTGCTGCGGCTCGTGCTGCTGCCCGCAGCGGCACTGGGCGTGGGCCTGCTGCTCCATCTGGAGTCTACGGCGCTGGGCGTCAGCGTCCTGATGAGCGGAATGCCCGCCGGTGCAACGGCGGCCATCTTCGCCTCCAAGTATGACAGCGATGCACCTTTTGCTACCCGCTGCGTCATCTTTACTACCTTGTTGTCCATGCTCAGCTTGCCCGTGTGGGCGTGGGCAGTGTGATTCTCCTTTAAGAGATAAGATATGACAAAAAGGCTCTTCCGCGAGGAAGGGCCTTTTTGCTATCACTATGAAATTTTCGCTGTGCCGTTTCTGTAGGTATTCAAAACAGTCATAACAGACTCCTCCTTTGAGTTTTCATGCAGAAACATTCAACCCCTCGGAGGATGACAAAAATCAGACTTCCTCCGAGGTGCGGAATGATAACAGCACCGGGAGAGAGCATGACCGCTGTATTACAGACAGCGCCTTTTGGATACAGGACAACATATAAAATAGAGATTTGCAAGAAGCAGTGATATTTCACCGCTTCTTTTTCTTTTGCCCCTTCGCTGCTTTTTCAGCATTGGGCCGTTTCATATGTCCGCCCATCACTGCCGCCCGGCCCGCCGTGATGCCGCTGCCAAAGGCCCAGTGGAGGTTATAGCCGCCGCAGGTCCCGGCGCAGTCCAGTGTCTCGCCCACGAAGTAGAGCCCCGGACAGCCCCGGAACTGGAAATCATCTTCCACCTCGTCCAGCAGCAGACCGCCGCCGGTGGTCTGGGCCTGCTTCCAGCCGCAGGGGGTCAGACCCTCGAACCGCCAGTTCTTGGCCGTGGCGGCAAGTTTCTGCCAGATGCCGGTCGGCAGAGCAGAAGTGTTCTCCGGCAGACTGGCGTCTGCCCAGAGGGCCCGACCCAGCTTTGCCGGCAGCAGGCCCAGCCAGAACTCAGCCGCGCCGCCGCCCAGCAGTCCGGCCCGGCGGGCAAACAGGTCAGCCAGTTCCGCTTCGCTCAGGGCGGGGAAGAGATCCAGTGCCACCACGGGCTGTTTCGGTCCCCGGCCCGGGGCCAGCAGGCCCGAGAGCTGCATGATGCAGATGCCGGAAAGGCCGTAATCCGTGAACTGCACCTCACCCATTTCCCGGGCAAGGACGCGGCCCGACGTGCCATCCAGCAGGCTGGCGCAGCCCTTGGCCCGGATGCCGGCCAGTGTCTTGCGGGGGCGGGCCACCTGCAAAGCCGTCAGGCAGGGGTAGAGCGGAGCCATCCGCCCGCCGCACTGAGCGGCAAACCGGGTGCCGAATCCGTCCGTGCCGAACTGCGGTCCGGCCTCACCGCCCATGGCACAGATGACGGCGTCGGCCCGCAGGGTCTCCGGGCCTGCTTCGGTCTCAAACTGCACCGCGTATCCGCCCCGGCTCTGGCTCAGGCTCCGGACGGTGCAGCCCGTGCGCATCTCCACGCCCAAGCGGGCCAGGTGATGTTCCAGCAGGGCCAGCACGTCTGCGGCCTGATTGGAGTAGGGGTAGACCCGCCCGGCCTCATCGGTGCGGGGATAAAGCCCCAGCTGTTCGAACCATGCCAGCGGGGCGGCATCGTTCACCACGGCCAGCAGCCGGGCCAGCGCTCTGGGACTGCTGGTGAAGTAGCATTCGGGGCGGATGTCCCGGTTGTCCAGATTGCAGCGTCCGTTGCCGGTGGCCAGCAGCTTTTTGCCTGCTTTGGGGTTGCGTTCCAGTATCGTGATGGCTGCGCCGCCTTTCGCGCTCTGTGCTGCTGCCAGCGCGGCGGCAAGCCCGGCGGCTCCGCCGCCCAAAATAAGGATATGCTGCATGGTCTGTCCGTCCTTCCTGTTTTCCGATAGTGTCATTGTAGCATAGCCGGGGGCCGGTGTCCACTGAGGGGATGGCAAAGGCAGGACGGTGGAGTGTATATTTCCCTTCTGCTTCCACATAATAACTGTACCGTAAAATGAATGGGAAGGAAGGTACGCAGATGAAAGCAACCGGAATCGTCCGCCGCATCGATGAGCTGGGGAGGGTCGTCATCCCCAAAGAGATCCGCCGCACCCAGCGCATCCGCCGGGGCGACCCCCTCGAGATCTTCACCACAGGAGAGGGAGAGGTCATCTTCAAGAAGTATTCCCCGGTGGGGGAGCTGCAGGGGGTGGCCGTGCAGTATGTGGAGGTGCTGAGCCGAAGCTTTGCCCTCACGGCCTTTGTGGCTGACCGCGACCGTATGCTGGCCGCCGCCGGCCCCGGTCGGCGGGACCTGGCTGACCGAAGCATCAGTCAGGCACTGGAAAAGGTGATGGATTCCCGCAAGCCCTACCTCAGTGAGGGCGACCCCGACCATGTGCTGCTGCCCTGCGAGGGCTCCCTGCGCCCGCTGCTCTGCGCCTGGCCCATCGTCGCGGCGGGGGATGTCACCGGGGCGGTGGGCCTGCTGGCCGATGACCGCACCCAGCAGCCCGACCCGGCCCAGCAGAAGGCCGTGGCTGTGGCGGCGGCGTTCCTGGCAAAGCAGATGGAGGAGTAAACATTATTATAATAAGGAGACGGAGCGCCTGCCGCAGGGTGGGCGCTCCGCCTTTGTTTATGACAGAATTATGAATCTTTCTAAACTTTTTTGAGAACCTATTGACAGCGCAGAAAATTTGATTATAATGGTCTTAGCACTCAGGAAGAAGGAGTGCTAAAGAAAAACAAAAGCCAAAAGGAGGCAGGCGCTATGACAATGGATGCACGCAAGCAGCGAGTCTTGCAGGCAATCGTGGCGCTGTATGGCCTCGAGGGCGAGCCTGTGGGCAGCAGTGTGCTGGCGAACTACTTTGACATGGCGGTGTCCAGCGCCACGCTGCGCAACGAAATGGCGGCGCTGACCAAGCTGGGTCTGCTGGAGCAGCCCCACACCAGCGCGGGCCGTGTCCCCAGTGCCAAAGGCTACCGTTATTATCTGGATAATCTGCTGACGGACGACCAGCCGCTGGATCGGGTGACCCGGGCCCGCGTCGAAGCCGTTTTCGCCAGCCTTGACCATGAACCTGAAAAGCTGGCGCAGGGCGCTGCCAAGGCGCTGGCCGCCATCAGCGGCTGCACCGCAGCAGTCAGCACACCCTGTGCTGAGGATCTGTGCGTGGCCCACTACGAAGTCGTTCAGGTGGGCCGCAGCGCCGCAGCGGTGCTGGCTGTCACCACAGCCGGTTACGTCCGCACCCGTGTGGCACGGGTCCGCACCGGCTTGTCGAGAGACGATGCCGCTGCACTGGCCGCGCTGCTCAACCGCAACCTGACCTTTGTGGCACCGGTGGATCTCTCCGCCCGGATGCTGGCTGAGATGTGCAGCCAGATCGACCCGGAGCTGGTGCCCGTCATCAGCGCCGCAGCCGCCATCCTGCAGGATTCCGCTCAGCCCCATGTATTTCTGGGCGGTGAGCAGCACCTGCTGGACTGGCCTCAGCTGGACGGCAGGGTGGGCGACATCCTTACCCTGCTGAACGACGAGGAACAGGCCGCCCGCATCATCGCACCCCCGGCAAAGCGCAATGAGAGCGTGCTGCTGGGCGAGGATCTGGAACCTCAGATCCCCGGTCTGTGCATCGTCAGTGACCGCTATCTGGTAGGCGGCGGGCTGTGTGGCACGGTGTCTCTCATCGGCCCCACCCGGATGCCTTTCCAGAAGCTGATGCCGCTGCTTCACCTCTTCGCCGACGAGCTTGGCGAAGGCATGAGCGGCAAACAAAAAGATACCCCGCAGATGGCCGCACCCCGGCGGACTGTGATCTATAAGGAGGACCTGGAATGAGCGAAGAGACAAAGAAGACGGCGCAGGAGGCTCCGGAGCAGGAAGCAAAGGAACCCGCCAAGGACGCCGCGACTCAGGAAGCGCCCGAGACCGCCGCAGCCCCCGAAAAGGAAGCTGAAGCAGAGCCTGCCGACGCAAAGAAGAAAGACGGCTGGTTCAACAAGAAAGCCCGTGAGATGGACGCCGTGAAGGCAAAGCTGGATGCCGCTGAGAAGAACGCCGCACAGGCGAAGGATCAGCTGCTCCGGATGGCTGCCGAGTATGAGAACTACCGCAAGCGCTCCACCCGTGAGGCCGATCAGAAGTTCAACGACGGCGTGTCCTTCGCCGTGAATCAGATCATCCCCATCCTGGATACGCTGGAGATGGCAGCAAATGCTCCCACCACCGACGAGAACTACAAGAAGGGCGTGACCATGACGCTGGATAAGGCCGCCAAGGCACTGCAGAACCTCCACGTGGAGGAGATCGAGGTGCTGGGCAAGCCCTTTGACCCCAACTTCATGAATGCCGTCCAGCAGATCCCCGCCCCGGATGGGCAGGAGAGCGGCACGGTCGTCACCGTGTACCAGAAGGGCTACAAGCTGGGCGACAAGATCGTCCGCCACGCTACCGTCGTGGTGGCCGAATAACACCGCAAAGACCCGCAAGGGTTTTCAAAAATTGACATCCGCTTCACACATTGAGCATGAGATAAACAAGACAAGTTCTTTTGAGAGGAGACTTCATTTATGAGTAAGATTATTGGTATCGACCTTGGTACTACGAACAGCTGCGTGGCTGTCATGGAGGGCGGCGAGCCCGTTGTCATCGCAAACTCTGAGGGTGCACGCACCACCCCGTCTGTGGTCGGCTTTACCAAGACCGGCGACCGTCTGGTCGGCCAGGTCGCAAAGCGTCAGGCCATCACCAACCCCGAGAACACGGTTTCTTCCATCAAGCGTCTGATGGGCACCGATAAGAAAGTCACCCTGAACGGCAAGGAGTACACTCCTCAGCAGATCAGCGCTATGATCCTGCAGAAGCTGAAGGCAGATGCCGAGGCTTATCTGGGCGAGCCTGTCACTGAGGCTGTCATTACCGTTCCTGCCTACTTCAATGACAGCCAGCGTCAGGCAACCAAGGATGCAGGCACCATCGCAGGCCTGAACGTCAAGCGTATCATCAACGAGCCTACTGCCGCTTCTCTGGCATACGGCATCGATAAGGAAGACGACCAGAAGATCATGGTCTACGACCTGGGCGGCGGCACCTTCGATGTCTCCATCATTGAGATGGGCGACGGTGTTACCGAGGTTCTGGCCACCAATGGTGATACCCATCTGGGCGGTGATGACTTCGACCAGCGTATCATCGACTGGATGGCAGACGCCTTCCAGGCTGAGAACGGCATCGACCTGCGCAAGGACAAGATGGCTGCTCAGCGTTTGAAGGAAGCTGCCGAGAAGGCAAAGATCGAGCTGTCCAGCGCTATGAGCACTCAGATCAACCTGCCCTTCATCACTGCTGACGCTAACGGCCCCAAGCATCTGGATATGACCCTGACCCGCGCAAAGTTCAATGAGCTGACCGCTGATCTGGTCGATCGTACCATGGGCCCCGTCCGCAAGGCTCTGCAGGATGCAGGCCTGCGTCCCTCTGACCTGAAGAAGGTCCTGATGGTCGGTGGTTCCACCCGTATCCCCGCTGTCTACGATGCAGTCAAGAAGGAACTGAACTGCGAGCCCTTCAAGGGCATCAACCCCGATGAGTGCGTGGCTGTCGGTGCTGCTATCCAGGGCGGCGTCCTGCAGGGCGACGTCAAGGGCCTGCTGCTGCTGGATGTCACTCCTCTGAGCCTGGGCATCGAGACTCTGGGCGGCGTCTGCACCAAGATCATTGAGCGCAACACCACCATTCCTACCCATAAGAGCCAGGTGTTCTCCACTGCTGCTGATAACCAGCCCTCTGTTGAAATCAATGTCCTGCAGGGCGAGCGTGAGTTTGCCCGCGACAACAAGAGCCTGGGCGTCTTCCATCTGGATGGCATTGCTCCGGCTCCCCGTGGTGTGCCTCAGATCGAAGTTACCTTCGATATCGATGCAAACGGCATCGTGAAGGTCAGCGCAAAGGATCTGGGCACCGGCAAGGAGCAGAACATCACCATCACCGCTTCCACCAACATGTCCAAGGAGGACATCGACAAGGCTGTGAAGGAAGCTGAGCAGTTTGCTGCCGACGATAAGAAGAAGCGTGAAGAGGTCGATATCCGCAACGGTGCCGACCAGATGGTCTTCCAGACTGAGAAGATGCTGAAGGAGAACGGCGACAAGATGCCTGCTGACGTCAAGAGCGAGGCTGAGGCTAAGCTGGCCGACCTGAAGACCGCTGTTCAGTCCGGCTCCATCGACGACATCAAGGCAAAGCAGGATGCTCTGAGCCACGTCTTTGAGAAGATGTATCAGGCTGCTGCTTCCGCACAGCAGGCCGCAGGTGCACAGCCCGGCCCCGATGCTGGCGCAAACAACGACCAGCAGAAGCCCAACGATGATGGCGTTGTGGATGCTGACTTCAAGGAAGTCTGATCGAAACACAGCAGTGTGTGCCCGGCCAAACCGGCGGACACACGCGTAGAATAGCAAAAGCCGCTCCGGTTTTGGCCGGGGCGGCTCTTGCTGGTTATAGAGAGGAACCGACCGGGGAGTGTCCCGGGCAGGACGTTCCCGGAGAGGTGAGTGGATTATGGCACAGGAAAAACGTGATTACTACGAAGTGCTGGGTGTATCCAAAACGGCCACCGATGCGGAGATCAAAAAAGCCTACCGCAAGCTGGCAATGAAGTACCACCCGGACTATAACCCCGGCGATAAGGCCGCCGAGGAAAAGTTCAAGGAGATCAACGAAGCAAACGAGGTGCTTTCTGACCCCAAGAAGCGTCAGCTTTACGATCAGTACGGCTTTGCCGGTGTTGACCCCAACTACGCTGCCCAGAACGGCGGCGGCCCCGGTGCCGGGGGCTTTAGCGGCTTCGGCGGTGCCGACGGCATGGACTTCGGCGATATCTTTGGCGATATCTTCGGCGGCGGCTTTGGTGGCTTTGGCGGTTCGACCCGCCAGGCCAACCCCAACGCCCCCCGCAAAGGTCAGGACATCCGTGTCCGCATCACCCTGAGCTTTGACGAGGCCGTGCATGGCTGCAAGAAGAACATCACCATCACCCGCCAGCAGGAGTGCACTGAGTGCCACGGCACCGGCTGCGCCGCAGGCTCCAGCCCGGAGACCTGCCCTGACTGCGGCGGCCGCGGTTTCGTCGTCCGTCAGCAGCGCACGCCCTTCGGTGTCATGCAGACCCAGCAGCCCTGCTCTCGCTGCGGCGGCAAGGGCAAGCTGGTCAAGAACCCCTGCAAGAGCTGCCACGGCAGCGGCAAGACCGCGACCAAGAAGACGCTGGAGGTGTCCATCCCCATGGGCATCGACGACGACCAGAGCTTCGCACTGCGTGGCATGGGCGATGCCGGCACCAACGGCGGTCCCTCTGGTGATGTCATCGTGATGGTCACGGTCCGTCCCAGCGAGGTGTTCCAGCGTGACGGCTATGATGTCTATGTCATCGTACCGATCACCTACAGCCAGGCAGTTCTGGGTGACAGCATCACGGTGCCTTCGATCGACGGCAAGGTGGAGCTCACCGTGCCGGAGGGCACCCAGAGCGGCACCACCTTCCGCCTGCGCGGCAAGGGCATCCAATATCTGAATGGCCGCGGCCGGGGCGATATGTACGTCAAGTGCGAGGTGGAGATCCCCAAGAAGCTGAGCAAGACCCAGCGCGATGCCCTGAAGAAATTCGAGGGCACCCTGAAAGAGGAGAACTACGAAAAGCGCAAGGGCTTCTTCAAGAAGCTGAAGGATATGTTCCAGTAAAACATAAAAAGAGGGCGGAGGCCCTTCCCATTCCGGGAAGGGCCTCCGCCTTTGTTGTTCTTCGGAGTCTCCTGACTGATTAAGAGAAGACGATGAGCGCATTGATCGGGAGCCAAATAATGCTCATGCAGGAACCCACGACAGAAAGAGCACAGCCCACATCATAGAACATATTAGCGGCGCTCTTATCCATGTGCTTGCTCAGGTCATCAAGGCCCTTGCTGGTCCAGTTGTCAGGGTTCTTCTTACGGTAATCACGGACAGCAGTGATGCCCTTGTACCAGCCGTAGAACGGAAGGAACCAAGCGCATATAGCCTGAACTGTCGTTGCACCGCCGGAAGTGTAAGTCATTTCCTCTTCGTTCATCACGCAGTAGGAAGCGGGCAGCATCATGATGTTTTCCATAATAGCACTCCTTTTCGAACAAATCTCAAAACGATGCAGGAATGCACCGCTTTTACAGGGTCAGCTCTGCAGGGGCACAGCCGGAAGCAGAGTTACAGGATGAGCAGGATGGCGCTCAGAGGAGCGAGGGCGATGACCGTACCAGCGGCAACGCCATCACGCAGGAAGTTGGAAGCGGACTTGGACATATCCTTGCCCAGGTCGTCGGAAGCACGGCCCAGAACGGTGAAGATATTGCCCTTGCGGTTGCTGTTGACGCTCAGCCAGTCGCGGGCCTGCGAGATGCCCCAGACATAGCTGGAAGCCAGAACGGCTACACCCACAACGGTGACGACTGCACCGAGGGCATCGCTGCCACCGCAGGTATAGGTCATCTCGTCTTCAGAAAGGACAGCGTAGTCAGCGGGAAGTTCCATATATTTTTTCATAAATGAATCGCTCCTTTTAATGTTCAGCAGCCGGGCGGGAAAACGCCGTGCTGCGGTATGATTCCCTCATCCAGAGAGACAAACTTCTCTGTCAGCATCATTCTACTACAAGGCCGCATTTTGCGCAAGTGTTTTGGACAGGAACCACAAAAAGCCGGGAAATTGCATGAAAAACACCCCGGAAGTTTGTGGAAAAATACTGCAATAATTGCCTCCTCAGCCTGCGGCACCGGCCCGGTAAAGGTACGGGTCGCTCTTGAAGGAATCGAAGCTGTAGAGCACGAGGATCTGGTCGTAGTCATTTGCGGCGATGAGGGAGTCCAGACCATAGTTGTAGTTGCGGAAATCCACCACATCGATGTCGGCGTAGTTGGCCGTCAGGAAGGGGGAGAAGCAGTTGGCATAGCTGTCCTTGACCACGAGGATGCGCCCGGTGCCGTTGCCCTTGATGCGGCTCAGGCCATTGTTGCCGTGGAGGAACATGGCGTATTTGTCGTAGACATCCAGCTTGGCCGTGTCGTAGAGGCCGGTGGTCTCGCCATCGGTGGGCTGGCCCGGGCCGGTGACGTTGTAGATGGTCAGCTGGTTGGGCAGGTCGTAGTAGGTGATGGTGTCCGGCTCTGCATTCGGAGTCCGGGCTTTGGAGTAGTGGGTGCCATAGAAGTTCTCTGCCGTCAGGGCTTTGTGGGCCGAGAGGTCGAAGGGGGTCAGACCCAGTTCATCGCAGAGCTGCTGATAGGCGTAGTATGCGCCCAGCGTCGTCCAGTGGTGGTCGGTGCGGTAGTAGATATAGTTGCTCTTGTGGTCCCGCAGGGTCTGCCGCACGTCTACAAAGCGCCCTCCGGCGCTCTGTACCGTGCTGGCAAGGGAGTCGAGGTAACTGTCCTCATCCAGCAGCGGTGCGCCCGCAGGGACGTTCTCCGGGTAGATGTCCGATGCCGCAGGCACCAGCATCACATTGACCTTTCCCGGATAGCGCTGGCAGAGGGCTTCAAGAGCCGCCGTGTTCTTGGGCAGGGTGCGGGTCTCGCTGGAGACGAGACCGTAGGTGCGGGGGAACATCATGTGCTCTTTGCCCAGCAGGATGCCGCCGCTCTGCTCCTTCTGCAGTACCAGCGTCTCCACGTCGCTCTGCAGGCCGATCCAGGCGTCCCGGCCCACCACCTGGTCTTTGACATACTTGGTGTAAGCTGTGAAGTATTTGTTCAGTCCATCCGCAGAGAAACTGGACAGACTGGGCCGCTGGGAGAGGGTGGTGTTTTCCAGCTCACTGTAGGCCCGGTCCGGCGTGATGAGGTCGGCGAGGAACAGCCCTACAAAGAATAGGCCGAAGGCCAGGAGCACCGGGTAGTGCAGGAGAGAGGGAGTCTGGTGTTTTGAATGCTTGTCCATAGATCCATGCCTCCTCTCAGAAGTTGAAATACAGGAACGGGCTGTTGGTGCTGCCCACCACATAGGCCATGGAGACCGTCAGGAGCACCAGAATGGTGAGCACTCTGGTCACGACATGGCGGGAGAGCAGATCCCACAGCTTCTCGATGAGCGGGGTGCAGCAGACCACCGAGACGGCCAGCAGCACGCCGTAATTGCGGAGGAAATAGAGGGGCGATACGCCGCCGACGGGGAGAAAGAGCCGGCGGAACAGCAGGCCGAAATCAACGCCGGTATCATTGCCCACGAACATGGCCCAGCCCACCACCACGAGAAAGAGGGTGTAGATGTGGGGCCAGACCTTTCCCTTTTTCAGATAGGGCAGAAGAAAGAGCTTTTCCAGTGCCAGCAGCACGAAGTAATACAGGCCCCAGCAGATGAAGTTCCAGTCAGCACCGTGCCAGATGCCGGTGAGCAGCTCCACCACAAAAAGGTTGAAGATCTGCCGCTTCAGGCCCTTGCGGTTGCCGCCCAGCGGGATATACACATACTCCCGGAACCAGCCGGAGAGGGTCATGTGCCAGCGCCGCCAGAACTCGGTGATGGAAGCGGAGATATAGGGGTAATTGAAGTTCTGGGGAAAATCGAAGCCCAGCATCTTGCCCATACCGATGCCCATCATGGAGTATCCGGAGAAGTCGAAATAGAGCTGTAAGGAGTAGGCGATGACGCCCAGCCAGACCAGCGGGGTGGAGGCATTGGCAAGGCCGACAAAAGAGATGGAAGGGCTGTCCGCCACCCCGATGATGTCCGTCCAGAGGGCACCGATGGCATCCGCCAGCAGCACTTTCTTGGCCAGACCGAAGGTGAACAGGGTCATGCCGTCCTCGATCTGCTTTAAGTTATAGCGGCCCTTGTAAACGTGGAGACGGTCGGAGACATCCCGGTACTTGACGATAGGGCCGGCGATGAGCTGGGGGAACATGACCACATAGGCACCGAAATCGATGATGTTGTGCTCGGTCTTCACATCCCGGCGGTAGACATCGATGGTGTAGGAGAGAGTCTGGAAGGTATAGAAGCTGATGCCCAGCGGCAGCACGCTGATGCCCTGAATGGCTGCAAGGCTGGTGCCGAAGATGGCGTTGATGCTGCGGAGCACGAAGTTTGCATACTTGAAGTAGAAGAGCATCCCCAGACTGCCGGTCAGTGCGATGAGCAGCAGGATGAGCCGGGCGGTCTTATTCTGGTCGAAGCGTTCCAGCCCCAGACCGCAGAGATAATTGATGAGGATGAGGGCCAGCATGACCGGAAAAAAGCGCACCTCGCCCCAGCAGTAGAACACGAGGCTGCAGAGGAACAGAACGGGATTCTTGAGCTTTGGGGGTGCGAGATAGTACAGCGCCAGCGTAATGGGCAGAAAGCGCAGCAGGAACAGGATGGTGCTGAAAACCAAGACATCAGCCTCCTTTGACAAAAACATGGATCAGGATTCGGGAAAATGGCGCGCCGCAGCTGCCATATAAGCGGAAAAAGGCCGATGCCGCGAATGGCACCGGCCCGAAAAAGATCTGGTTACTTGCCCAGCACGCTGTTCACAGCACTGGTCAAGTCATCGGAGCAGTCGTTGGAGGCGATGACCATGATCACGAGGTCGTCGTTGCCGTCGATGACAGCGTTCTCCACATTGGACTGTGCCTGTGCGAACTCGGCATAGTTGCCGTAGAAAGCCACCTGATCTTCCTGATAGGTCTTGAGGGCGTCCATGACATCCTGTGCCTTGCCGGCAGCAGGCTGGACAGCCAGCACCAGACCGGCATCGCCGTTGTCGTTACTCTTGATGCCCTTGTAGCTGGTCACGTCCTCAGCCTTCAGGCCGAAGTCGTACTCGATGTTCATGGCAGTGATCTCAAACTGGTTGGAGATGGGGTCTTTTTCCAGCAGAGCATCCACAGCGGAGACCACAGCATCCGAAGCGCCGTTTTCCTCGGAAGAGACCGTGGAAGAAGCGGCCTCGGAGGAGGCACTGCTCTGGGCGCTGGCAGCGTCGGAAGATGCAGCGGTCGAAGCCGCAGAGGAAGCGGAAGAAGACGAGCCGCCGCAGCCGGCCAGCAGGGCACAGCCCGCAGCCAGAGCTGCTGCAGAAAGAACGAGTTTCAGACGATTATTCATAAAAGATTTCCCTCTTTGTTGTTAAAGTTCCGTGTCCCGGCCGCCCCGAAAAATGTCGGCCCGAGACCTTTGTAAGTGTACCATATCAATAGGGAAATTGCAAACGAACGGCAGAATTTTTTCTATTTCTTCACCGCTCTGATCAGCCCTGGGCAGCGATGTCCCGGAGGGCGGCAATATACTCCTCGAAGCAGAGGCCGCTGGCGTTGATCTTCGCAGCATTTTCCACGCCCACATACCGCCAGTGCCAGGGCTCGTAAATGATCTCGGTCTTGTCCTCGGCGTCCTTGGGATACCGCAGGATAAAGCCGTAATCGCCAGCGTGCTGGCAGAGCCAGCGGAAGGCGGCAGTTTTCTCGAAGCCCTCATCCAGACCGGTGTGCTCCGGGCTGTTCAGGTCGGCGGCAAGGCCGCAGTTGTGCTCGGAATATCCCGGAGGGTTGACCACGGCAGCAGCCTTTTCCCTGGCGGTGGCGTCGTCATAGCCCTTGTCGAGATAATACTTGGTCTTTTTCTCGTAGAGGTTGGTCTGATACTTCACGCTGCGGTAGCCGCTCTGCATCCAGACGGTCACGCCGTCGGCAGCGGCAGCTTTCTGCATTTCAAGGAATGCGTCGCAGGCCACCTTCTGCAGGCTCTTGTTCACGGCAGTGGAGGAGCCGCACTCGCCGGTCTCAAAGGTGTAGTCATCCGGCATCTTGTTGGTGTGGTTCACCAGCACCATCAGGGGGTCAGCCAGCATGGCCTTTGCCTCGGCGGGAGTCAGGCCCAGTGCATTGGCAGGGGCCTGCGAAGAGGCAGCCGGAGAGCTGGAAATGGTATTCTCGCCGGAGCTGACTGCGGCCTGCACCGTGCTCTGAGCCGGTACGGAGACCGCCGATGCAGCCGAGGCGCTGGGGATAGCGGCCCGGCGGGTGAGCAGGAAGGATACGCCGCCTGCGGCGACGCAGAGCATCACGGTGAGACCTGCCACCCGGCGGATAGCGCGGTTGCGGCGGCGGCGACGGAGCTCGGCCCGGGTGAGGCGATGACGATGGGACTGGTTATAAGAACGGGACGGATTCATGAGAGACCTTCTTTCCTGTTGAGAGGGTGTGTATATTTTTCCACCGGAGCGGACATCCTATTCCCGAGAGGTGAACAGGATGAAAATGTCGGCTGAGGAATATGGGCGGCGGGTGCGCAGGCTTGGCCCGCCCTCGCCGCTGGGCACAGACTGCCGCTGGGCGTTCTGCGTGGGCGGCGGCATCTGCCTGCTGGGCGAGGTGCTGCGGGGGTGGTATCTGGGAACCGGGCTGGACGAAGAGCTGGCCGGGACGCTTACCAGCTGCACACTGGTGGTCCTCTCGGCTCTGTTGACGACATTGGGCCTTTACCAGAAGCTGGCCGCAAAGGCCGGCGCAGGTACCCTCGTGCCCATCACCGGCTTTGCCAACGCGGTGGTCAGTGCGGCCATCGAGTTCAAAACAGAGGGCCGGGTGCTGGGCACCGGGGCCAAAATGTTCCTCATCGCAGGGCCGGTCATCGTGTACGGCACGCTGGCCGCAGTCCTCTATGGCGGCGTTTACTGGCTGTTGAGGTGAAACCTCAATCAGGATACGCCTGAGCGAGGGCAAAAATTGCACCTTCCCGCCGAATCCTCAGTATAACACAAAAACCGGATAAAATCAGCCCCAAAGGAGGAAATTATCATGGCCGCACGACGCGGAGATACCCTGCTGTTCCCATCGCCGCCGGTGGTGGCGGAACACGCAGCCATCGGAGGCCGGAAAGAGGGCGAAGGCCCCCTTGCGGCCTGTTTTGACGAGCTGAGCGACGATAACTTTTTCGGCCAGTCCAGCTGGGAAGCAGCCGAAAAGGAACTGGCGCTCCGGACGGCGCGGCTCTGTCTGAAAAAGGCGGAGACCAGCCCCGAAAAGGTCAGCCTTGCGCTGGCGGGAGACCTGCAGGCCCAGTGTACGGCGTCCAGCTATGCCATGCGGGAGCTGGGCATCCCCTACGCGGGGGTGTTCGGGGCCTGCAGCACCATGGCTGAGGCGCTGGGCCTTGGTGCAGCCCTCTGCAGTGCCGGGATGGCCGACCGCCTGCTGGCCATGACGTCCAGCCATTTCTGCGCAGCAGAGCGTCAGTTCCGCACGCCCCTGAGCTATGGCGCAGTGCGCACCCCAACGGCCCAGTGGACGGCCACGGCGGCGGGGGCCTGCCTGCTGCAGCCCGTGGGCGAGGGCGTGAAGATATGCGCCGCCACCTTCGGGCGGGTGCAGGACTACAAAATAAAGGACATCAACAACATGGGGGCCGCCATGGCCCCGGCAGCAGCATCCACCCTTCTGCACTACCTCAAAGACACCGGCTCGGCCCCCTCGGACTTTGACCGCATCTACACCGGCGATCTGGGCCATGTGGGCAGTCAGCTCCTGCGGGAACTTCTGGCAGCGGAGGGCCTGCTGCTCAAGAATTATGTGGACTGCGGCTGTGTCCTTTACGACGCCGAGGAGCAGACCGTGAAGAGCGGCGGCTCCGGCCCGGGCTGCTGTGCGTCCGTCCTCTGCGGGCACATCCTGCCCCGGCTGGAGCGGGGGACACAGCACCGTGTGCTTTTTATTGCCACCGGCGCCCTCATGAGTCAGACCACATTTTTGCAGAAAGAGAGCATCCCGGCGGTGGCCCATCTGGTGGAACTGCGGGGCCCGGGAGAGGAGGACAAGTGATGAATTATTTCTGGGCCTTTGTGGTGGGCGGCGGCATCTGTGTCATCGGACAGCTGTTCATCGACCTTACCGGCCTCACTCCGGCCCGCATCCTGACGGGCTATGTAGTGGCGGGGGTCATCCTGTCGGCGGTCGGGTTATATGCTCCGCTGGCTGAGTTTGCGGGCTGTGGTGCCACCGTGCCCCTGCTGGGGTTCGGGCATCTGCTGGCAAAGGGGGTGCGGATGGCCATCGAAGAGGAAGGGGCCATCGGCATCCTCACCGGCGGGCTGACTGCCGCCGCAGCGGGAATCACCACAAGTCTTGTCTGCGGGGTGGTGTGCTCGTGGGTAGGGAAGAGTCATGATCAGAACTGAGAGGAAAGGCAGATGTTCGCTTTTGTATGCCGATAGCGGGGTAGGTTTCTGCTGGCGCAAAGTTGCTTTTCGCTCCGCGGGGTTGAGGGCTCGCTGGCGCGAAGGTTTAGACTGCTCTGATTGCGGAGAAACGTTCTTTTTTGCGTACCAAAAGAGAACCAGAAAAGTACCCGCTAGTGAGAGGCTCGGCGGTGGCGAAGCCATGAAAGCCCCAGTGGGGCTTTTAAGCCGACCGTCCGGTTTGCGGAGCAAATGCCGCGTGTTCAGCGCGGCAAGGACAGGGGGCACGGGAAAGGGGCTTCTCGCCCCTTTCAGACCCCGAAGAAGTAGTAGAAATCACAAAAAGCTAGCGCCGCGCCGTTCAGTGAAGTGCACTCCGTCAA
>ERZ808240.1152-NODE-1152-length-33524-cov-5.597867_pt1 | contig 33524 bp, 22 predicted proteins | sample MGYA00521084_ERZ808240 | MGnify/ENA primary metagenome ERZ808240 (study PRJEB31516, sample SAMN03275571) | gut metagenome | biome: mammalia-associated habitat; material: feces | host: Papio cynocephalus | place: Kenya | collected 2012-08-06 ... | reverse complement strand
CAAGATCTACGACGTGAACGAGGGCCTTACCGAGGTCGGGAAGAAATTAGGCGCCGATTACGATGACCCGCTTTGGAATGAAGTTCTTAATCAAGTGACCACTGACGAAGCCAAAAAGATGATGGAACAATCTTATGGCACGCCTAAGATTGATAGCATCGGCATGCCTTCGAATGCGGAATATGACGGTCCGGCGCAGATCAAGAGCTTAAGCGCCGATTCCCCAAGAGGCGTCGGATATCCTAATGAAACCGTTATTGCCCAAACCTTCTCGAAGACGATCGCTTACGCTTTCGGGCTTTCCTATGGCTCTGAATGCGTCAAATTGAATGTCGCAGGCGCTTGGGCACCGGGTGTCAACATCCATAGAACGCCTTTAGGAGGAAGAAACTTCGAATATTATTCGGAAGACACGATTTTATCTTCCTATATGGTCACCGAAACGGTGAGAGGGATGCAGAATGCCGGCGTCTATCCTTATATAAAGCATTTTGTCATCAATGATACGGAAACTCATCGATACAGACTTTTCAATTGGTGCACCGAGCAAGCTTTAAGGGAAACCTATCTTAAGCCTTTCCAATGGGCTATTCAAAAAGCAGATGCACTAGGCCTCATGACGACATATGGAAGAATCGGTGCGGTTTATACCGGAGGAAGCGTTGCCTTGAATACCGTTGTGGCAAGAGGGGAATGGCAATTTAAAGGCTCAATCATCACCGACTATTCGGGCCCGGAGAATTCTTTCTTCATGGTCTTGGATCAAGCTTTACGGGCGGGAGTCGATAAAGGTATGGCTGTTGGCTTCAATTCAAAGTACGGATTCGACTATTCCGAAAACAGTACTAAAAGGCTTCAATACGCGATGAGAGAGGCGATGCACCATTCCGTCTATACTTGGCTAAGGGCTTTGCATATCAACGGCAATTACAATGCCGAAGCAGATGGCGAGAGCAAAATCGTGATGGGGCAGAAAATCGAGCCTCTTAACTGGTGGAAACCTACGCTGTTTGGGCTTGATGTCTTTGTCGGCTTCGCGATTGCCGTTTGGGCGTGGTGCGTCTACTATGACCAAGCCGCCCTTATCTTATCCAAAATGATAAAGCGGAAAAAAGATGATTCCAAAAATGATGATTCGAAGAAAGAAGGCGAATAAAGATGAAAAAAATAAAATTAATTGGGGCGATTAGCCTTGCATCCATTGGCGTGATAGTCGCCGGCTCTCTCCCTTTGTCCTCTTACATTCAATATCAAAATTACCTTGCCGGCATCGATGTTGCGGGAAATAAAAGCACCGATTCGGCAAACGAAAACGACAAGGGGTCAAACATTGTAGAGCAAAATGTGCTCGTTTCCATCACCGCGAAATTAAAAGATGGCGTCCGATATTTCGACAATTACCGCGCCGAACCTAAAAAAGACGATTTTGATGTCGTGGCCACCTACCAAAAAGGCTCTGTAACGGAAGAAGAAACGATTTATGGGGACCAATTTGAGATGGTCGTCCCAGAAAATTTCCGCACGGAAGGAGGGGTCATAACCTTCTCTTTCAAAGGAAAAAGCGCTCAATTGGCGATTGAACTCGTCAAAGTCGCTCTTGAAACGATAAAAGTAACGAAAAAACCTTATATCATTTATTACAAGGAAGGGGAAAAGCTTCAAATCGATGGCATTCAGTTCCAAGCCTATAACAACGATGGATCGGAAGCTAAAGTAGACGCCAATCAAATCGTTGCCGATGAGCATGAGCTTGTGGCTGGGCAAAAGGAAGGAATCGTTGCCCTCAAAGGGAATCCTGAAGTCAAAGGCAGCTTCCCAATAACCGTTGTTTCCTCTGAGGATTATGACCAAGGAAAGATCGTTTCCGTAGAAGTGACTGACGGCGATCCCATCCTTAAAGAAGGCCAAAAAATTTCCGAAATCGATTTCTCCGATACAGAGCTTACGGCAGTCTACTCCTGTGGAAACAGAAGGCCCGTAAATCCCTCGGATCTGGATGTTTCCGGTGGCGATAAAGCCGTTGCCTTTGGCGATAAAGTCTTTGCCTATGTAAAAGACAAAAAAGGCGGAAAAAACTCCAAACTAGAGGTTCAAATCGTCAAAGAGCTTCCTCTCGATTCCAATATCTCACTAATCGGCTTCGAGAAAAAAAGCAATCAAACGACGTATATGCGAAAGAATGATGGAAGCATCGCAGAAAGCGAAAATTCCGACATCCTTTCGGCAACTGACGTAGCGGGGGAAAAGAAAGTCGTGGTCAAATTCGATTCCGCTTATTTCATTAAAGCCGATATGACCATTGATGTGGCTTTCTCTAACCCTCAAGCGACTTCATCCGGTTATCTATCTTCTTCAAAAGTGGCCAATAAAGAGTTTTCTTTAAAAGTCAACGGCATCTTCAAAACCATAAAAAAAGACGTTGTCACAAAAGAAGTTTCCGATCCCGATAAGAACAAAGCTTCGATGATTTTCCAGACATTGAATTTGAAAGAAATCGATCTCAATAAAGGGGAGAACACCTTAGAATTATCCTTAATCGGAGAAGACAGCGGCTCTATTTCTTTAAAAAGCCTCTCTTTGGGGGCAAAAGGGGAATCCCCTCTATACGATTTTCCGGAGTATCAGGCCACTAAGACATTAGTCAAAGAAAATTCCGGAAGCATAGACGATATAAAATACACCGCCTTTAATGATAAGAAAAAATGCACGGGCTATAATACGAATGTCTCCGGCGAAAAAGAGCTTACCAGCCTGTACTCTTCCTTTATCGATGGGGGATATTATTACACTTATATGGGGTCTTTTGATGGAACTCAAAGCGGCTTCGTGAAATACGAATTAGATTCTTTGGAGCCTGTTTTATACCAAGAAGTTCATAAATGGACTGATGGGAAGGAAAACTGGGGTTTATTAGGGGATATCACCGACATAGACGAAGACAGATTCGCCTTCATCTCCAGCACGAATCTTTCTAAAACCCAGGAAATCCTTTTCTATAACAAAAGCAACCTTAAGCCCACAGGCGAAAAAGTGGAGGTAAACTTCGATTGGGAATTGAACGCAAAAGGGCTTTCCTACAACAAATCCTTGGAACGTTTTGCTGTTTACGCAGGGAACGAAACAAGATTCTTCTCCAATGATGGCACGTTCCTTTATAAAAGAGGGGAATTCTCCTGGGGGACGATTCCAAGTTACACAGACGGAGAAGGAAAGGTGCTTAACGGAGATGTTTCTGGCCTTTCCGGAAACGATGATTTCATCATCGCGACGACCTACACCACGAACACTTATAAATATAAGATGTGCGTCATCGACTGGGAGGGAAATGAACTTTACAGCATGCCTGAAAGCGAAGACTCTTGCTATACATTTGATGAAAAAAGCTCTACGTTAAGCTGGGAATATTGGGAATTCGGCGATCCTAAGTATTTGCCTTGGCAAAATAGAATGAACCAGGTGATTATGGATGGGGATGAAGCTTATTTGGTGGGTTGCAAATACTATACCGGCTTCTTCTTGCTGAAACCTAAATTCAGCGCTTCATTCTATAAACGTGTTGACACTTCTATTTTAGGTGGCTATGTCGAAAAAGCATCTTCTGAGAAGAAGACCCCGAATTACACCTCAAGCCTTTCTAACAACGGAAAACAAATCATTTTCAATGTGCCAAATCCGAACGATAAGACGCAGCAATTGGAGATGAAGCACATTTCCTCGACCGTTGAATGCAATGGCGAAATCTACGCATCCTATTCCAGCGCTGATGGAAAATGGGCTTGTATAGCAAAGCTTACGGAAACCAACGGAATCTTCGAAGTCGAAAAGCATTCGGAAGCAGTCGAACTCCTCGAAACAGAAGGCAATGGCTGGTTTAAAACTAATCAGATATTCGTCAAAGACGATGTGATAGGCTTGGTCAATTCTTGGAAAGGCACCATTATTAATTTCGACTCGGAGACCCTTGAAAGAAGCGACAAAGGAATCACGTCCTTTGAAGGAATAAACGGCAAGATAAACTTAGTTTCGTATAATCCGGATAAGAAACGTTATGCCGTCTTGCTAGAGAACAACGATCTCTACGTTGCCGATGAGGATGGCAAAGCCTTAGGCGGACCAATCCTCAATGTCAGCAAGCCTGAAGACACCACGCCTGCCGATAATCCTCCAGATGTCTTGCTAAGGCAGATAAGCACCGATTCCGATTATATCTATTTCCTTTATGGTCAAGATGGATGCTTGCATACTTGGATTAATATCGTCGATTGGGAAGGAAACAAAATCGGCACGGCCTCTATTCCGCTCAATGGCAAGATCGACGCCAATAACATAAGGCCTGAATCGTTCTTCGTTAAAGACGGATCTCTTTATGTGAGTGTGAGAGTCGAATTCAAGAATGATGGGCAATATATCTACAAAGTAGATCTTGACCAATCCATATTCGACGTTGCCGCTTAGTCTAAGACTTTCTAGAAAACAATTCCCTTACGCAATCATAAGGGAATTTTTTCTTTTCGCCATGTGGCTTGACTTCCGATGCTCCCTTCGTTTCAATCAAAGAAGAGAAATTGTTATGGCTTATTTTTTGCTTAACGATTTTATTAAATACGGGATCGCTCTTTCGAATTCCAATCCATAGAAAGAAGGCAAATCTTTATTTTCTAGGGTGATTCTCATGGCTTCATGGACGAAATTATGGGATATCCTCAAACTCTCTTCCAAAGAAAAACCATTTAAGAAAGAGCCGACAAACGAAGAGGCGAATAAATCGCCAGCTCCATGGAACTCCCCGATGTTTTCCGTGCTATATTTGAAAAAAGCGCCTCTCTTTTTGTCGTAGGCTAAGCAACCTACCTCCTTCGGATTGAAATGAATGCCCGAAATGATTACGAAAGAAGGGGCTTCATTTGCTAGCTTCATTTCGACGCTTTTGACGAAATCCTCGTCATATTGGTCTATTTTGCCCATCTCTTCATTGGCCAAAAAGCAGGCTTCGGTTAAATTAGGGAAAATGATGTCCGCCTTTTTCAGCAGTTTTCTCATCTCCTCGATATGCGTCTCCTTAAAACCGGGATATAGTTTTTTATTGTCGGCAAAAGCCGGATCGACGGCTATAAGCGTATCTTTCGTTCTTAAAGAATCGATGGCTTTCAAAATGATGGGCACCTGACTATCGCCTAGATATCCCGTGTATATCGCATCAAAATGATGCTCATAATCCTTCCATTTATCTATGATAGGAAGGATATCCTCCTTTAAATCCCTGTAAGTCCAGGATTTAAAACCGGCGGTATGGTTGGATAAAATGGCCGTTGGAATGCCGACGGCTTCGATTCCGCAGGCGGATAAAGTCGGCAAAGCCTCACTCAAGGAACAGCGCCCCATGCAAGAATAATCTTGCAAAGTCAAACATCTTTTTTGCTTATTTGGATTCATTCTCATCACCTTAAACGTTCTACTTCAGCATCATTCTCATCATTCGGATGACCGAGGTTTATTCTAAGGTTTTTCTTTTCTCAAATTCAATGTTTCAACTTTTTTTGACATTCAAGCGAAATCCATTGAATCGTCTTAGCGGTCACTTTTTGCGAAAACGATAGGGAGCCGGAAGAATATAAACCATAAGGAAACCCAAGGCTTTCGTATTGAACATGGAATGACAATTTAAGGATTTTTCCTTAACGGTTTGTTAGAATAAGGCTGGAGGAAAATCATGAAAAAAGAAAACGAATCTAAATTTTTAGGCCCTGATCCTAAGAAGGATGACGAACCTTCTCTCCTTGTTTGCCTTCTTTTCGGAAAGGACATGCCTAAAGATTATAACAAGAGCCCGGATACCTATGACCCATGCGATCCCGCCGATCCACGTAATTTCGATTTCTTTTACGGAGATGATGACGATTTCGGCAAAAACGATTATTGAGTCCCTTTAACGGGTTTTCGGTTATTGGTTTTTTGCTTCTATACTTAATATCGTCATTGGGGGGACATGCATGTCGAATTTTTTAATCACGGGCGGAGCTGGTTTTATCGGAGGAAATTTCCTTCTTGCGATGGTGAAGAAATATCCATCGGACAGGTGGGTGTGCTTAGACGCCTTAACGTATGCTGGGGATCTCAAGAAACTTGAGATGATTTTGCATTTGGGAAATTTCCGTTTTGTGCAAGGCAACATCTGCGATAAAGGGGTGGTGAACAGCCTTTTCGAAGAGGAGAGATTCGACTATGTGATTAATTTTGCGGCCGAAAGCCATGTGGACCGTTCCATAGACGATCCTGACATTTTCCTTCGAAGCAATCTTTTAGGCGTTGAGGTTTTGCTGAATGCGTCTAGAAAATACGGGATCAAAAGATTCCATCAAGTATCCACCGATGAAGTCTATGGAGATCTTCCTCTGGAAGGAGAGGTTTCTTACTTTCAGGAAGATTCCCCTCTCCATCCATCCAGCCCTTATTCCGCTTCGAAAGCCGCTGCTGATTTGCTCCTTTTGGCGTATTTGAGGACGTATAAGCTTCCTATCACCATTTCCAGATGCTCTAATAACTATGGCCCATACCAACATCCGGAGAAGCTTATCCCCTTGGTTATTGAAAGAGCTTTGAATAACCAGCCCATACCGATTTACGGAAATGGCTTAAATCTTCGAGATTGGTTGGATGTCAAGGAACATAACAGAGCGATTGATCTCATCGTTCGTAAGGGGAAGGTGGGGCAAATTTATAATATCGCCGGGCAGAATGAAATCCCGAATATCCAGCTGGTGAAAATGATATTGGAGGCGCTTCATAAGCCCGAATCCCTAATCTGCTATACCAAGGATCGCCCTGGTCACGATCGAAGGTATTCCATGGATGCAAGCAAGATAGAAAAAGAGCTTCATTGGCGAAATGAAACGGATTTTAAAGAGAGCCTTTCGGCAACCATTCAGTGGAACATCGAGAATCAAGAATGGCTGAAGTATATCAAAAATAAACGAAAATAAGAGGGACGTGTAGCGATTTAGCGATTAACCGATATAACGCGTTAAAGCGTTTAGGACGTCTTTCTTTTTGGATCGGGAGATGGATAACTCCCGTTTTAAAACGATTAAGCTGTCTTTTCCGATTCCGGTGACGTATTTAAGGTTCACGATGGTACCGGAATTGCAACGAATGAATTGATTGGGTGGAAGTTGCTTCTCGCTTTCCTGCAAGGAACCGCGAACATCGTATTCCGCGGCGGTCGTATGATAAATGACCCGGTGCTTATAGACCTCGATGAAGACGATTTCATTGGTGTCAATGCGATATGTCTCTCCGCCATTTTGAAGGAAAAGAAATTGATGGTGCCTCATATTCAAACGATGTATGGCCTTAGCGATGGTGTTCTTGAAAATGCTATAGTCCAAAGGCTTCGTTAAGAAATCCAGGGCGTTTACGGAATATCCTTTGATGGCGTATTTCATAAAATTGGAAACGAAGATGATGATGCATTCCGAATCCATTTCCCTTACTTTGCTAGAAGAGGTGATTCCATCCATCATAGGCATTTCAATATCCATGAAAATGATGTCGAAATCGGATTTGTATTCCTCCAGGAAACGCTCGCCGTTCGGAAAATAGACAACGGCCATGTCCAGATTGTTTTCGGATGAATATTTTTGGATGTATTCGCCTAATGTTTTTGCGTATTCTTTATTGTCTTCAACAACGGCAATTTTCATTTGTCATTCTCCTTTTGTTCGAAATTCGGCTTCGGAAAAAGCAATTGAAGCTTAAAAGTGCCTTCTTCGACCGTTATTGTCATGCTCCCGCCGTATTTATTGATTGTGGAGCGAATCGATTTTAAACCAAAGCCATGGTAAATGGCATTGTTTTTGGTCGTGTCAATCAACCCCTCTTTATTGAAAGACGGCTCTCCTTTGTAGGAGTTTTCGAAGGATATTTTGGCTAATGAGCCCACTTCATAAGAACGGATGGTAAGAAACCGTTCCTCTTTGGGCAAAAGCGAAAGATATTCGACCGCGTTATCAAGGGCATTCCCGAAAATGGAATTGATATCCTGCGTCGCAAAATGGCTAAAAAGAAGGCCATTTAGATGGTAGGTGAATTTGATACCCTCTTTTTCGAAGACGATGTTCTTTTCTGTGAGGATCGTGTCAATAACGTCGTTCCCGCAGCGAGCGAAGCTTTTGTATTTGGCGATGGATTCCTTAAGCTGTTTCGTGATTTCTGGGGAAATATCGGGATTTCTTTCGATTTCTTTGATTTGATGTTTTAAATCGTGAATACGGATATTCATCACTTCAATGACATTTTGCAAAGACTCATATTGATGGAGCCTGTTTTTGACGAGCTCCGTTTCAATGGCATTTCGAGCGGAAACATAGGAGACTCTTTGGATAAGATAGATGGAAATGCAGCACGTTAAATCCAAAATGACAAAGATGATTTGGAAAGGGAATATCACCTGAGCCTTATAGAACTCATAGAATTGCAGAATCCCAACGCAGATGATGAAGATGATGATAGTGGAGCTAATAACCGGTCCTTTTTGCAATTTGATGAAGTCCCTGGGGTCTTGCCGAAACGAGAAAAGAAAGAAAAGCGAAATGTAAATCGCCACGACAATGAGCGAATAAATGATATTGGCGAATATCAGGGGCATATACGGGTTTATGAGGCCGCGTATGAAATCGGAGAATACATATCCAACGTGCTGCGCGATAATGCCGCTTATAGTGCAATAAAGGATTACAACCCAACGCGCTTCGAAAAGGAAGGCATTGGCAAAGAAGCAGCATATATAGAGCAAAAAATAAGAAAGAATCTTTAGATACACGTTTTCTTTCGGCAAAAAGGTTCTGATAAAGCAAAATAAAATGATGATGCCCGCTAAAAACAAATAACGAAAGATATAAAATTTTTTCTTTTTCAGTCCCAAAGTGAAAAGAAACAAAGCGGGAAAGAGTTCCAATAGAAGACCGTAATCATAGAAAAATTGAATCATATAAAAATCCCATTTTTTAAAATTATAAGCGAAGAAAAGCTGTTTTTGTTAGCTGAAGCTAAAGCAAAATCAATCTTTTAAGCAAAAAACGGCGTTCATTCCGAATGAGTTCAAAAATGCGCAAAATAGGACAGATAAATTCCTAAGAAAGCGCTTTTATTATAATTGAAAACGCTTACATCTCTTGAAATTTCTTTTTGACTTATTAGCAATGAAAAGTCGAGAAGAAGAGGACATGAATTGGGTAAATGTCACTAAGAGAAAGAGATTCCCAAAGAAAATCCTAATGAATGGAGGGAAATATGAGAAAAAGTAAGAAAAACCTGTTCCGTGGCTTAGCGGGCGTATCTGGTGCGTTGCTTGCTCTATCAACCATAGCGCAGCTGATTGCACACGAATACAGAAGCTACATGGACGGATTCTTCCACACCACCTCGACAAAAGTCGTGAAAGTTGATCATGCAGAAGAAAGCGAGGATAAATACAATTTTAAATCCTCTTACAAAACGCCTGAAGAACTAGCAAAAGCTGATCAAGCCTATGGCGAAAAAGTCACTGGAGAAGGAGCTGTTCTTTTGAAAAACAAAAACAACGCTCTTCCTTTGAAGGACTCCGAACATAAAGTGACTCTCGTTGGCAAGGCCGCTTATTCGAGCGTCCTTGGAGGGCAAATGGGTTCCGGCGCTCAAAAACCAAACGTGGCTGGTTATGAAGCGGTGGACCTTATGGGTGCTTTGAAGAAAGAAAGCTTTGAAATCAACCCGGATATGGCAGATGCATATAAGGTTGATAAAAATAAGTCTGGCGAAGACTGCTATCGCGATGTGTCGAAGATTTCTGGTGGTTTCGGAATGATTAATGAATCCGCCAAAGACAACTACAGATTCGACATCAACGAAGTCGGATTAAGTGAATTAGAAGCAAGAAAAGCAGGAATTACCACTCAAGATTTCGGCGATTATAAGACTTCAATCGTTGTTCTTGGAAGAGTCAATTCCGAAGGCCGCGATTATCTCCCTGGCGAAGATGGCCTGACGGGGATCGGAGCTGGAGAAAACAACGAAGGCGCCAAAGATCCTCTTGGCTTATCGAACAGAGAACGCGAAATGATTAAGATGGCCAAGGAAAAAGGCGATAAGACAATTGTTTTAATCAACTCTAACTCTCCAATGGAAATCGATGAGCTTAAGAAGGATGACGGCATTGACGCTATCCTTTGGATCGGAACTACTGGAACTTATGGCATGACAGCGATTCCTCAGATCCTTTCTGGCAAAATCAATCCTTCTGGAAAATTGCCGGATACGTATGCTGCCGATATTTCCGTTTCTCCAGCAGCACAAAACTGGGGCATCTTCTCTTATCAGAATTTGGATGCCATCGCTACAAAAGAAGAGGATCATATCACCAACAACAAAGACGGTTGGACCGCCGTTAGCGCAGACAATTTAAGAGCTTCTGCCTATACTGTCTATCAAGAAGGCATATATACCGGATATAAATACTACGAAACGAGATATTTTGATTCTGTGGTAAATCCATCGAGCAATGCTTCCTCGCAAAAAGGCGCAAAAGAAGGCGCGACATCTTGGAAATATCAAGACGAAGTTAGCTACACCTTTGGTTTTGGAGAATCTTATACAAGCTTTGAACAAACTCTTAGAAGCGTGGAAATGAACACTTCCGATAAGACGGTTACCGCCGTTGTTGATGTGGAAAATACTGGTAACGTCGCAGGAAAGGATGCCATCCAACTCTACGTTTCTTTGCCAAGAAAGCAGAACGACATTCTTGAAAAAGCGGCTATTCAGCTTCTCGATTATGCCAAAACAGATATGCTTCAGCCCGGTGAGAAGAAGAGCTACACCATCAAAGCGGATTTATTCGATGCCACCTCTTACGATAACACCTTAGAGCATGATGGCGTGAAAGGCGGATATATCCTTGCTGAAGGCGATTACTATTTTGCTATCGGAAACGGCTCCCATGAAGCAGTGAATAATGTCTTAGCTAAAATGGGAAAATCCGTCTCCAATGGCATGGATGTCGAAGGCAATGGAAATAAAGCCATCGTCAAGAAATACAATTCTCCAAATGCTTCCTTGTTTGGCAGATCCAAAGGCGGAAAGGTTCTTATTCAAAACCAATTGGACGATGCGGATTTGAACTATTATCAACCGAACGCCGTTAAATACCTTTCTAGAAACGATTGGTCTGGGACGTATCCGACAAGACAAATCGTGACTCCAAACGAAGACATGATTAAAGAACTCCGCAACAAGAAGCACGTCATCCAAAAAGATGAAAAAGTGGACGTTGTTTGGGGATCAAAAGAAACAAACTACACTCTTGCTGATATGAAGGGCGCCAGCTGGGATGATCCGAGATGGGACGATTTCGTGAATCAAATTCCTCTTGATAGCGCGATTAAGATTATTGCTGTCGGCGGCAACACCACTTGGACAATCGAAGAAATCGGAAATCCGAGAAACAGGCAAGCAGACGGTCCGAACGGATTCTCTTCCTTCGGCATTAATCAAGGCTATGCCATTTTAGAAGATTCCCCATACAAGCTTTCTGATTCCGATGAAGATAAGAAATGGGTTGGTTTCAAAGCCTCTGCCCCAAATGCCCCTCTGATTGCTGCGACTTTCGATAAAGCTGTCCAAAAAGAAATGGGTGAATTAATCGGAAACCATTCCATTTGGAATGGCGGTGCCACAATCTGGGCGGGTGGCGCAAACTTGCACCGTTCTCCATATGAAGGACGTACGCATGAATATTTCACCGAAGATCCTATCCTTTCTGCCTATGCTTTAGAGAATATGGTCTCAGGTGGAAGGAAATTTGGCTGCTTGATTGGTCCGAAGCATTTCGCTTTCAATGCCATCGAGTTTAACCGTTATGGCCTATCCGAATACATGACGGAACAAACGGCACGCGAAACCGAACTTAGAAGCTTCCAAAAGACTTATGAATCCGGCGAATGCTTAGCTACCATGACCGCTTTCAACAGAATCGGTTGCTCCAATTTGAATGCTCACCAAGGCTTGATGCAAAACATCTTAAGAAAAGAATGGGGGTATAAAGGATTGATTTCCACCGATATGGTCAATGGGCAAAACTACTTCTTGCCAGGCGAATGCATTCTTGGTGGCGTAACCATGATGGCCAACGGCCAAGGAGCTTCCGCCGATTTGAAATCAGAATGGGTCGATTATGAAGCAAGCAATATCGCCAATGATAAACTCTTGAATGAGCGTCTCCATGAAAATATGAAATATCAATGGTATGCGTATGCTAATTCCAACCTCCTTAACGGTATGGATGCTTCAACGAGGCTTGTTTCTGTCACACCGTCTTGGCAAATCATGTTCAATGTTCTTACGGGTGTCTTCAGCGTTGCCTTAGCGGCTTCTGTCGGTTTGATGGTCGTCGTTGCTTTAAAAGACAAAAAAGAAGAGAAATAAACGGAGGAAAATAAAATGGAATTCTTAAAAAAACAAGGTCTGACCTTTATTTTGAATGTTGCCTTGGGCTTATTTACTCTCATTTCAATGATTCTTTACTTCGTGAATAAGGCTCTCCCTTATTTCATAGAAGCGAACGTTTCTTTTGAAATCATTCTCTTCTTAGTGCTCGCATTGGTATGCGTCATTGCAAACATTGCGATTGCTTTTACCCCAATTAAAGGGAATAAAATCGTGGATATTGTTTGCGATATTCTTTCTGCAGCAGTGCCTTTCCTCCTCTTCGGGGCGGCCATCTATTTCTTAAGCGATCGTATTTATTACTATGGCGTCGCTTTAGGATCGGATCTAGAAGCGGGAAACGTTGTTGCCCATCAATCTTGCGCCGGGGCTATTGTAGCAACGGCATTCATGTTCTTCTCTGGTTTACTCTCCATTGTTGCAAATTTTTTCAAAAAACCTACAGAGAGATAAAATATTAGGGGTCGCAAAAATGCGGCCCCTTTCTTAGGAAAGGTTCCATTTATGTTTAAAATCACTGAATTCAAAGCAAATCATCTTTCTAAAGAATGCCATTCTGACGAAAGGAATCCGTCTTTTAGCTTTTCATGTTCCTCTGATGAAGCGAATTCTTTTTTGAAATCGGCAATTTTAAAGATGAATGGATGGAAAATCGAAACTCTTTCGCAAACGGGAATCATTTATAAAGGCCAAGAATTAAAACCCTTTACCCAATATGTTGCCACTTTGGAAGCAGAGGACACATTAGGAAGAAAAGACAAAAAAGAACTTATTTATGAAACAGGTTATTTAGGATCTCCCTTTCATGGAAAATGGATTACCGACAAAGATTATCTTTTTAAAGAAAAAGGCGTCTCCCCAAAACCTTTGATTTTCAAGAAAAAGATTGCTTTAGCGAAAAAAATAAAATCAGCGAAAGTCTATGCCACAGCATTAGGCATCTACGATTTTGTCTTGAATGGAAAGAAGGTGGGGAAGGCTTATTTCGCCCCAGGTTTCACCTCTTACCGCCATGAGCTCCAATATCAGGTGTATGATGTCGCAGATCTTCTCGAAAAGGAGAATGCCTTCTATTTTGAGGTGGCAGGTGGATGGGCAGTCGGTTCTTTTGTCATGACAAGAAAAAACCGTGATGTCGCGGATAGGCAAGCTCTCCTTTGCGATATTCGCCTTGAATATGAAGACGGCACAAAAGAGGTCATTGGCACGGATGAAAGCTGGCAAGTAAGCCATGAATCACCCGTTCTTATGGCAGATTTTTATGATGGGGAAAGCTATGATGCCAGAATTGGGCTAGAAGATATTCAATTCCATCAAGCGTCCTATGAAAAAGTGAAGATTCGTCCCGAGCTTCTTCTCGATTATGGCTCAAAGGTGATCGCTCATGAAAGATTGCTGCCTCAGAAAATAGAAAAACTCTCCAACCAAAACAAATGGATTGTGGATTTCGGCCAAAACTTTGCCGGTGTCGTCTCTTTTCATCTCAAAAAAGCGAAAAGAGGCCAACGCATCGTCATTAAGCATGCGGAAATCCTAAAAAGCGATGGGGATTTGAATGTTGCTTTCCTTCGTAGTGCGAAAGCGAGCCTCACCTATATTTGCAAAGATGGGGAGCAAAGCTTTTCCCCAACTTTAACGTATATGGGCTTCCGTTATGTTTCCATTGAAGGGATTGAAAGCATAGAGGATATAGATATCGAAGCATTCGCCCTTTATTCGGACATTGAGCAAATCGGCGATTTCGAATGCTCCAATCCTTTGATTAATCGCTTGCAGAAAAACATTATCTGGTCCAGCAAATCCAATTTTGTGGACATTCCTACGGATTGCCCTCAAAGAGATGAGAGAATGGGATGGACGGGTGATATCGCCGTGTTTGCCAAAACGGCCTGCTTTAATTTTGATGTCAGTCGTTTCTTAGAAAAATGGCTGCTGGATTTAAGAAAAGAGCAGCTTCATAGCGGAGGCCTTCCAAACACGATTCCCTCCCATCGTTACGCTTTCCCTGTAACCATGCCGAAAATGGCCGTGGATTTCTGGGGAGACGCCTCTTTGCTTGTTCCAATGGCTCTTTATGAAAAAAACGGCGACAAAACGATTCTGACGAAATCCTATAAATCCATGAAGAAATACGTCAACGCTTGTAAATTCTGGGCTCATTTCGGAGTGGGAAAGCATCGTTATATCTGGCACACACCTTCTATCTTCCATTTTGGAGATTGGGTAGCGCCCGATGTCTCAAAAATGAGCGATTGGCAGAAACGCAGCAAATGGACGGCAACGGCCTCTTTAAAAAACACCTCAACGATTCTTTCGAATGTCGCGCATATTCTCAATAAGAAAGAAGATGAGGTCTATTACAAAGAATTGGCGCAAAATGTCTCCGAAGCCTATGAATCCGTTTTCACCGATCACAAAGGAAAGCTCTTAAACGAATTCCAAACAGGATATGTCTTGCCTTTAGAGTTCCATATGTTCAAGGAAGAAAACGTTTCCTTTGCAGCCATGAACCTTAAGAAACTAGTGGAGAAGAATCATTATTGCATCGGTACGGGCTTCCCTGGGACTCCATATATCCTTTTCGCTTTGGCGGACAATGGCTATGCGGATACCGCTTATAAGATGCTTGAGAATACAAAATGCCCCTCCTGGCTATATGAAGTGAAAGTGGGAGCGACAACTATCTGGGAAAGATGGGATGGCTTAAATGAAAATGGAGAATGCCCAATTGGAGAAGACGGCACTGGAGGTATGATTTCCTACAACCATTATGCTTCAGGAGCGGTTGGCGACTTCCTTTATAGACGGGTTGCAGGCATAGAGCCGCTTGAAGCGGGCTACCGTTCTTTCTTAGTGAAGCCTTTAATCGGCGGAAACTTGACATATGCTAAAGCGCATACAAAAACCCCGTATGGGACAATTGAAGTCTTCTGGGAAATCAAAGACAAGCAATTCAAACTTGAGGTGTCTGTCCCATACGGTTCGGAAGCGAAAATCGTTTTGCCAAACAAAGAAGTCTATATCCGTAGCCATGGCAATTACACATTCGAAGCCACTTTATAAACAATCTTAAAGGTACATCACCATTCATATTCGAAAGGAATGTACCTTTTTGTTTTAGAAAAAAATACATAGGAAGGGAAAACGCTTCATTTAATGACATTCAAAGAAATGAAGAATATAAAAAGTGATGCTCTATAAGTAAAATATGCATAATAATTCAAGAATATGCATTTTGAGTTGCAATTCTTAATTATTAAGGGATTTTATCTTAAAATAGAATTCATAAATAAAGACGAAGACAAGGATTGTTTTATGCTCAATGTTGCCATTGTAGAAGATGAAGTGGATGTAGCAAGACAGACTGAAAAGTATTTGAATGCTTTTGCTGACGAACACGGAATCATTATTACAACAAGAATATATAACAACGCGGACTCTTTCCTAAACGATTATAAAAACAATTTTGATTTAGTGTTCATGGACATAGAACTTCCCGGAACAAACGGACTTGATGCGAGCGTTAAATTAAGAGAAATGGACAAAAACGTGATGATTGTTTTTGTTACTAACCTTATGCAATATGCCGTAAAAGGCTATTTCGTTAACGCTTTTGATTTCATTGTGAAGCCTTTTAATTACGAGGATTTTGCTATTAAGCTCAAACGTATTTTCAAGAGCTTATTAAGCAATCAAAACAAAAAAGTCATCATCAATTATCGTGGCGGAAAGAAAGTCGTTTCCATTTTTGATATTTTGTATGTGGAAGTGAACAAACATGTATTGGTCTATCATTTAAAAAAGGAAAATATTGTCACGAGCGGAACATTGAAAAAAGTCATTGAGGAAATAAATGACAGCAACTTTGCTTTATGCAACCAATGTTATCTCGTTAATTTACGTTTTGTGAAAGAGATAAGTGACAATACCGTTATCGTTGGCAATGATAGTTTGCAAATTTCTGCCCCTAAAAGAAAAGAATTTTGCAAAGCGTTAACGAAATATCTTTGCAATTCCGGTGGGAATTCCATATGAGTAGTTTGTTCTTTTACAAGATTTTGTTCATCGTCGAGATATTAGTGAGCGAATATCTATTTGCTTTTAGAATGCCTAAAAGAAAACACTTTCCATTGAGAGTGATAGGGGCCGTTCTTGTTTCGTTGCTTATGACTTTTTTATATCCCTTGCCGCTTCAATACGCTTATACGAGCTGGTATACGGCGATTATGTTCATCTTTTTGTTCGCCATTGCTTTTCTTCATATCAAATTTGTTTTTAAAATTTCTTGGAGCTATGCGTTTTTTTGCGCCATAGCCTCTTATACGATTAGGCATTTTGCCTATGGAATATACGTTTTGATCTTTTCCTCTATAGGATGGATAAATTCTAGCGATTTATATAGTTCTAACCCTCTGGATTTAGCCAATTTCGATCAGAGAACGATTATCATTATTCTATCTTATGTGGACATTTTTCTATTTTGTTACTGGGGTGTTTACATCCTTTTTGCTTCCAAATTAAAAGCGGCTGAAACAATCAAATTCAAATCCACGACTCTATTGCTCTTTACGGGTTTAATTTTGATGGTGGACGTCGTTATTAACGCTATCGTCACGTATATGACGGATACGAGATTAAAAGACTGCGTGCTTTATTTTTATAATATCCTATGCTGTGCGCTCGTTTTTTATATTGAATATAGTCTTATCAATACGAAAGACATGTCGAATGAGATGGCCACTATGCAAGAAGCGCTCAGACAAGCTCAAAAACAATACGATCTCCAAAAAGAGAATATCAAAATCATCAATTTGAAATGTCATGACATGAAACATCAGATTAACGAATATGCCTTAAAGGGCAAAATCGATCAAGATTTTGTCAAAGACCTTCAAGAAGCAATATCTATTTACGATGCAAACATAAAAACGGGGAATGAAGTATTGGACATTATTCTGACCGAAAAAAGTCTTTTATGTAACGAAAAAGACATTCGTTTGACATGTATGGTAGGGGAATGCGATCTTTTTTTCTTCAAAGAAGGGGATTTATATTCTTTCTTCGGCAATATTTTAGATAACGCGATAAATGCAGTCTCTTCAATGGAGAACAAAGATAAGAAATGCATAGGGGTTAATATTCACCAAATAGAAAAATTCATTGCAATTAAGGTGGATAACTATTTTAGTGGGGAAATCGATTTGTCTGATGACGGATTGCCACTCACTAAAAAAGATAAGAATTACCATGGCTTTGGCATGCAATCAATCAAAATGATTACCGAAAAATATGGTGGTACTCTAAATGTCGAAATTGACGGTGATGTATTCATTTTAAACATCATGTTTCCGGTCTCAAAACAATAGAATATGCATTCAAAATCTAGAATATGCTAGAGCGATTGATAGCGGTTACATAAGCGAATAATATCCTTTTTAGAAAGCGCTTACAGGCGTTTGAAAGGAGGAAATATGAAAAAGATACACTGGGGTATCTTCATAGGAGTTTTTGCTATCATTACTTTCTATGCCACATTCGCAATAATCTTTGCTTACTTATTGTTGAATGCGATTGAAGCAGAAACGTCAGGTTATGCAACATTGTTTGATAATTGGTGGCAAACTCTTCTATTTGTTGTTGATGTAATTTCTGTAATTGGCTTACTGGCATCAATAACAATGAAAATTTTGTTTAGTGGGCCTACTGAGGGAGAGGTATGAAAAAAATCTTTAACAAAACCGTTTGGTGGTTTTTATCTTCTTTCTTTGCAATCATGTTCACTATTTTGCTCGTAGGGGACAGTTTCATCAAAGAATATGAAACGCAGATAAACTACGCATTGCATATTGAACCTTATCAAAAGATAACAAGCGAAAACACCAACACCGAATATTTTAAGTCGCCATTTAAAAAAGAAGATGGCTCTTATGACGATATTGCAATGAGAAACAACTCTATGCAAGTATCACGGGAAGCGAATTCTGAAGCCAGCGTTTTATTATGGAACAGGAATAATAGCTTACCATTAAAAGAATCATCAAAGATTAGCTTCTTTGGTGTTCAATCGAATCAAAAGAATTATTTGTATACTGGTAATGGATCTGGCAAGGTTGCCGTTACAACGACTGATTTCCCATCATTGAAGGAAACTTTCGAAAAAGAAAATAAATATCAAGTAAATCAAAAATTATGGAATTTTTATCAGAACAAAAGCGGATCTAGCATGCACAATCCGTCGGTTGGACCTGATGGAAAGCAAGATAATCACTACAAAGAATTCAACGTCAATGAAGCAAGCTGGAGTGAATTAAACACTACAGAAATCGCTAATTCTATAAGTGAATACAACACAGCCGTCATGGTTATTTCCAGAAACGGCTCGGAAGATGGAGACACTTGGTTTGATACCGATGAATGCTTAGAGAAAAATTATCTCGATTTGTCTTATAACGAAAAAAGTGTCCTTGATAGTCTCGATGTCATGAGAGAAGAGGGCAAAATATCCAATTTGGTGTTGCTATTAAACACTGGCACACCAATGCAGATGAAGAACATCTCCAAATACCAACACATCGATTCTTGTCTATGGGTTGGAATGGGCGGCAACGCTTCTTTCAACGGCATATACGATGTTGTTTCTGGTAAAGCAAATCCATCTGGAAGATTGGTTGATACATATTTATATGACAACGATTCTGCACCATCTGTTGAAAACACCGGTGCTTACCAATTTGAGAAATACGGTGATTTGCCACAAGAAAGCAGATCAAGCAACGCTTACAATCATGCCTATATTGTTTATCAAGAAGGTATCTATGTTGGATATCGTTATTTCGAAACGAGATATGAAGACTGTATCTTGAATTTAGGAAATGCAAATAGTGCAAGTGGCGCTAAAAACAGCGCGATGAACTGGGATTATAGCAAAGAAGTCTATTATCCATTTGGCTATGGCTTATCCTATACACAATTTGAATATACTGATTATAACGTCACAAAAAACGGTGATAAGTATAGAGCGTCTTTAAAAGTGACAAACACCGGTGATGTCGCAGGTAAAGATGTCGTGCAAATCTATTTGCAAAAGCCGTATACAGAATACGATAAACAAAACAAAATTGAAAAAGCTTCCGTAGAACTTGTTGGCTATGCAAAAACCGACTTATTAGCACCTGGCAAAAGCCAAACTGTCGTGATTGATATCGATGAATACGAATTCAAATCATACGATAGCTACAATAAAAAGACATACATCCTTGAAAAGGGCGATTATTATTTGTCCTTCGGAAAGAATGCTCACGACGCTTTAAATAACATCTTAGCTCAAAAAGGGAAGAGTGCATCTTCTGGAATGGACTATGACGGAAATAAGAACTTCGCTAAAAAATTCAACTATAAAGACGATGATTTTGTGAAGTATTCAAAGTCAAAGACTAATGTCCAAGTTACAAATCAATTTGATAACGCTGACCTTAACTTATATGAAGGAACAAGCGATCAAAAGATTACTTATTTATCGAGAAACGATTGGAAAAACACTTATCCTAAAAAAGTGGAGTTGAATGCCTTGAATGCCACTATGGTCAAAGACATGCAATATACTCACGGCATTGAAATTGACGAAAGTGCAAAGATGCCAAAGTATCGTTCTGTTACCTCGCCTATTGGTGAATTGACCTTAGCTTCTATGATGGATAAGGAATTTGATGACCCTCTTTGGGAAGATTTGTTGAACCAAATGTCCTTTAAAGAAACAACTCAATTATGTGGCGTTGGCTCTCATATCATCAATGGTGTTACAAGCATCTCTTCCCCATCCGTCCTTGCTCATGACGGCCCTGCTGGAGTGAAAACGGACACACCAAAATCAACAAGAAATGGTGATGTTGACACATTCATGGCTTTCCCTAGTGGAATCAACCTTGCTTCAACATGGAACAATGAGCTTGTTAAAAAAGTGTGCAATGCTTTCAGCTTAGAAATGATGCATGCGAATGTCGGTGAGATTTACGGCACCGGCGCAGGCATTCATAGATCTACATATGGTGGAAGAAACTGGGAGTATTTCTCTGAAGATAGCTTCTTATCGGGAAGAATTCTCAACTATGAAGTGCAAGGCTTGCAAGAGAATGGCGCTATCGTCAACATCAAACACTTAGTCTTAAACGACCAAGAAATCTATCGCTGCGGTGGAACGACTTGGGCCAATGAACAATCCATCCGTGAAATCTACTTAAAAGCATTCGAAGAAGCGGTTACCGATGGCAAAGCTAATGGTGTCATGTCTTCTTTGAACAGAATTGGTTGCATTTGGGCTGGCAAACATAAAGGCTTGTTAACAAACGTCCTTAGAAACGAATGGGGCTTTGTTGGTTTAGTCGAAACAGACTCTGCGACCGGAACCTATATGCGTGAAGGCGGAACAAGAGCGGAAGCAATTATTGCTGGAAACGACTTATGGTTACGTGGTTCGAACAATATTCAAGAGCTTTGGGGCGACTATAGAAATAATCCAACAGTCTGCCAAGCTTTAAGAAAATCCGCTAAAAACATCTTGTATGTTGTCGCTCATTCTATGGCAATGAACGGAATCGATAGCAGCACAAAGATCATCAAAATAACTCCTTGGTATTTCAATGCCATGTTAGGCGCTGAAATAGCTGTCGGTGTTATTACGGGAGCATGCATTACGCTCTTAGTTCTCTCTTACATTTTCACAATGAAAAAGAAAGGAAATAAAAAAATGGATCAAAAAGATAATAAAGAAATAGAAGAAACCTCATCAGAAACAAAGAAAAAACCTTCTTTACCAAAGAAGAAAAAGCAACAATTAATCATCTTTGGCTCGGTTGTTGTGGCTTTGTCTGCATGCATTGGCATCGTTGCCGGTGTCTTAGCAAATAAGAAAGATGACACACCTGAACCATCCGGATCTAACGATGTTCCAGCAGCAAGCGGAAACGTGACTCCTACATCTAGCGAACCTGTAGAAGACATTCAATATTTCGACTATATCATCGAAGCCGAACACATGAATATCATCAATCCAACTGCCGCTAAGATTACCCAAAAAGCGCATCAATGCAGCAACGATAACATGATCGACCACATCAATGGCGCGGAAAGCTATCGAATTGATTTCTATAGCCCAAAGAACGCCCCAGGTGAACTGAATATTTCTTTGCCTAGCAACGCTGATGTAGTCGTCAAGGATAACATCAAAGAAATTAAAATAAACGGAAAAGCAGTTAGTATTGATCAAGAAGCAACCTGCAAAGTTCTTACGAATTGGTATAAGGCTACCAGTGAGCATATTGCAACCGTCAACTTCACGAAAGGCATTAACGTCATCGAAATCGTTCCATTCGCAGAATCAGTAGTAAACTTTGACTATTTCGAACTATTAGATGTCCAAGCCGAATTGCGTGAGGTGAACAAATACGAAGCAGAGGATTATTTCACCACAAGTGAGGAGTTTGCTGAAAGCACATACGCAAGAGAATGTGGCGCAGCCAGTAATGGAAAATGGGTTAACAAATCACAAAATGCCACCTTCAACTTCAAATTCAATAGTGATAAAGCGGCCAAAGCTGATCTCTATGCTTCCATGCCATTTGGTGCAAACACCACAACTTGGAGTGCTCTCTTTGAAAGCATTACGGTTAACGGAAAGGCTTACACCTTCGGAAGTGAAGAGGGACAATGGGCAGATGCAAGCATCAACTCCCCACATTGGTATACCAACTTCCCATTTAAGATGGGCACTATCGATTTAGTGAGTGGAGAAAACACAATTACAATGAAACCAATGGCAACCGCCAACTTCAATTTCGATTTCATTGACTTGCTTACCGACGCCCTCACAAGCGCGCTTTAATACACGCTTAACTAACATCCTAAAAGGCCATTAAGGAATAAAAACTTAATGGCTTTTTTTCTTTAAAACGCGCTTGGAACCCTTTTATGAGCAGCGAATAAACGGACGTTTCTAATTAATAACATATAATCATTTTCCACTGAATTATGAAATCTCTCGGAATGAAAATATGAAATCTATTAGAATGAAAACATGAAATCTCACGGAATGAAAACATGAAATTTCACGGAATGAAATTGTCTAATCCATCGGAATGGAATATAATTTCTAAGGTGAAAAATATGAAAACAAACAACTACAAAAAAAGACTAATAGACGATAAGATTGAGCTTTATCTAAAGACGTTTGGTGCGATTTATATTGAAGGGCCTAAATGGTGTGGTAAAACGTGGACGAGTAGACATCATTCCAATAGTGAGTTTTTGTTAGCGGATCCTAAAGGAAATTTTAACAATAAGAAATTGGCTGAATTAAACCCAGAGTTGGCTTTAGAAGGAAACATTCCTCATTTAATCGACGAATGGCAAGAAGTTCCTTCTTTGTGGGATGCGGTTAGGGGAAAAGTGGATTCTTTCCCACTTAAGGGGCAATTTATCCTTACAGGGTCTGCAACCGTGAACAAGGAAAAATATATTCATTCTGGAACAGGGCGGATAGCTAGATTAAAAATGAGACCGATGTCTCTATTTGAATCAGGGCGTTCCAATGGAAAAGTTTCACTTAAAGATATTTGTTATAACAATGCCATTGACCTCCTTACTGGCGAGGTTGATTTGAACGAATTGATTAATTTAGTCTTGATTGGCGGATGGCCTGCGGTAAACGAAGATATGTCTGCTGAACAAGGTGTGCTTATTGCGAAGGAATATATCAAATCCCTTATTAATGAAGATATTTACAAAGTAGATAACGTAAAAAGAAACCAACATAAGTTTGAACTGTTGCTTCGATCGTTGAGTCGAAATGAAGCCACGACAGTTACTAATAAAACATTAAAGAATGATATTAAAGAAAAAGATTTCGATGATATTAATATCGATACTTTATCGGATTATTTGAATTTGCTTAATAAACTCTATATCACAGAAAACATTCCTCCGTTCTCGATTAATCTAAGGTCTTCGGTGAGGGTAAAACAAAGCGAGAAACGTCATTTCGTGGATCCCTCTCTTCCTTGTGCAATATTGAATTTAACGAAAGAAAAACTGTTGAACGATCTAAACCTTTTGGGCTTTCTTTTTGAATCTTTAGTGGAAAGGGATCTGTATACCTATTCTGAATCATTTAACGCTAAACTGTATCATTATCAAGATTATAGAAACGATGAAATAGATGCCATTATAGAACTAGAAGATGGGGAGTGGTGCGGGTTTGAAATCAAATTAGGTGCAAATCAAATCGATGAAGCTGCAGAAAATTTGGTGAGAATTGATAATTCTATACGAAAAGAAGGCGGGAAAAGCGCCAAAGCCTTGTGCGTCATTTGTGGTTTAACGAATGCTGCATACAAAAGAAAAGACGGCGTTTATGTTGTGCCTTTCACTTCATTAAGAGCATAAATAAAGTCGAGAGCAGGTTTCTCACAATGTTTTTATTCAAGAAACAGTGAGGAAGGCTTGCATGGAAAAATTTAGCAAACTTTTGAGCGAAGCGTTAGGGAGTGGGGTGAGTTCCACCATCGTTGGCCTTATAGGGAAATGAGGCGTATTCGTCATGGCCTAAATCCGCATTTACGCAGAATTCGATATCTCCCTTCATTACGAAAACAAAGCAAAAAGCTAAAACTAAGTGAAATAAGCGTTACTGCTTATTGTTTAAAACGGTTATAGAAAGTGTCGTCTTCTTTTAAAGCGCGATGCTCGTTTTCCGCTTTGTCGACCGCGTCTTTTTCTAAATTCAAGGAAGAAATCCTTTGATTGATTCGTTCGCCATCATCATCATAGGTTTCCAAATAGTTATGGTATTTGCCTTCTTCTTTATAACCAAGCACTTTATCTAAGACGACATTTCCTCCTGCTTTGAAAATGTTCTTCTCAACCATCGGGGAATAAGTGACCATTAATTGTTTGATAAGGGCTTTGGTTTTTTGACGTTGTGATCCCCCAGAGCCATTATCACATATGGAGCAATTCTCCGTGAATCGGCAAGCGCATTGAATGAAGGTGAGCTTGTTGTATTTTTTCCAAGCGAGAACGCTTTCTTCACGAACGAGGTAAAGAGGGCGAATGATTTCCATTCCTTCATAATGGTCGGAATGAAGCTTTGGCAACATCGTTTGAAAAGAGCCGGAATTCAGCATATTCATCAATGTCGTCTCAATAACGTCATCGTAGTGGTGGCCAAGGGCGATTTTGTTGCAACCAAGGCTTTTTGCAATACGGTAAAGGGCTCCTCTTCTCATTCTTGCGCAGAGATAGCAAGGAGATTCCGACGTGCTATTGGCGATATCAAAAATATCTGTTTCCACAATTCTGGCAGGGATTTGTAGGGTTTGAAGATTATTTTTGATGATTTGAAGGTTTAATTCGTTATAACCTGGGTTCATCACAAGGAATTCCACGTCAAAAGGAACGCTGGAGTATTTTTTAAGATGCTTAAATAGGAGGCCCATCAGCATGGAGTCTTTTCCTCCAGAGATGCAAACGCAGATTTTATCTCCCGGAAGGATAAGCTGATAATTGCCTAAAGCAGCGATGAATCTTCGCCAAATCGTATAACGGAATTCCGTATCCAAAGAGCGTTCAATGGCTTCTTCTCTTGTCAATATTCTTTCTTTCTTAGAGGGCATGGTAACTCCTTATCGCTTCTACAAGCGCGTTGATTTCTTCTTTTGTATTATTTTCGGATAATGAGATACGGAAAGAGGTAAGGGCTCTTTGTTTATCATGATAGATGGCGTTAATGACTTTCGATGGAGTTTGGGGAATGCTGCAAGCGCTCTTTTGCGAAATACAAATCCCTTTGGAAGAAAGATATTTCACCATATCTCCACCAGGAACGTCTTTCAAAGAGAAATTATTGATATAAGGATTCCCCTCAAAAGAGTTGAGACGTATATCAGAAATGCTTAGCAAAGCGTTTCTAAGATACGATGAAAGGCCACTTACATAGGCGTAGTTCTTTTCTAATGTGGATAGAGATAGAGTCAGGGCTTTCACAAAAGAGGAAAAGAGTCCAAGCGGAGTGCTTCCGCTTCGATATGGGCTTTCCGCTTTCCCTCCGTGTAAGAGAGGGGTGAGAATGATTTCTTTTTTCTTTAAAAGGGCTCCTGTTCCTGTGATTCCTCCGAACTTATGCCCTCCAAAAGAAATCATATCGATGCCGTTTAGATGCAAAGGTATTTTGCCAAATGCCTGCGTGGCGTCCAAAAGGAGTTTGCATTGCCTTCCTTCAAGAGCCTTTTGCACATCTTGATACTCTTGGACGGTTCCGACTTCAGATTCCACAAGAGATAAGGTTAAAAGAATGCAGTTATCGTCCAATTTGTTTTTTAAATCATCAATGGATAATTTCCCATCGTTTGTAGTGGAAATAAGAGATACGTTTGCTCCTCTATCCTTGAGATAGGCCATTGTAGCATTGGTGGAGGAATGCTCAAATTCGGAAGACAACAATGTATTTCCAAAACCGGAATAGCTTTCGTACATCCCTTTTATGGCCAGATTATTCGATTCTGTTGCTCCCGAAGTGAAAACGAAATCATAGGCAGCTGGATCTAAGTCCAACGCTTGCATGATTTCTTTCTCCAAAGAAAGATATTTTTCGTGCGCTAAAAGACCTGCTTCATGAGAGGAATTAGAATTCCCTATGAATTCCGTTTCTGTTTTTATGAGTTCATCCAATACTTCCTTTTTTACGGGCCTATTTGCTGCATTGTCAAAATAAATCATAAGACGAGAAGAATTTTAGCATAAAAAAAGAGAGTCAACGGGAGAAACCGAAGACCCTCTATCGCTAAGGCATTACTTAACTAAACCGACAATTCCAGAACCTAAGCCAGCCACGCCGCCGATTCCGCCAAGAACGCCGGCTAAAATAGCGCCAATTCCAAGAGAATATTCCGATCCAATCGCGTCATTGTCTCCGTTTTTGAAGCTGCAAAGACTGATGGAACAAAATGCCATAATGGCGCCAGCGATGAGTGCTGCTCCACCGACAACCATCAAGAATTTCCCGAACTTGCCTTTCATAAGGCTTCCAAGAAGAAGAACGAGAGCACCCGCTAAAAGCAAGATGAAAAGAACAAGGATGCCAGTTTTGCTAGCTAATGTGATTTCTCCGTTTGAAGTGAAACCGGTCACAAATGAGGCCCAGTTCGGTTTATCACCAACGGCTGCTTTTGCACCGAAAGCAGCTTGGAAACCAGTTAAAGTTCCAAACGTTTTCTCTGTTAGTTTGCCAGTTAAAGTTACGAAGTTTAAGAACCCCATGAAGACGGCGGCAATCCCTAGGATACTTCCAAAGAGTCCTAAAATCTGCCCTAATGTCGATTTTTTCTTTGATTTCTTTTTAGCCATAATGCCCTCCTTTATGAAATCGAAATGTGTTAAAACAATTCTAATTTTTTTCTTGTTAAAAAGAAATATTGACAAAACAAATTAAAACAAAAACGACGATTGCTCGTATGTATTTTCATCATTTGTTGCAAAGATGACGTTTTTCTTGCTGCCCATTGTTTTAAGAAAGGATTTCGCTGTTTTGATGAAGAAGACATTCTCATCTTTTTTAGCGGCTAGCAAGGGGACGACGAGGGTTTTCCCTGTTTGTTTCAAGAATGTTCTTAGCGCGTTTAAATAAGTTTCAGAGAAGGTTTCCACATCCTCGTTGGTTTTTAATTCATTCGGAAAAGAGCAATGAATGATTTCTTTGAAAGGGAGGGCGTATCCTTTTGTGATATGAATTTCTCCTTCCGACATTTCATGTCCTTGCTGACTGAGTTCTTCTAATAGTTCTTTGCGGATTTCGATTCCGCCATGGAAGATGATATCGTCACTAAGTTCTCTGCTCATGAAAGACTTAGGTTCATAGAAGGAAGAAAAGAGGGGATCCATTAAGGCGTCTGCTTTAATGAAAAGAGGATTCCCTAAGAAAAGAGCAACCCCATCTATGCAAATTAGACTCTTTGAATCCGCGATTTGAATTCGGGAATTCATATGGCGAATAAAATCCTGCTCCATTTCGAAAAAAGAAGAGTCTAAATCATTTGGCAAGGTGATTTTCAAAAGAAGACGAATGGTTTCTTCTTTGTTTGGGAAGAGATTCTTATAGTCTTTCGCAAAACCATTGTATTTTGCCAGATACTCGATCAATTCGTTTTCGTGCATGCCCCTATTATATAGGTTTCTTTTCTAGCGGAATATTCCGTTACAAAAAGAAGGAGAGACGAATATCGATTAAGCGAAAATCAGCATCGGTTTGTTTTTCGTTTGTGGCGCATCCCAAGAATCAAAACGAGCGGCGTTACAGAAATATCATGATGGGCAAAATGATTTCGAATGCTTCGCGTTATGAAGTCTTATTGAAATAGCCTTATAATGGTTGAAACCAGGAGAAAGACAATGAAAGAAACCAAATACATTCCTTATGAAGAAAGGACCGGAAATGAGTCTATCGTCTATTTCACAAGAGATTTATCCGAAAAGGGCTTGGAAAAAGCCTATCGCAAAATTTGCGGCAACCTGAAAGGGAGGGTTGCTGTCAAACTCCATACTGGCGAAGCCCATGGGCCAAATATCCTTCCTCGTGAATGGGTTAAGAAACTTATGAAGGAAGACTTGGAAGGCGCCAGCATTGTCGAAACGAACACCTACTATGAAGGAGACCGTTATACTACGGAAGAACATCGCAAAACCCTAGCTATAAATGGCTGGGATTTCGCCCCTGTGGATATCATGGATGAGGATGGGACCATTCTTCTTCCTGTTAAAGGAGGGAAATATTTCACTGCGATGTCTGTTGGGTCTCATGAGACGAATTATGATTCCATGCTGGTGCTAACCCATTTTAAGGGACATGTCATGGGTGGCTTTGGCGGCTCCAATAAGAATATCGGCATTGGTTGCGCGGATGGGCGAATCGGCAAGAAAATGATTCACACCAAGGAAAATAGTTCCGACATGTGGTCGATTGGGAAAGAGGAACTCATGGAAAGAATCACGGAATCAAGCAAAGCGACGGTGGATTTCTTTGGGAGTCATATCGCCTATATCAACGTTATGAGAAATATGTCTGTCGATTGCGATTGCGAAGGCCTCTCTGCAGCCCCTGTTGTCACTCCGAACGTCGGAATTCTCTCTTCCTTGGACATTTGTGCGATAGATACTGCTTCCGTTGACATCGTCTATGCCATGAAAAAAGAAGAAAATCATGACCTTGTTGAAAGAATCGAAACCCGCAAAGGCTTCCGTCAGCTTACCTATATGCATGAGCTTGGAATGGGCAACATGAAATACGTCCTTATCGATTTGGATCACGATGAAAAACGTATTTATCCGGCTGACTGTGTGAAAGATTTGAAGCCTTTCGCAAAATAAAAACAAAGGTTTATAACAACCCTTGTTTCTCCAGATAATGTTTGGCATAGGAACAGGATGCCGTAACCCGGTATCCTTTTTCTTTGGCGATTTCTAATACCTTTTCCACCAGTTTTCTCGCAATTCCTTGTCCTTGAAGGGAAGGAGATACGATCGTATGGGTGATTTCCAATACGCCATCCTTCACCATCGGAAAATCGATTTCCGCTAGAATCTCGTTGTTTTCTCCCATTAGGAGATATTGGTTTTCGTTTAATTGCTCTTTCATGTTATCTATGCTCCGTGATGCGAATGGATGCCCCTTCCGTGGAAAGAGAGGAAACTTCGATTTTGTAGGGGAATTCATTTCCGTTATTTAAATGATAGGAGTTGGCGAAATATTTAGCAAATTTGCTAGATGAAGCGGAATCAAGCAAAGAAAACGTCTCTCCCTCATGAAATAAATCTCTGTTGCTTGAAAGACTTTCGGTTGTAAATTTGCTCCCTTTCGAAGAAATGAGAGTTAAAGAATCGAATCCCTTGCCTTGAGAAACCTCCAAATCCTTTTCTTCCCCGTTTCCAGAAGCGACAAGGGGATAGTAATCCTCATCAAAGGATCCGCTTTTGATTTCTTCGTCGCTATAGTATTGGGAAGCTTCATTTGTTTCGACGCTTACCTTAGCCAAGCGATTGTCGACGTGCCAGATACGGACGCCCGCTTCGCTTTCACCTTGAATTTGGTTTGACCCATATGGTGTTTTGGCATCTAATTCATTCAAACCGGTAGGGGTGTAGTATTCAATCAGCACATATTCATCGAATGCCGTGCCATTCCAGCCATTCTTATCAGCTAAGAGAATGCAATCCCCGCTAGATTCAAATGGGCGAATGCTTATCTCGCATGAGCCAAAGGCATAAGCAGGCTCCACCCAGTTATATTGAAGCTTATTGAAAGCATCATGGTCAGAGATATTATAAGCCATCATGATTTTGCCACCCGTCGCCTCCGAAGTGGCGTCCGTATCAGAATTATAATAGTCGTCCGCACCGAGCATATGGCCGAATTCATGAACCAGAGTGTGAGAATCCACCCCGGTATGGGAATTTCTCGTTCCCGTCCCTTCATAAAAGAAGCTTAAGGATGCCCAAAAATAAGAATTGCCAATAGGGGAAGAAGCGTTTCCTTCCGGAGCGTAGCCTAATAGCCGATTGCTTTCATCATATATATCCCAATAACGATAAGCCCAGAAAACATCACCGTTTTTATCGAAAGAGGGCGTTTCGTTTTCGGCGTAAATCATGATAACCGAATCAATATAGCCATCACCATCGGTATCGAATTTCTTGGTAGAGGAATCCCCATTCTTTTTCTTATAGGCTTTGACGCCTTCCTTTAAGGCAATGGCTGCAGCCTTTCCGCTATTCACATCATTTTCCGTTTTTGCGTATTTGTTTTTGAAGGTTCTCGAATCCATGCCCATGGATACCGGATCGGAATAAGTGAATTCCAGATGAAGCTTCCCATAGGAAGATTTTTCGTAATAAGATTTCAAAGATTCCCAGTATTTTGTGTCTTCTCTTGTTCCGCCAGTTAGCGTTTTGATGTCTTCTAGTTCCGCCTCGGTAAATGTTTTATTTGTGAAAGTCACCGGAATTACGAGGATAGGCTGGGTTCCAATAGATGGCGTATTGTAATCGATATCGGCCAAAGTGAAATTGGGATTGGCCTTATATTTTGCGACATAATTCTTATCGGAATAGTTTGTATCCCATTCGTTGTCTTCCTGAATCGTGGATGATTTTGTTTCGGAAGAAGGCTTTTCTTCTTCCGAATTTAAACTTGAGGAATAATTTGAAGAAAAAGCGTCATTTGAAGCTGAAAAAGATGGCAGACCCTCTTTTTTACAAGACGAAATAAAAAGCAAGCAAAGAGAAGAAAGAGCTAAGACAACGATGTTTTTCTTCATAAAAGTCCTCCAAATAGGTAACCATTCTAACGGAAATATGCCCAAAATACACGAGACGTGCATAAATATTTAAAACTAACCTAAACAAAAGGTAACAAAAAATGTTGAAATAAACTATAGAAACGGAAATTTAAAAAATCGATGTAAATTCTGAGAATGGAAAGTTTCTTCTTTTAGAAAGAAGAACTTATTCCTTTCTTTTCCGTGATTAAAAAAAGAGTTTTTGCTATGATTTTAGAAAAGGAGCAACTTATGATCCATTTTGATTCCGAAGACAACATATTTCACCTTTTTAACCGCGATGTTTCTTATGTTATTCATTTGAACGGATTCGGAAGATTGGAAACTTTGTATTTCGGGGAAAAGCTGAATGATCTAAGCGATATTCTTAAAAGCCGCATTGTTTACCAAGATAACGCTTATTTAGATAAAAAGATGTCTATCATGACCCCCTCTCCGGCTTATTTTTATCCAGAGAGCCTACAAGAGATATCATCTCACGCTCAAGCCGATAAACGGGACGCACCGATTATCATTCAACATGAAAACGGCTCTTATCTCACCGATTTCGAATATGTGAAACATAAAATCTATCATGGCATTAAACCTTTAGACGCCTTGCCTTCTTTGGATGCTCCTTTGGAAAGAAAAGAAACCCTCTATAACAAAGAAAACGTCGACACATTGGAAATCCTTTTGAAGGATATCACCGCAAACGTTTACCTTTATGAATACATTTCGATTTATCGCGACAAGGATATCATTGCCAAATCTTTTAAGATCGAAAACAAGAGCAAAAAGAAAATCCGTCTCCTTCGCGCTATGTCGATGCAGCTTGATTTGCCTAGCTCGGATTATTATTTCCATCATTTTTCCGGCGCCTGGGCAAGAGAAAGGCAAGAGGAAATCAATCTTGTGCATGATGGGGTGCAAGAAATTAGCTCCAATCGCGGGAAAAGCTCTCACCAGGAGAACCCTTTCTTTTTCTTAAGCAAGGAAGAGAATAACTACGTATCTGGAGAGTGCATCGGCTTCAACCTTTTGTATTCCGGCAACTGGAAAATGAGAATGGAGAAGACGATGTATGGCACTCTTCATCTCGTGTATGGTCTTAACGATGAAGATTTTGCCTTTCTTTTAGGAAAGAACGAATCCTTTCAAACGCCGCAAGCCATCATTTCTTACTCTTCTCACGGAATCGATAAGATGTCACAAACCTTTCATTCTTTGATAAAGGAAGATATTCAAACGGATAAGAGAAAAAATATCCGCCCTCTCATCTTTAATTCCTGGGAAGGAACGTATTTCCAATTCAGCACGGATTCTTTGATTGCTTATTCCGATGAGGCAAGGAAATTGGGAGTGGATTTATTTGTTTTGGATGACGGTTGGTTTGGAAAAAGAGAAAACGATTCCTCTTCCTTGGGGGATTGGACGGTCAATTCCTCCAAGGTTGATCTTCACCGTTTTACGAAGCACCTGGAAGAAATCGGCATGGAATTCGGCATTTGGTTCGAGCCAGAAATGGTTAGCTCGGATTCGGATTTATTCCGTGAGCATCCCGAATATGCTTTAGGATATAACGAAAACAAAGACTGGTCCTCCTTGGAAAGACACCAGCTCTTGCTTGATTTCTCAAACGATGACGTGGTGGATTATGTTTTCCAAAGCATGTCTAAAATCCTTGATGAATACCCTGTGAAATACATTAAATGGGACCATAACCGCAATATGGCGGAGCACTTTTCTTCTTTCTTAAGCGTGGAAAAACAGGGAGAAGTATATCATCGTAATACCTTAGGATATTACAAACTTCTAACTAAATTGCGTTTGAAATACCCCGATATCCTTTTTGAAGGATGTTCTGCCGGTGGAGCTCGTTTTGATTTGGGAACTCTTTATTTCGTTCCTCAGATTTGGGCGTCTGATGAAACGGACGGGGCTTCTAGGGCAAACATCCAGTATTTCACTTCCCTCGGATATCCTCTTTCCTCTATCTCTTCACATGTGTCCGCTTCCTTGCAAACAAGTTACAAAACGAAAGTGGATGTCGCTCTTTTTGGGACATACGGATACGAGATGAATCCAACGGCATTAAGCGACAATGATCGGGAGCTTCTCCAAAAAGGCGGCGATATCTATCATCAATATCATAACGAGACCGTGATGAATGGGGTGCTTTATCACCTTGCAAATCCTCTCGATCATGATGAAATGTCGATGATTTCTGTTTCCCAGGATAAGAAGACGGCCATCGCCATTTTCTTTGAGAAGAGCAATTACACCTGGCATTTGGATTATTGGAAACTCAAAGGATTGGATCCTAAGAAACGTTATCTTGCTCGTTTAGATGACGAAGAAAAAGGAACTTTCTCAGGCGAATATCTTATGAAGGTTGGCTTCTTTTTGATGGATTTCTTTAAGAGGCAGAATAAGACCCACCTTTTGTTACTTACGGAAGCGAATTACTGATTCTTCTAAGAAGCGCAAAGAAAGAATGGAATCATGCTTATGAAAAAGAACATTCTCGCAATTGATTTAGGAAAAGGCTCTATCGGCCTAGCAATATCTCGTAGCGGTTTTTTTGTTTCACCGTTGCCAGAGGTTCGTTTTAAGGCAACACATTATGAAGACGCCTTGCAAGCTGTGAAAGATGCCTTTCAAAAAGAAAAAGTGGATCATATTGTTATC
>ERZ808240.1150-NODE-1150-length-33601-cov-4.887200_pt1 | contig 33601 bp, 26 predicted proteins | sample MGYA00521084_ERZ808240 | MGnify/ENA primary metagenome ERZ808240 (study PRJEB31516, sample SAMN03275571) | gut metagenome | biome: mammalia-associated habitat; material: feces | host: Papio cynocephalus | place: Kenya | collected 2012-08-06 ... | reverse complement strand
CACGGTAGAAGAATTTGCGGAGATCCGGGCGCGCGAGGCCTATGCGGACGGCGAAAAAGTCGGACGTGAAGAAGGCATCACGATTGGCCGCGAAGAAGGTCTCACGATTGGCCGCGAAGAAGGTCTCACGATTGGCCGCGAAGAAGGCGAAAAAGTCGGACTTGCACACGGAGCGGCACAAGAGAAGCGCAAAATCGCAAAAGATATGAAGGATAAGGGCTTGGATCCGGCCGTGATTTCTGAGATTACCGGATTATCACCGGAGGAGATCACCGCGCTGTAGACAGAATCCGTCCATAAAAAACAAGAATCAAGACTTCTTTTGCTCAGCGGGCAGTTGGGCGGGAGAAGTCTTTTTGTATGGAAGCAGACCCGGAAGCATGCAGCAGCGAACCGGAACAAAGTGTGCGTTCGGTGAGCATTCTGAAAGTTTCGAGGAAAATTTTTCACACAGGTGTTGGGTGGCTGAACTTTGGGCGGGGTTTTGGGGAAGTCTGTTGACCTTTGAAATTGCAATGGTTTATGATAGCTCCGGAATTTATATGAAAGGACCTTATGCAAGATGATCGAGGTAAAACATTTATGCAAACGCTACGGCGAACATGTGGCCGTAGACGATTTATCCTTCACCATCGAGAACGGACATGTGTACGGATTTCTGGGGCCGAACGGCGCCGGAAAGTCTACAACCATGAATATCCTGACCGGCTGCCTGGCGGCAAGCTCCGGAACCGTTTCCATCGATGGTTTCGACATTTATGAAGATGCGGCGGAGGCCAAAAGCCGCATGGGCTATCTGCCGGAGATTCCGCCGCTGTATCCGGATATGACGGTACGCGAATATCTGACTTTTGTGGCAAAGGCCAAAGGGGTCGGACGCAAGTCACGGACAGACGCGGCATCTTTCGGGGCGGCGGACGGCGTCGCTTCAGACGCGGCAACACAGCTCGCTTCGGCTGAGAAGCACGCGGCGCGCAGCTCAGCACGCGCAGACCATGCACAGGCAAAAGCCGCCCTGCATACCCAGTTGGCGGCCGCCATGGCGGTCACGCAGATCGAGGACGTGGCTGACCGCCTGATCAAAAATCTGTCCAAGGGCTACAAGCAGCGTGTCGGCATCGCGCAGGCGCTGCTTGGCGGACCGGAGATTATTATCCTGGACGAACCGACGGTCGGGCTCGATCCGAAGCAGATCATCGAGATCCGCGATCTGATCCGCGCGCTCGGCAAGGATCACACCGTCATTCTCAGTAGTCATATCCTGTCGGAAGTACGTTCCATCTGTGACCACCTGCTGATCATTGCGGGCGGCAAGCTGGTCGCGGACGATACGCCGGCAAACCTTGAGAAGCAATATGCGCCGATGACCTTCGAGGAGATTTTCCTGGAGCTGACCGGCGAGATGTCGGAAGAACAGGCGCAGGCTATCGCAGACGGCAGGAAGGCTTCCGCTGCAGACGAGTCGAAGCCTGCGCAAGCCATTGCAGCCGAAGCGGTACAGCCGCAAGCTCCGCAGGCGGAGACCGGACTTACGGAAGCCCCGGCAGCAAGCACTGCGACAGCCCCTGAGACTGATGCAAAGATAAGCGGGGACAATAACGAGGAGGTGCGAAGCGATGAAAGCCATCTTTGAACGTGAACTGCGTTCCTATTATACGTCCGTATCCGGCTATGTGTTCGCGGCGTTCCTGCTGCTGTTCGCCGGCATCTATACCATGAGCGTATGTTTAATCGGCGGCTATGCGAACTTTGAATATGTATTGGGCAATATGAGCTTCATCTTCCTTTTGATCGTACCGGTGATTACGATGAAAACCTTCGCGGAAGAACGCAGACAGCACACGGATCAGCTGCTTTACGCATTGCCGATCGGTATGACTAGGGTCGTATTCGGCAAGTATCTGGCGCTGCTGGCAGTCTTTGCTGTGCCGATGCTCATCATTGCGCTCTATCCGCTGGTGCTGAGCCTTTACGGAACCCTGTCCTTCCGCACGATTCTGGTGACTTATATCGGGTTTTTGCTGCTCGGCGCGTCGCTGCTTGCGATCGGGATGTTTATCTCGTCCTTGACGGAGAGCCAGCCGTTGGCGGCGGGCGGTACGTTTCTGATCCTGCTGCTCAACTTCTTTTCCAGCAGCCTCGCGAGCTACGTCTCGGTCGGTAGCGGACTCCTCACGAGCCTGTGCTTATTCGACCGCATGGACAACTTTGTTTACGGTATTTTAGACTTGAATTCCGTAATCTTTTACCTTTCGGTCATCGCGTTCTTTGTATTTTTGACCATACAGGCTTGTGAAAAAAGGAGGTGGAGCTGATGTTCGGCAAGAAAAAAGACGGCGGCAAGCCGGAGCAGAGATGCAAGCCAGACAAGAAAACGCAGAGAGGCGCTTTCAAAGAAAGCCTGATAGCCGCAGTGAAGACCAAAAATTTCCGCATTGGAACCTATACGGCCGCGACCACGGCGATTGTGCTGGCAATCCTGGTTGCCGTCAATCTGCTGGTTTCGGCGTTGCCGGAAACCTATACGCAGCCGGATCTTTCGGGGAATGACCTTTACGATTTGAGTGAGCAGACCGAAGAACTGGTTAGCGGACTGGAAGAGGACGTAAACGTCTATTGGATCGTACAGGATGGATACGAGGACGATACGTTACAAAAAACACTGACACGCTATGAGGATCTCAGCAAGCATATCAAGGTCGAGAAGATCGATCCGGTAGCCAATCCGAACTTCGCTTATCAGTATACAAGCGATGATGTCTACAACAACAGTCTGGTCGTGACGAGCGCGGATGCGTCCAAGTCACGCTATATCAGCTACTACGATATTTATGAAACCTCCTACGATGAGGACTACAACACCGTCACATCCTACAATGGCGAGGGTGCACTGACTTCGGCTGTTAATTTTGTGACCTCTGCCGCACAGACGAAGGTTTACTACCTGAGCGGCCATGGTGAGGACGAATTGCCGTCGAACCTGGTCAGCAGCTTCGAAACCGAAAACATCAGTCTCACGCCGTTGAATCTTTTGACGGAGGAAACGGTTCCGACTGACTGTGAAAGCCTTTTGATCTACAGTCCGGCATCCGATTTTTCGCAGGCAGAGATCGAAAAAATCGAAGCCTATCTTGCAGAAAATGGAAGTCTGATGCTTTTCACCGACTGTGACAGTGAAGAACTGCCGAACCTGCATGCGATGATGCAAAAACGCGGCGTTAAGGCTGTTGACGGTATGGTCGTCGAGAAGGATAACAGCCATTACATGTCCAACTATCCGAATTATCTGATCCCGCAGTTGGAAAGCCACGAGATTACGGATCCTCTGATCAGCGGCAATTATTACGTGCTGATGCCGATCGCGCAGGGACTCGAGATGACTGCGCCAGATGGAGAGGAAAGCAGCGATGTCAGTGTGACCGCGCTGCTTTCCACAACGGCAGGCGCTTATTCTAAGGCAGACGGGATCCTGGCAACCAATGCTGAAAAAGAAACCGGTGACATTGGCGCGGATACGGATGGCTTTGCATTGGCTGTCGCGATCACCGAGCAGACGGATACCGGTGAAAGCAAGATGGTGTGGATCACCAGCAGTACCTTGGTGGAGAGTCAGATCGATCAGCTGGTTTCCGGCGGTAACACCGATTTTGTGACCAATGCGATGGGTTGGCTCTGTGAAATGGAGGATGCGATCAGCATTCACGCCAAGACGATCTCTTACGAGTATCTGACGCTCACTTCGGCGCAGTCCGGCCGCTGGACCCTGGTCATGGTCGTGCTGATCCCGGTCACTGTTCTGGCAGGCGGCATCATCGTATGGCTGAAACGCAGAAAGAAATAGGAAGCGAGGCTGTGATATGAGTGATAAGAAAAAGAAAAAATGGAGTCGTCCCGCAAAGCTTTCGCTCCTCGCGGGCTGTCTGGTACTGGCTGTCGGCGGCTACGCGCTGACGACGGAGCTGGTCGCGCGCGCGGAACAAAAGGAAGCGGAGGCGTCGCAGATCCCCTTCGTGTCCGTAGAATCGGACGACTTGACCGCGCTGTCGTGGAGCTATGACGGCGAGACTTATGCACTGCAAAAGAATGCGGACGGCACCTGGCAGTGGCCGGAGGACGCGGAATTTCCGGTCAACCAGACCACCGTCAGCTATATGGAGTACGCGCTGTCTGATATCACTGCGACACGGACATTGGAGGACGTGACGGATCTGACGCAGTATGGACTAGATGATCCACAAAGCGTGATCTCCTATACGACCGCGGACGACACGACCGTCGAGATCCTGACCGGCGATTACAACGATGTTTCGAGCGAGTATTACGCGCAGCTTGCGGGTACGGATACCGTTTACCTGGTTTCCGGTGACTATATGGAGGACTTCCAGTATGCGATCGACGATCTGCTGCAGACCGAGAGCCTGCCGATCTATGAAGAAGATACCGAACTGCGGGTGACGATAGACGGTAAGACGACGGTCTATGACTTGACCGAAGAGGCGGAGGAAACCGACGTTACGGACAGTGGGGACGACGATGCGGAAGACAGCAGCGATACCGCGCCGACTGCGCAGGAGATCGTTGACGGCGTGCGCGGTCTGAACTTTGAAACCTGTGTAAACTACAAGGCAGATAAGTCGGAGCTTGCGTCCTACGGTCTGGATAAACCACAGATGTCCTTCACGATCAAGGGCGAAGAAACCGCAGACGACGGCAGCAGCACGGCAGTGCAATTCACCCTGCAGATCGGTGAGCGGACCGGCGACAGCTATTACGTTCGTCTCAAAGATTCCAAGATGGTCTATACCGTCAGTGCCGAAGAAATCAATGCCCTGCGCGGATAAACGACAGTCAGCAGACGAAAAACCACACAACCGCATGGAGAGCCCCCCTCTGTGCGGTTTTTTTGCGCGCACGAGCTGAAGCTGCGCATCGGACGTATCTTCACGCAAACTACACAAAAAATTTCAACAAAAATGTGTTGACATTCGAAAAACGGGGTAGTATATTATTGTCAGAGGTTAGCACTCCGGTTGAGTGAGTGCTAACAAATCAAAAAGGAGGAATGCAAGATGGAGTTAAGCGAGCGAAAACTAAAAGTTTTGCAAGCGATCATCGCAGACTATGTCAAGACAGCAGAACCGGTCGGCTCCAGAACGCTTTCCAAGAAACCGGAACTTGGTTACAGTCCGGCGACAATCCGAAACGAGATGGCTGACCTCGAGGAAATGGGCTATTTGACACACCCGCATACCTCCGCAGGCAGAGTTCCGTCCGACAAAGCTTACCGATTATATGTCAACGCTTTGATGGAGAAGCCGGAACTGACCAAAGAGGAAAAGAGCATCATCGCCCAGCGACTTGCAGGCAAGGTGCGAGATTTCAACAAAACGATTGAACATGCGGCGAGCGTGCTTTCCGAGATCACCAATCTGACATCCTTTGCGCTGACCCCAAGTCAGGACGAAGATGTCCTCAAATACATCAATCTGCTGCCGGTCGATGAGCAGACGGTCATCCTGATGATCGTTTCCGAGAGCGGCAAGGTTTCCAACAAGGCGGTGCGCATGAGCGTGCCTTACACGCAGGAGAATCTGAATCTTCTGTCCAAGACGATGACCTACAACTACAAGGGCAAGACCGTCAGTCAGGCGCTGACCAACAATATCATTGCCAATGTCGAGACTGACATTGTTGCGATGAGCGGACTCGCCGAGGACGTCATGCCGAACTTCATGCGGACGCTCGAGGATATGCTGAATGTTAACCTTTATATGGAAGGTTTGACAAACATCTTCGACATCCCGGAGTACAACAATCTCGCCAAGGCTAAGAGCTTCATCGAGATGCTCAGTCAAAAAGAGGAACTGACCAAAAAGCTGGTCGAGCGGGATGATGGTGTGATTGTCACGATCGGGGAGGAGAACCCGGACAACATCATGCAGGATTGTTCTATGATCACCGCCAGCTATCACGTAGACGGCAAACCGGTCGGCAAAATCGGTGTCATCGGACCGACGCGAATGAAGTACGGCGAAGTCACATCGATCATTGAATATTTAACCGATAATTTAAGCAATGCATTTAAACTCGAAAGCGGAGGTAATGAGGATGAGCAATGAGGAAAACAAGCGAAAGCGCGATGAGGAAGTTTCTGAGAATCTTCCTGAAAAAGAGGAGGATTTTGAAGTAGAACCGGAGGTCGCAGGGGAAAAAATAAAAGAAAACGACACAGGTCAGCAAGCGGAAGCTACACCAAAGGCGAAAGCCGCCGCGCCTGACAAAGAAACCGGTAATCCCGAGGAAGATGCCCTGAATGTCAAATATATGCGATTGCTGGCAGACTTTCAGAACTTCAAACGGAGAACCGAAAAAGAAAAAAGTGACATTTATGCGTTCGCGAACGAGAAAATCGTGAAGGAACTGCTTGATGTAATAGACAACTTCGAAAGAGCTTTGGAAGCCGGCAATGACGGCGACAAGTTCCTGGAAGGCATGCAGATGATTTTGAAGCAGCTCCAAGGGGTGCTGGATAAAGCAGGAGTTGCTGAAATCAAGTGTTTGGGCGAGGACTTCGACCCGAACTTCCACAATGCGGTTATGACCGAGGACAGCACCGAATATGCAAGCGGCAAGGTGACCGCGATCCTGCAGAAAGGGTATACCTTGAATGGCAGGGTGGTGAGACCGGTGATGGTCAAAGTATCAAACTAGTGCTTGTTAATTTTCCGTTCTGCTGTGTTGCCAGCCGCGCATCCGATGCTCATGTACGCTTTGTACATTCCGCTTCGTTCCGCGCCCGGCGCCTTGCATAACGAAAAATTTCCGGCGCACAAAAAAACAGAATTATAACTTGAAAATCAAGGAGGAACATAAAATGGCTAAAGTAATTGGTATCGATTTAGGAACTACAAACAGCTGCGTAGCAGTATTAGAAGGCGGCGAACCTACGGTTATCGCCAATGCGGAAGGTATGAGAACCACTCCGTCTGTCGTTGCATTCAAAAAGGACGGCGAAAGATTAGTCGGTGAAACCGCAAAGAGACAGGCAGTTACCAACCCGGACAGAACGATCTCTTCCATTAAGAGACATATGGGTGAAGACTATAAAGTCACCATCGACGGTAAGGATTATACTCCGCAGGAAATTTCCGCGATGATCCTGACCAAGTTAAAAAATGACGCGGAAGCCTATCTAGGCGAAAAAGTAACCGAAGCGGTCATCACCGTACCGGCTTACTTCTCCGACGCGCAGAAGCAGGCAACCAAGGATGCCGGCAGAATCGCGGGTCTGGACGTCAAGAGAATCATCAATGAACCGACTGCGGCTTCTCTGGCATACGGTCTGGACAAAGAAGAAGGATCCCATAAGATTCTGGTTTACGACCTTGGCGGTGGTACGTTCGATGTATCCATTCTGGAACTCGGCGACGGCGTTTTCGAAGTCCTGGCAACCAACGGTGATACCCCCCTGGGCGGCGATGACTTTGATGAAGTTTTGTTGAATTATCTGGCTGACAAGTTCGCAAAGGAACACGGCGTAGATCTTCGCGCTGACAAGATGGCGCTGCAGAGATTGAAAGAAGCAGCCGAAAAAGCGAAAAAAGAGCTTTCCGGTTCTCAAACGGCAAATGTAAATCTTCCGTTCATTACCGTAACTTCCGAAGGTCCTCTGCATATGAATGAGGATATCACAAGAGCGAAATTCAACCAGCTTACCGAACATCTGGTACAGAGAACCATCGAACCGATGAAGAAAGCGATGAAAGACGCAGGCGTAACCAACGCGGATATTGATAAGGTCATCTTAGTCGGCGGCTCCACGAGAATTCCGGCTGTACAGGAAGCTGTGAAAAAGATCACGGGCAAAGAACCGTTCAAAGGCATTAACCCGGATGAATGTGTTGCCATCGGCGCTGCGATCCAGGCGGGCGTTCTGACCGGTGAAGTCCACGACGTACTTCTTCTGGATGTTACACCGCTGTCCCTGTCCATTGAGACACTGGGCGGTGTCGCAACCAAGCTGATCGAAAGAAATACCACAATACCGACCAAGAAGAGCCAGATTTTCTCAACCGCTGCAGATAACCAGACAGCCGTTGACATCCACGTTATGCAGGGTGAAAGAGAAATGGCAGCTGACAATACAACCTTAGGCAGATTCCAGTTGACCGGCATCGCACCGGCACCTCGTGGAATTCCGCAGATCGAAGTTACCTTCGATATTGACGCAAACGGTATCGTAAATGTCAGCGCGAAGGATATGGGAACCGGTAAGGAGCAGAGCATTACCATTACTTCTTCTACAAATCTCTCGGAAGACGAGATCAACAAAAAAGTAAAGGAAGCGCAGCAGTACGCGGAGCAGGATAAGAAGAGAAAAGAAGAGGTTGAGCTTAGAAACAGAGCAGAATCTCTGATCTATGAAACCGAAAAATCCTTAAAGGAACTGGAAGGCAAGATTTCCGAAGATGAAAAGGCGCATATTACCGAAGCCAAGGATCAGCTGCAGGCAGCTCTTGACAACGGAACCGCAGAAGATATTAAGGAAAAGACCGAAGCGTTGACTGAAAAGTTCCATATCATTTCCACGAAACTGTATGAACAGGCGCAGGCAGCACAGGCAGCCGGCACAGGTGCTGACGCGGCAGGCGCGGCAGGTGCGGAAGCAGACACGCAGGCAGGCTCTGCAGATGACAATGTTGTTGACGCAGACTACACTGTGGTAGATGATGACAAAGATAAATAATTGTAGATAGAAGAACATGGCACTAGACGCTGGGGCATTTGCTCCGGCGTTTAGGGCGTCATGAGAGAGGTTTATTATGGCAGAAAAACGCGATTACTATGAAGTGCTTGGCTTGCAAAAGGGCGCCAGTGAAGAGGAAATCAAGAAGGCTTTCCGTAAGATGGCTATGAAGTATCATCCTGACAAAAATCCCGGAAACAAGGAAGCAGAAGAAAAATTCAAAGAAGTCAATGAAGCTTACAGCGTTCTGTCTGACCCCGATAAAAAGAGCAAGTATGATAAATTCGGTCATGCAGGGATAGATCCGAATGGTATGGGCGGCGGCGCAGGCGGCTTCGGTGGCTTTGGCGGTTTTGGCGGCGGCGCAGGTGGTTTTGGAGGCTTTGAGGATATCTTTGATATGTTTGGCGGCGGCTTTGGCGGCTTCGGCGGAGGCAGCAGCCAGAGACGCGCAAATCAGCCACGCAAGGGCAAGGATTTGCAAAAGGCAATTTCCATTACCTTTGAAGAGGCTGCATTCGGCACAAAAAAGAAAATTGAACTAACGAAGTTTGTAATCTGCCCGACATGCAAAGGCGAAGGTACAAAACCGGGTACATCCAAAAAGACTTGCCCGAAATGCGGCGGCAGCGGTCAAATCACGCAAATGCAGAGAACGCCGTTCGGACAGTTCCAGTCCGTCACGACTTGTGATGAGTGCGGTGGCAGCGGCAAGATCATCGAGGAACCTTGCCCGGATTGCAAAGGTCAGGGCAAGATCCGCAAGACGGTTACGATCTCCGTAAACATTCCGGCGGGTGTCGACAATGAATCCGTCATTCCGATCAGAGGTCAGGGAGAGCCGGGTATCAACGGCGGACCTGCAGGCGACTTATACATTGTGCTGAACGTGAAACCGCATAAAGTGTTCAAGCGCAGTGGCGCAGATCTCCATCTGGAGATCCCAATCAGCTTCGACCAGGCGGCGCTCGGCGCGGATATTATCGTACCGACGCTGGAGGGAAAGGTTTCCTATAAGGTTCCGGCTGGAACGCAGCCCGGAACGACATTCCGCCTGAAGGGCAGAGGAATCAAATACCTCAAAAGAGAGGCAAAGGGTGATCTTTACGTTAAGGTCAACCTGGAAGTACCGACCAAACTCAATCATAAGCAGAAAAAAGCAATCGAAGACATGGGTAAGGTTGTCACCGAAGAGTGCTATCAGAAGCGAAATAGCTTCAAAGAAAAGTTCAAAGAATTTTTCAGCTAAGTGCTGACGGATTTCAAAAAAACAGATTATCACAGATCCCTCGGGTAACGCAAGACCCGGGGGATCCTTTTTTCGAGGAAATCATCATGGAACAAACACCAGCAAATAAAACCTTTCTCGGAACAGAACCGGTCGGCAGGCTCTTACTGAAGCTGTCGGTCCCGACGGTCATCACGCACGGTGCGCAGCCGATCAGCAGCTATAATTTCGGCGCGCAAAATAAAGCGCGTGTCAAACAGACTTTCAAACTACTGCTGACGGTCAGCGTGATCTACGCGGTGAGCTTGTGGGCGCTGATCGAGCTGTTTCCGGTTGCCTTTGCCGGCCTGTTCACCAACGACGCCGAGCTGATTCGATTCACCGCAAAGGCGCTGCGCGTTTACTGTGGGGCGCTGTTCATCTTCGGCGTGCAGATCGCCTGCCAGATGACTTTCGTGTCTACCGGAAACGCCGTTTGCTCGATCATCGTGGCGATCCTGCGTAAATTCATGCTGCTGATCCCGTTGATCTATCTGATGCCGCATCTGATGGCGGATCAGACCATGGCAGTTTACACCGCGGAACCCGCAGCCGACGGCGTCGCTGTCCTGTTCACAGTGTCCATCTTCGCGGTACAGTTCAAAAGAGCTCTGCAAAGACTGGATGAACCGCAGGCATGAGAGGCGGCATGCGATGTCGGATCCTGTCGGAAAAAAATCGGCGGTAAAATAAGCGAAAAGCTTGACATCATCTGTAGAATTCCGTATCATAATAACAGAGACAGACAACGGCGTGTGTCTGTCAAAGCGATGAAGCATAGCAGCGTACCGGCATGCCTTGCTATGCAGAGCTTTCAGTAGGGGTTGAGTAATAACCTCAAGCCGGAGTAGGGTTAACCCGAAAGAAAATGCTCAAAACCGCCTTGATTTTCAAGGCGGTTTTTCTAAGTATGACGGGCATGCCGTTCGTCTGTGGTGAAAGTCCACAAGGGGCGTAGTGGCCAGCGAACCCGATAGCGACTTGCAAGGTTCACATCGTGAGGTGTGGGCGAGAAGAAGCAATAGCAAAATCATAGCCTGACGAACAGAAATCTAATACGAAGGCTTGTATAGCGGATAAGTGGGCTTAGAGCCACGAAGTCCCAAAGGCACTGTAAGACAGCGAGAGCCAAAACTGTTTGCACATTGGGGTAAGTTATATTCATATTGTTGAATGATAAGAGCCGTATGAAGGGAGACCTTCACGTACGGTTCCGTGAGAAGTTTGAGGTGAGATTCCTCTTACTTACTCGACTGAAAGGGGCTACGGGTTAGCCCCTACTCGATCAAGAGGAATACCTATGGATAAAATTTATCAATGTGCGGCTGCATTCTATAATCCATTGGATACGCGGTATCATATCATCATCGGAAGGAAAGGAAAAACTGCGACGCTTACCATAGAATTTGCGGATAAAGACTTTCACCATCTTATGGGATTGGGAAAATTAAAAGACTTACGGATTGCAAAACAAAGCAGAGCACGAGTTTTTCAGGCCATTTTACAGGGAGATCTTTCAGATGAAGATCTCCATAAGAGCCGCTATTTTTCACAAATAAAAAATCGGTTTGCACCTTTGGCTGCGATCGAGCAGCTTCTTGACAACAATGAACTGATCTTTCGATATAATGCGAAGAAAAATAACTTTTCCTTAATAGAAGCAGACTACTTACTGTCAACACCGCATGAAAATAAGGAGGTCAACATATTTCTTGCGCAAAAAGAGGTAGACGAAATCTATGATTGCAGGTCTTTTTTTCCGAAAGAAGGCAGAGACTATACACGGAATCAACCGAAGTATACGTTGTTGTATAAAGAAAAGTATAGGATCAGCACCGGGAAAAAAATAATACAATACAATCGTTTTTACAAGGATGAAATACAGAAAGAATAAGACATACTAAAGGAGATATCAATGTTAACAGTTACCAATGTCAGTATGAACTTCAGCGGTCAGCCGCTGTTTAAGGATGTGGATCTCAAATTCACGCCGGGCAACTGCTACGGCATCATCGGCGCGAACGGCGCGGGCAAATCCACGTTCCTGCGCATCCTTTCGGGCGACCTCGAACCGACGACCGGAGACGTGTCGCTCAAGCCGGGCGTGCGTATGTCCGTACTCAAACAGGACCACTTCGAATTTGACGAATTCACGGTGCTCGATACCGTCATCATGGGCAATCGCCGCCTGTACGACGTGATGAAAGAGAAAGACGCGATCTACATGAAAGAAGATTTCAGCGACGAAGACGGCATGCGCGCCGCAGAACTGGAATCCGAATTTGCGGAAATGAACGGCTGGGAAGCGGAGTCCGACGTGAGCCGCCTGATCCAGGGTCTGGGCTTATCGGCGGACATTCTCTACAGCCAGATGGCGAGTCTGACTGCCAAGGAAAAGGTCAAAGTCCTGCTGGCGCAGGCATTGTTCGGCAATCCGGGCATCATCCTGCTCGACGAGCCGACCAACCATCTGGACGTCAAGGCCATCGCGTGGCTGGAGGATTTTCTGATGGAATATCCGGGAACCGTGCTGGTCGTTTCCCACGACAGACATTTCCTCAATACGGTCTGCACCAACATCGTCGATGTCGATTACGGCAAGATCAAGATGTACGTCGGCAACTATGAGTTCTGGTACGAATCCAGCCAGATGGTGCAGCGCATGATCAAGGATCAGAACAAAAAGAACGAAGAAAAGATCAAGGAGCTGCAGGCTTTCATCCAGCGTTTCTCCGCTAATAAATCCAAGTCCAAGCAGGCGACCTCGCGCCGTAAGCTTCTGGATAAGCTGAGCGTTGAGGAAATGCCGGCGTCCTCGCGCCGCTACCCGTTCGTCGGGTTTAAGATGGATCGGGAACCGGGCAAGGAGATCCTGCAGGTGGAGGGCATCTCCAAGACCATCGACGGCGTCAAGGTGCTCGACAACGTATCTTTCCGCGTCAACAACGGGGATAAGATCGCCTTTGTCGGTGAAAACGAGATCGCCAATACCACGCTGTTCAAGATCATCATGGGCGAACTGGAGCCGGACGCGGGCAGCTATAAATGGGGCGTGACCATCGCGACCTCGTATTTCCCGCTGGATAACTCGGACTTCTTTAACGGCTGTGATCGGAATCTGGTCGAATGGCTCTCGCAGTATTCGCAGGACACCAGCGAGACCTTCCTGCGCGGCTTCCTCGGCAAGATGCTGTTCTCCGGCGATGAAGTCTACAAACCGGTCAAGGTCCTCTCCGGCGGCGAAAAAGTGCGCTGCATGCTTTCCCGGATGATGCTCTTTGGTTCTAACATGCTGGTGCTTGACCAGCCGACCAACCACCTCGACCTTGAATCCATCACTGCGGTCAACGAGGGTCTGATCAGCTTCAAGGGCGGCGTGCTGTTCGCGTCGCATGACCACGAATTCATTCAGACCATCGCCAACCGCATCATCGAGATCCAACCGGACGGCAGCATCGTCGACAAGCTCTGCAGCTACGATGAATACATCGGGGAATAAACGAAGCACAAACAATCAGTCAAAAAAACCGGTTTTCTGCCGGTTTTTTGTCAATTTTTCCAAAAAATCATCTTGACTATATGGTTACTGTATACCTTAAAATAGTAGGTGAAAATGAAAGAGGTGATAAAATTGAAACTCCCTTTTAAAACAAAACTATTTTACGGGATCGGAGGAACCTGTGATAATGCGCTCTATATGCTGGCAGGCACCTATCTGCTGCTGTTCCTGACAACCGTTGCCGGGATCAGTCCGGCGGTGGCCGGCGCGATCTGCGCGGCCGGTTCCATTTGGGAAGCGCTCTGTGCGCCGATCGTGGGCTTTGAATCCGACCACGCGATCACGCGTTTCGGAAGGCGAAAACCGTTCTTGCTGTGCGCGGCGATTCCGGTGGCGGTGATCACGACGCTGCTGTTTACGGCCATCGACGCGTCGCCGATGATCAAAGTGATCTACTATTTGGTCATGGTGCTGCTGTACTGGACCTGTTTCTCGTCCTTCTTTGTGCCGTATATGGCATGGGGCTCGGATCTGACGGACGATTACAACGAAAGGACCGTTCTGCGTTCTTTTTCCTACCTATTCAATCAGGTCGGCATGTGCATCGGCATGGTGCTGCCGTCGATCCTGGTGGACTATTGCGTGAGCCGCGGGAAAACGCTCGCCGGTTCTTGGACGCTCGTCGGTCTGATGGTCGGCGCCTGCGGCGGCGCGGCGCTGCTGATCTGTGCCTGGTCGATCAAGAATGATGATCAAAAGGACTTTGTGAAGCCGCCGAAGCGGCGGGAAAACATTCTGCAGGCCTATGTGACGATGTTCAAGGAATACTGGCAGCTGATCAAGATGAAGCCGGTACAGATCATCATCGGCGCCAGCTTGGCGTATCTGATCGCCAACATCACATTTTCCTCGGATCGTGTCTTTTTCATGACCTTCCATATGGGGATGGATGAAAAAGCGATTTCGGCGGTCCTGATGATGATCACGGTCTTCGGCGTGGCAACGGTGCCGTTCATCGCAAAGCTGGGCACGAAGGTCGATAAAAAGGACCTCTTCAAAAGCGTGATGGCGATCTGCGGCATTCTGATGATCGCTGCGAAACTGATCGGCGTGGATTCCTATCCGATGCTGATCTTCGTGTGCCTGCTGTACGCGGCCGCCAACGCGACCTATTGGCAGTTGATGCCGTCCATGATCTACGACGTGTGCGAGGTGGAGGAACTGCTGTCCGGCGTCAAGCATTCGGGCGCGGTCATTTCCCTGCAGGCCTTATCCGAATCCATTTCGATCGCGGTCGGACTGCAGATGCTGGGCGTGATTCTGGAGCTTGCGGGCTTTAACAGTGAACTCGCCGTGCAGACGCCGCTGGCTCTCGAATGGGTAGAGAACGCGTTTGTCGTGATCCCGGGCGGTGCCATGGTGCTCGTTGCGCTGATCATCCGCAAGTCGAACCTGACAAAAGACGTCTTTGACCGTGTCAAAGAAGCACTGGCAAGAAGACACGCAGGCGAAGAAGTGGACATTACCGAGTTTGAAGAGCTCTTTGAATAAATGTTAAAAAAAGCAATTAATTCTAGGTATTGACAATAAATTGTGATAAGATGTGAACAGCAAGAGGAATAGTTTCAAAGAGCGGCTGGCCTTTCTCAACTTACCGATTGGGGTATGGATTTGTGAAAGGAGCTGATAATGTGAAGATTACGATAACTCTTAAGCGATTAAGAATTACGATTTCGAGCATGAAAAAAGCCGCTCCTGCTACCACCAAGAGCGGCATATCCCGTAAAAGGGATTAACCCGCAAAGGTCAGTCGAAACTGTCCTCTTGCTTTTATTATAACAGGGGTTGACGATAAAAGCAACATGAAAAAAGTATAAAGCCAAAAGCAGGAGTCGCTCTGTATATGCACGGGGCGAATTTTGCTTTTGTGAGAAAAGTTTTTTCCATAAATGTAGATTGTTTTTTGCGAAAAAGTATATCATAATAAAGGAAATATGATTTAGATGATACAAAAGGAAACGCGAAAAATAGAAAGGATACAAAAATGACAGCAATCAGACATAACGAAACGATCGATCTTTTGCTCGCGCACAGCTCTGTGCGGGAATTTTTGGACAAACCGGTAGATGAAGAGACCGTGCATACCATCCTTGCCTGCGCGCAGAAAGCGCCGACTTCCAGCTATCTGCAGGCGTATTCGATCATCCGCGTGGAAGATCCGGCGAAGCGGGAAGCGCTTGCGGAATACGCGGGCGGGCAGGAATGGGTCATCCGGGCGCCGCTCGTGCTTCTGTTCTGTGCGGACCTCTACCGGCAGGAGGTGCTGGTGAAACCGGATGATCCGCATGTCCTGCATAATACGGAACTTTATACCGTCAGTGTCATCGACGCCGCGCTTGCCGCGCAGAAAGCACTGATTGCCGCGCAGGCATTGGGTCTCGGCGGCGTGCCGGTCGGCGGCGTGCGCAATGAGACTGAAAAGATGGCCCGGCTTTTTGATCTGCCGGAGATGGTCTTCCCAATGTTCCTGCTCTGCCTGGGCTATCCGAAGACCGTACCGCCGCAGCGCCCGCGCCTTGCGGAAACGTTGATCTGCGATACGGATCGATATCCGGCACTCCCGAACCAGCAGCAGCTGGCAAACTATGAAGAAGAAGTGCGGGAGTACTTCCTCCAGGCTTCCGGCGGAAGAAGCGACCGCGGCTGGACGCCGCGCTGCCGCCACGCAATTAGCAAAAAGCCGCGCTATGAAGTCGATGCTTTCCTCAAAAAAGCAGGCTTTATGACCGAGAACGAGCCGGGAGAGAAGTAGATGATATTCCGTGCCAGCGATACCAGAAAATCAGAATTCAGAAGCGGTAAGCTAAAAAAGCGTATAAGAAAAAACAACGAATAAAAGAAATAACGATGCACAAAAGCATCCGAAGCGAAAACCGCATCAAAAGAATGCGGTTTTTGTTTTGCCGTGAGGGCGGGGAAGATTACAAAATCAAGGGCTGCGGCAGAACGGGCATTTTGGCACGATTCTTGAATATAAGATTTATGACATTAAGAAAGGACACTTGATACATGAACTGGAAAGAATATTACCAAAAAAGACTTGTCTCTGCAGAAGAAGCACTCAGCCAAATTCAGGACGGAGAGATGGTCATGCCGTCGCATGCCGCCGCCGAACCGAAATTTTTGACTTATAAGCTGGTGGAGATGCGGGAGCAGTTCCACAACGTGGGGATTCTGCAGGGTTTGAATATCGGTGACGCGCCTTACGCATCGGAAGAATGTCACGGACATTTCGTGATTCATTCCTTCTTTTACGGGGCGAACAATCGGAAATGCCTGCAGGAAGGAAGAGGCGAAACGATTCCGATCCATTTTTACGCGCAGCCGGTCGCTATGCGGCAAAAAGCGGTTCCGGTCGATGTCGGGCTGATCCAGGTTACGCCGCCGGACGAAGACGGCTATGTAAACATGGGAACCTCCTGTGATCAGACTGCCGAGATCGTGAAGCTGGCGCGGATCACCATCGCGCAGGTCAACAAAAACATGCCGCATCTTTGCGGGGAAACCAAGATCAAGGTTACCGATATCGACTATTTCGTAGAGCACGATGAAGATATTTATGAGCTGCCGTTCATCACCAGCGATGATCCGGTGTCTGAAAGAATCGGTTATCACATCTCGACCCTGATCGACGACGGCGCTTGCCTGCAGATGGGACAGGGAAAGGTTCCGAACGCGATCCTGAAGTTCCTGGAGCACAAAAAAGATTTGGGCATTCACACGGAGGTCTTCTCGGATAATTTGATCCCGCTGGTTAAAAAAGGCGTGGTAAACGGGCAGGCCAAGCAGATCGACAAAGGGAAAATCGTGGCAACGTTTGTGCAGGGGACCAAGGACCTGTATGAATTTGTGGACAACAATCCGATGATCCAGCTGATGCCGGTCGATTATACGAACAATGTCGGTGTCATTGCGCAGAACGACAACGTGGTCGCGATCAATTCCGCGATCGAGGTCGATCTGATGGGACAGGTTGTCGCGGACTCTGTCGGCAGCAAGATGTTTTCCGGTGTAGGCGGACAGCAGGACTTCCTGCGCGGCGCGGAGCAGTCCCAAAACGGCAAACCAATCATCGCGCTTCCTTCCACTGCCAAGAACGACACGATTTCCCGGATTGTCGCCGGACTGAAGCCGGGAACGCCGGTCACGACGACACGAAATGAAGTCCACTACGTTGTAACGGAATACGGCATCGCGGATCTGTTCGGCAAATCCATCAGCCAGAGAGCGGAAGCGCTGATCAACATCGCGCATCCGAAATTCCGGGATCAGCTCCGCAAAGATTTTGAACAATATCAGAGAGAAGCAGGAAGAATTTATTTCTGACTGATTCCACATACATGCATCCTTAATTTATACAGCCTCGGCCGGACGAACGAACTCCTCCTCATCCGGCCGAGTTTGTTTAAAAGAGGCTTTACGCTTCCTCGCGAAAGGTGTATGATAAGAAAAGACACGTTTGGCAGCAAGGAGGGACTGAGTAGAATGTTAAGCAATTTTGTGATCGCGCTGGAGGCCGTACTGCCGATCTTTATCATCATGGGTGTCGGCATGCTGATCCGGCATCGGGGTCTGGTCGATGAATATGACGTCAAAAAGATGAACAAGACCGTATTTGCAGTGTTCTTTCCGGTGCTGATGTTTTCAAATTTATATGGAAAGGATATCCGCGGCGCAGTGCAGGGGAAGCTGATGCTCTTCGGCGTGCTGGCCGTCCTGATTATTTATGCGCTGACGGTGGCCGTTGTGATGAAAATTCGCAAGGATCCAAAGACGCGCGGCGCCATGATTCAAGCGATTTACCGAAGCAATTTTGTCATCATGGGAATTCCGATTGTATCGAACATCTTTGGCGGCGACGAGCTGATTTTGCCGTCGGTGATGATCACAGTCATCATACCGATTTACAATGTATTGGCGGTGGTGACGCTCGAAGTGTTTCGCGGAAGTAAACCAAATTTGGGGCATGTGCTGAAACAGATCGCGTCAAATCCGATGATTTTGGGTGCGGTGGCCGGTATTCTTGCGGTGCTGGTGAACCTGCATCTGCCACAGGTTTTGGAGGGCGTTGTTTCCTCCATGGCGGGTGTCGCGACACCGATGGCGCTTTTGACACTGGGCGCATTCTTTGACTTTCAGAGCATCGCGAACCGTAAACAAGACATTGCGATTTGTGTGATCGGCAGACTGGTGGTGGTTCCGGCAATCGGACTGACAACAGGCATCCTGCTCGGCTTTCGCGATATCGAACTGGTGACGCTGATCGCCATCTTCGCTTCCCCGTCGGCGGTTTCCTCATTTCCGATGGCGCAGCAGATGGACAGTGACGCGGAGCTGGCGGGCGACGCGGTGGTATTCTCATCCATGTTTTCCTGCTTCACGATGTTTGCCTGGATCTTTGCGGCGAAGAGTTTGGGGCTGTTTTGAAAAAAACGCGATCTGAGGCACGCACAAGCACGGCTGCGCATGCAGAGCCTATGCAGACAGTGCGTGCGCTTGTGCAAGTGCTGCGGGTGCAGAAGATCCACAAGAAATTTGCAGAAGATCCACAAGAAAAAACGACTGCATCCGATCTTGCAGTGCGATCCACGGAAGTGTGTGCCACTCCCGGAATCGTGCGAGGATCGCGAGACAGTCGTTTTATTATGTTTCTCTTTATGCCTCTTTGCTTTCGCTATGTGCGTTTTTGCCCATCCGCAAGCTACAGTTCACGTTCCAGTCTTGCCAGTGCGTCGGTCAGTTCTTCCGGCATATGGTCGAACTTGGCGTACCAGGTCTTGATGCCTTCGAGTTCCTGCTTCCAGGTCTCGTGATCCACCGTCAGAAGTTCGGTAAGCTGTTCGTCGGTCAGATCCAGACCGGTGAGGTCGAGCGCTTCCTTGGTCGGCAGGTAGCCGAGCGGCGTCTCAACGGCATCGGCTTTGCCTTCACAGCGGTCGAGTGCCCACAGCAGGGCGCGCAGGTTGTCGCCGAAGCCAGGCCAGATGAAGTTTCCTTCGTCATCGGTACGGAACCAGTTGACGTTGAAGATCTTCGGTGGGTTGGCCATCTTCTTGCCCATGTCAATCCAGTGCTGGAAATAGTCGGCCATGTGATAACCGCAGAACGGCAGCATCGCCATCGGGTCATAGCGGACAACGCCGACTGCGCCGTTGGCTGCAGCGGTCGTTTCGGAGGACATCTTGGAGCCGAGAAATACACCGTGGTTCCAGTCGCGGGACTGGCAGATCAGCGGCTCAGATTTCGCGCGGCGGCCGCCGAAGATGATGGCGCTGATCGGCACGCCCTCGCCGGTGAAAAATTCCGGTGCGATGGACGGGCAGTTCTCTGCCGGCGCGGTGAATCTTGAATTTGGATGCGCACCCTTGACGTATTCCTGACCCGCGGCCTTTTTTGCCTGTTCCTCCTGACCGTTCCAAGGCTGCCCCTGCCAGTCGAGTCCGTTGGTCGGAGCCGGGGTATCCAGGCCTTCCCACCATACAGTGTTGTCGTCGAGGTTTCTGGCGACGTTAGTGTAGATCGTATTCTTTTTCGTCGTCATCAGCGCGTTGTTGTTCGTCTTGGAGTTGGTTCCCGGCGCAACGCCGAAGAATCCGTTTTCCGGATTGACTGCATAGAGTCTGCCGTCTTCTCCGACGCGCAGCCATGCAATATCGTCTCCGATGGTATAAACCTTGTAGCCCTGTTCCTGCAGATGCTTCGGAGGGATCAGCATCGCCAGATTGGTCTTGCCGCACGCGCTCGGGAAAGCAGCGGCGATGTACTTCTTCTCGCCGTTCGGCGCTTCGACGCACAGGATCAGCATGTGCTCCGCCATCCAGCCTTCGCGCTTGCCTAAGACGGAACCGATGCGCAGAGCAAAGCATTTCTTGCCGAGCAGGACATTGCCGCCGTAAGCGGAGTTGATGCTCCAGATAGTGTTTTCTTCCGGGAACTGTGCAATATATTTCTTTTCGGCGTTGACCTCTGCCTTGGAATGCAGGCATTTGACGAAATCCGCGCCTTCGTTGAGTTCTGCGATGACAGGGTCTCCGATGCGTGTCATGATGTTCATGGAAAGCACGACATAGATGGAGTCTGTGATCTCGATGCCAATCTTGGAAAACGGGCTACCGACAACGCCCATAGAAAACGGAATCACGTACATCGTGCGGCCTTCCATGGAGCCGTCGAATAGCTCCCGCATCTTGGCGTACATTTCGTCCTTTTGCACCCAGTTATTGGTCGGACCGGCGTCTTTTTCCTCGGTTGTGCAGATGACGGTTCTTTTTTCATCTCTGGCAACGTCCTTCGGGTCGGTGCGGTAATAGTAGCAGCCCGGGAGTTTTTCGTCGTTGAGCTTGATCATCTCACCGGTTTCAACTGCGAGCGCGCGGATCGCATCCAGCTGCTCTTCGCTGCCGTCGATCCAGACGATCTCTTTCGGTTTGGTCATGGCGGCGCATTCTGCGACCCAGTCCGTTACTTGTTTGTTTTGAATCTCGATCATTGTTCTCTTCCTCTCTTAGATCATGATTATAATGTAGCCTTTATAGTATAACACTATCTTACCGCGGTTTCCAGTGCCAGTTTCATCATATTGGTAAAAGAATTCTGACGTTCTTCGACGGTGCTCTTGGCGCCGGTCACGAAGTTATCGCTGATGGAGATCATCGACAGCGCGTTGACGCGGTTGTAGGCGGCGTTCATATAGAGCGCGGCAGTTTCCATTTCGACAGCCTGCACGCCCATCTGGGCCCACTTTTTCCACCAGTCGCCGAACTCGTAGAAGACATCGCAGGTGACAACATTACCGGCTTTGAACGGAATGCCGGTTTCCTCGCTTGCCGTGAGCGCTTTGGTCAGCAGCCTCCAGCTTGCGGACGGGCTGAACTGTCCGGGCAGGTCGAAGGCGTGCTGATAGTTGGAATCCGTAGAGGCGGCGAGCGCAACGAAGACGTCGCCGAGCGCGAGTTCGTCGGTGAAAGCGCCGGCGGTGCCGATACGGATCAGGTTCTGCACGCCGTACTGTGTGATCAGTTCCCAGGAGTAGATGCCCATGGACGGCATGCCCATGCCGGTGCCCTGTACGGAAACCGGTACGCCTTTATAGGTGCCGGTAAAGCCGTACATGTTGCGGATCGTGCTGTACTGCACAGGGTTTTCTAAAAAAGTTTCTGCGATGAATTTTGCGCGCAGCGGGTCGCCGGGCAGCAGGACGGATTCCGCGATCTGACCTTTTTCGGCTCCGATGTGTAATGACATGATGTTCCCTAACCTTTCCGGCTGCAAAGATTCGTAAGAGCACGGGAATCCTTGCTGCAGCCGGGCAAGGCGTGTCTGCCGCCGAGGCGGCATGCTTGTATTTTTTTGATATCGCGTAAAATTCTCCAATATTTCCAAAAAACACAACTGCGTCGCTTGACAACAGGCCCGATCCAAAGCGTGCGTGCTCAGTACGGCAGGGCAAGGTACGGATCTACCATGCTGCTGCGCAGACCCTTGCGGATGGAGACATTCGGAATCTGCGCGACCACGTAGGACGCGCCCGGATTGCCCTCAATGAGATCCACGCCGTCCGGGGTGATCGCAAAGTCCCAGCCGATCAGATGCACTTCCTTGACGATCGGCGCGATCTTGCGGCAGGTGTCAAGGATCTGATCCCAGTGCGGGATTTGGAATCCTTTGATGACCAGCCCGCTGGTCGGGTGCAGCGGGAATGTGTTCGCGGCAAGATCCGCGGCATCGGTTAGTACGATGCCGGTGGCAGGGTCTACAGAAGCCGCGATGCCGCCGGCGTGGAAGTTGTCCACGACCGCGCCCTGTCCCATGCGGAAAACCGAATAAAGAAAATGACACTCGCCGTCTTTATACAAGGTCGTGATCCGCAGCGTGTTGACGGAAGTCGGGCAGAACGCTGCGACGGCTTCGTGCTGCGTAATGTATTCTTCGATGATGGAAGTATCCTCCTGCATCAGCGCGTCGTACGCGTCGCGCCGCTGCACCGGATCATCCGAAAGATGCAGCTTGTAGATGCCTTTTCCCTGGGTTGCGGCCAGAGGCTTGACCAACAGATCGGTGATGCCTGCGGTTTTGGCCGTAAATTCGTCAAAGGTAAGATCCGTATTGACGAACCAGCTGCGGTGGATATAGGAAGAAAAGGTTTCATTGAACTTTGCTTTGTTGTCAAAATACTGCTTTGCGATGCGGTGATCGTTGTAGGTCAGACGCATGCGGATGAACATGTCCAGCGTGACGTACTGCCGCTGCTGCTCCGGCGTGCAGTCGTAGAGCTTAAAGACCAGAAAGTCTTCATAAGACGCGCCGCAGATATTTTTGCATTTGAGAACCTCCAGTTCGGTCTTGCCGCGGGTCCAGCCGGTTTTTTCCATGATCTCGCCGCGGTACTTTTCCTTATTGTCCGAGATGGTATCCTTATAGGCAAGAATATCCTGCACAGCGGATTCCAGCTCTGCACCCGCAAGTTCCCAGAGTGAATTCTGAACATATTTGAGATTAGTAACGCCGCAGCTACGGAAACGATTCAGTTCGGCTTGTGCTTTTGCGGCATCCCATCCGGTTTTGCGGCAGACCGTATCCAGATAGAACTGCTGCCGCTGACTGCGCCGCAGTTCAGCGGTCTTGAGCGTTTCGGCAAGAACCGGCAGTTCTTTCGAAGGCAGATCATAAGCGGCTTTGCTAAGATACTGCTTTCGGGTAAGTCCGCATGCGGCGGCTGCGTTGAGTGCTTCGGCGGCGGCTTCCCGCCCCCATCCGGTTTTTTCACAGACGGCGGTAATCGCATTTTCTCTGTCTTCTCTTTGCCTACGGATTTTTTCGACGAGTGCGATAATTTCTTCATCACTGAGATTCCAAGCTTCGTGCTTCAGATAGCGCTGATAGGAAAGTCCGAGATCCCTTGCCGCATCCATCTGTTTTTCAGCTTTCTTTGCACGCCAACCGGTGATTTCACAAACCTTCTCGATGGTCGGGTCGACTTTTTTGCGATTGAAAAACATGATATTCCCTTTTGATCTCCTTTCGGCTTTCGGATAATTTTCGCATGTGCTGCGCGGGGGCAGCATACGCGATACAAACAAATTTCGGTGTTTTTGAAAGGAAGCCCCTGAAAAGTGCTTTCAAGGGCTTTGATTCACGAGACCTGCGGGAGACACATCCACAGGCCGTTTTTGCTCATGCTGTGCATTTAACTTATGCACGGGTGGGGACGGGTGAGACTTATTTTGCTGCCTTTGCAGCGTTGAATCTTTTGGTCAGTCTGGAAACTTTTCTGGAAGCAGCATGCTTGGAGATGGTTCCCTTTGCAGCAGCCTGCATCAGTTTTTTCTCTGCAAGCCTTAACTTCTCCTGTGCGACATCGAAGTTGCCCTCTGCCATTGCAGCGTCGAAGTTCTTCAAAACAGCCTTAAGATGATTCTTAATTCTTCTGTTTCTTGCAGTTTTCTTGTCGATGACCCGGATTCTTTTCTTTGCGGATTTAATGTTTGCCATGTGTTTTTCACCCCACTTTATTAAAATTTTCATGCGCCCGAAGCTGTGTGAAACAGCCGGGACAAGACATAAATTCGCAATTTGAATTATATACGAATAATGCGCGGATTGCAAGGGAAAATACAAAATAAAGGGCAGAATTCCAAGGGAAACCGAAGAAAATTCAAAAAACGGACAGACAGGAGGAAAAAAATGAATTACCGAACCGATCTGGCGGTCGAGCTGGACGAACTTTTAGAAGAAGCGCGACTTGCGGCCAAGCGCAAAAACGGTGACGAGCAGCCGGCGCAGACAGCGACCGGTTACAGCAAAAAACAGATGCAGCTCGACGAAGATATCTCCGTAATCAGCATCAAGATCCTCGACGAGGCGGGTGAAAAGGCGTTCGGTAAGCCGCGCGGCACGTATGTGACGGTCGAGGTGCAGAAACTCCTCGAAGAAAAAGAAAACATCCGGGAGCGTGCGGCGCGGGCGGTCGCGGAGGAACTGAAACGGCTGATTCCGTTTGACTATTTTCTCAAGGTATTGGTGGTCGGTCTGGGCAACGAAAAGGTGACACCGGACAGTCTCGGACCGCACACGGTTGACAGAGTCAAGATCACGCGCCACCTGTTTCAGATGTTCGACTGCGACGGCGACTGGGAGATGGCGAACGTCAGCGGCTTCAATCCCTCGGTGACAGGCGTGACGGGTATGGAAACCGCCGACCTGATCGAGCAGGTCGTTTCACTGGTTAAGCCGGACGTGGTGCTGGTCATCGACGCGCTGGCGGCCAAAGACATCCGCAGAGTCAGCACGACCATTCAGATCAGCGACACCGGGATCGCGCCGGGTGCAGGGATGGGCAACCGCCGACGGGAGATCAGCGAAGCCACGCTTGGCTGCCGGGTTATTTCCATCGGGGTGCCGACGGTTATCGACGCCCGCACGCTAATCATGGACGCCGCCAGGGCAAGTAAGGCGGAGAGCGGATCGACGAGCGAAGCACAGCGGACGCAAAGCGAGAGCCTGCTCGCGGATGAAAGCCGGACGAGCACAGCGGCCGGGCGCGCGGATTTTCTCGAGCGGTATCTGGCAGATGAGATCTTCGATATGATCGTGACCTCCACGGACATCGACGAGATTATCCAAAGTTTTTCGCAGATTCTCGCAAATGCCATAAATATCACGCTGCACCCCGGCATATATTCCTAAGAGAAATTTTACAAGGAGAGGCGTTGGTGAGAGAATGAAACGTGGTCTTGCGAAAGCGGTGCTTGGAATTTATATGGTCAGTACTTTTCTTTTTTGTGTGGCTTTGGGAAAAGAAAATCCGGACGGCTTCCGGTTCGGCGTGAAGCTGGATGCGGCGGCGCTTGGCATCTACTGCCTTTCATCGGCTTATCCGAATCTCAGGTTGGACGCGCAGACGCTTTCCGGTGAGACGCAGACAAAGACGGATAGGGACACCGGCAAACAAGATAACGGCGGCATGACGCTGACCGGTTCGGAAAACGGCGGGAAAGATGAGCAAAGCGAAACAGCAGGAGGCAAGGTCACACAGATCATCACGACCGAGGATCCGACAGACCGGGAACCGGTCGTGTTCGGCGAGGATCCGGCGGTGCTGATCGTGCACACGCACGCGACGGAGTCCTATCTGCCGTCGACCATCGGCAATTATCATAAAAAAGGCAAGAAGAACACGGTGCGTGATGTGGGCGATGTGCTGGCGCAGACGCTGGAGGAGAACGGGATCGGAGTCGTCCATGACCAGACCCTGCACGACGATCCGTCGTATAATCAGTCCTACAATCGTTCCTATGAGACCACGGAAAAGCTGCTCAAAAAATATCCCAGCATTATTTGCGTCATCGATCTGCATCGCGACGCCATCGCTTCGGAGGCGCCGGCGGCGACTGTTTCGGTCGGCGGCAAAACCTGCGCGAAGTATTCCTATGTGGTCAGCAACGCCGTGGAGACCTATCGCGACAATCTGAAATTTATCCGGGCGATGAACCGGACCGCAGAGAAGAAATACAACGGGTTTACCGGAAAAATTTTGGAGCGCGGCTATCGCTACAACCAGGGACTTTCTTCCAAATATATGCTGCTGGAGATCGGCTATAATCGCAATGATATCGCGGACTGCCGCAATACGGCGGAATATGTGGGGAAAATCCTCGCGGACACGTTGAAAGGAGGAAATTGAAGATGCATACGTTTCGAGAACTGCTGATGATCGCGCTGTTGTTCTTTATCGGGACACTGGCGCTGCTGGAAGTGGACAAGCGCTGCGCGGATCTGAGCGGTCTGCCTGCGGGAAGCGACCGGCTGCAGGAGGAAATTCTGCAAATTTCTGCAAAAGCAGTTGAATTACCGTCTGTCTTGGGTTAAAATAAAAGATGGATTTTTGTGCATTTTCGCGAATTTGTCAATAAAAGAGCAGAAAATCACAAAAATGAAAAAACTATGAGATATGTGAGGACAAGATGGACTACCAAAAATATATCCGAAATTTCAGTATTATTGCCCACATCGATCACGGCAAATCGACGCTGGCGGATCGTCTGATCGAAAAAACCGGACTGGTCGCCGACCGAGACATGAAGGAACAGTTTCTGGACAACATGGATCTGGAACGGGAGCGCGGCATCACCATCAAGCTGCAGACAACGAGGCTGGTCTACAAGGCGAAAGACGGGCAGGAATACATCTACAATCTCATCGATACACCGGGTCATGTGGACTTCACCTATGAGGTTTCCCGCTCCCTTGCGGCCTGTGAAGGTGCGGTGCTTGTCGTGGACGCGACACAGGGCGTGGAGGCACAGACGCTGGCCAATGTTTATCTGGCGTTGGACGAAAATCTGGAGATTTTGCCGGTGCTCAACAAGATGGATCTGGCTTCCGCAAGACCCGATGAATGCAAGGAAGAGATTGAAGAGATCATCGGTCTGGACGCATCGGACGCGCCGGAGATCTCCGCCAAGACCGGTATGGGCGTCGGGGAACTTTTGGAACGCATCATCGATGCTGTTCCGGCACCCTGCGGCGATGAGAACGGCAAGCTGAAAGCGCTGATCTTTGACTCCAAATACGATAATTATCTGGGCGTCATCATTTACGCCCGCATCATGGATGGACAGGTCAAAAAAGGCGACGTGATCCGCATGATGGCGACGAACAAAAAATATGAGGTCACCGAGGTCGGCGTCTGCGCGCCGAACCTCAAACCGGTCAAAGCCCTGCGGGCAGGCGAGGTAGGCTATATCTGCGCTTCCATCAAGCAGGTGGCGGACGCCCGCGTCGGCGATACCGTTACCTTAGATGCCGACCCTGCCGATACGCCGCTGCCGGGCTACAAAAAAGTGCAGTCCATGGTCTTTTGCGGCATCTATCCGGCAGAGGGTGAAAAATACGAGAGTGTCAAGGACGCCCTCGAGAAGCTGCAGGTCAACGACGCGGCGTTCACGTTCGAGCCGGAAACCTCGCAGGCGCTGGGCTACGGCTTCCGCTGCGGCTTCCTCGGTCTGCTGCACATGGAGATCATCGTGGAGCGTCTGGAACGCGAGTTTGACCTCGGCGTCATCACGACCTCTCCGAGCGTCATCTATAAGGTTGTCCGGACGGACGGCACGGTGGAGATGCTGCAAAATCCTTCCAACCTGCCATCGCCGCAGGAGATCGATCATATCGAGGAACCGATGGTCAAGGCAACGATCATGATCCCGAATGAATATGTCGGCAGTATTATGGAGCTGTGTCAACAGCGGCGCGGCACGATGCTGCACATGGAATACATCACCCCGACGCGTGTACAGCTGCATTACGATATGCCGCTCAACGAGGTCATCTATGATTTCTTCGACGCGCTCAAATCCAAGACGCGCGGCTACGGCTCGCTGGAATATGAGTTTGACCGTTATGAAAAGTCGCAGCTTGTGAAACTCGACATCATGCTCAACCGTGAGCTGGTCGATGCGTTCTCGATGATCGTGCACGAATCCGAGGCTTACGCACGCGGCCGTTTCGTCTGCGAAAAGCTCAAGGAGATCATTCCGATGCACCAGTTCGAGGTCCCGATCCAGGCCGCGATCGGACAGAAGGTCATCGCGCGCGAAACGGTCAAGGCCTATCGTAAGGACGTCATCGCCAAGTGCTACGGCGGCGATATTTCCCGGAAACGCAAGCTGCTTGAGAAGCAGAAGGAAGGCAAGAAGCGGATGCGTCAGTTCGGTACCGTCGAGGTGCCGCAGGAGGCATTCACCGCCGTCCTCAAATATGATGAGAACAAATAACCGAGATCCAAGACGGAAGGAGAAGCGCGAAAGTACAGAGAAAAGCAGAATCGAGCATAAAAGTTGAAACGATCACAGAAGTAAGAAAGGTAGAACAAGATAAGTATATGGAAAAACTAGGAATCTATGTGCATGTCCCATTCTGCATCAGAAAATGTCCGTATTGTGACTTTTATTCAGAAGACGATTGGGACGCAGACAAAAAGGCACGATTGGTTCGTGCGCTTTGCCGCGAGATCGACATCCAGGGTGCATATTACCGGCGTCAGGAAAAGCGAAAACTGACGAGCATCTATTTTGGCGGAGGCACACCGACCCTGCTGACTGCGGATGAATTTTCCCAAATCATGGAGCATATCGGTGCTTTTTTCAAAATTACGACGCGAACCGAGGTCAGCATGGAATGCAATCCGGCCAGCGCGGACACGCAAAAGCTGATGGCATACAAAAAAAGCGGGTTGAACCGGCTCAGCATCGGCGTGCAGTCCTTTGATCCGGAAGTGCTGAAAACACTGGGTCGGGTACACAGTCCGGAAGAGGCGGTCGCGTCCGTTGACAAGGCACGAAAGGCTGGCATCCGCAATATCAGCCTCGATCTGATGTTCGGCATTCCGGGACAGAGCTTTACGTCCTGGATCCGTACCGTCGAAAAGGCAATCAGTTTGAAACCAAAACATCTGTCACTGTACAGTCTGGAGTTTATGAAAGGAACGCCGTTTGACAAAGCGCTGCAGGCGGGAGAATTGACGGAAACGGCGCCGGAAGCCGATCGCCTGATGTACGAAAGCGCGCTGCGGCTCCTTGAGGAAGCCGGACTGCATCAATATGAAATTTCCAATACCGCGACCGAGCGGCATCCGTGCCGGCACAATCTGGGCTACTGGGATCTGAGTCAGTATCTTGGCATCGGGCCGTCCGCCCATTCATTTCTGGAACATGTGCGTTTTTCGAACGTAGCCGATACGGCTGGCTATATCAGCGCCATCGAGCGTGACCGCGAGGGAAAAGGCATGTATCTGGGAACTTCCAACGCGCTCGGCAGTCTGGCGGTCGATTCCTTTGTCAAAAACACCTATCGAGACAACGTGGCGGAGTATCTGTTTACCGGTCTGCGCAAGAATGCCGGCGTCAGCCGCAGGGCGTTTCGGGAACGTTTCGGCAAGGATATCTGGGACATCTACCGCAATGCTTATGAAGAATTCCTGCGATTTGTCCGCGAGGGCTACGCAGAGGAAGATGAAGACGGCATCCGCCTGACGGTCAAGGGCATGAATATTTCCAACCAGATCATGGCATTGTTTGTATAAACATGCGGGCGCGGGGTGGATAGCCTGCCGCGGTTTCGCGGCAGGCTCACGCATAAACGGCAAGGAGGAGACATATGGAAAAATACATTATGGCACTGGATCAGGGCACCACCAGTTCCCGCTGCATTTTGTACGACCGCAGGGGAAATATGGTCAGCGTCGCACAGAAAGAGTTCACACAGATCTATCCGAAAGCGGGCTGGGTCGAACACGACGCGATGGAGATCTGGTCCACACAGATGGGCGTGGCGCAGGAAGCACTGCTCAAGATCAACGGCACGTATGAAAATATCGAAGCCATCGGTATTACCAATCAGCGTGAGACAACCGTCGTCTGGGACAAGGAGACCGGGATTCCGATCTGTCACGCAATCGTCTGGCAGTGCCGCCGAACCGCAGAATACTGTGATGAACTGAAAACAGCCGGATACGGCGATCGGATCCGCGAAAAGACCGGGCTTCTGATTGATGCCTACTTCAGCGGCACCAAGCTACGTTGGATCCTTGAGAACGTGCCGGGCGCCCGTGAAAAAGCGGAAGCCGGCAGGCTGCTGTTCGGTACGATCGAAACATGGCTGATCTGGAAGCTGACCGACGGCAGGGTACATGTAACGGATTATTCTAATGCCTCGCGCACGATGATGTTCAATATCAACACGCTGGAATGGGATGACGAGATCCTGGAGCTCTTGCATATTCCGAAATGTATGCTACCGGAGCCGAAACCGTCCAGCTGCCTCTACGGGATGTCCGGCGAGAATCTGTTTGGCGGTCAGATTCCGATCTGTGGCGCTGCAGGCGATCAGCAGGCGGCATTGTTCGGACAGACCTGCTTCCGGGAGGGCGAATGCAAGAATACTTACGGAACCGGCTGTTTCCTTTTGATGAATACCGGCGAAAAACCGATCTTTTCCCATAACGGACTGGTCACGACCATCGCCTGGGGACTGGACGGCAAAGTCAACTACGCGTTGGAAGGCTCGATCTTTGTGGCCGGCGCGGCGGTGCAATGGCTGCGCGATGAACTGGATCTGCTCGAAAACTCACCACAGTCCGAAGTAATGGCGGCTTCTGTACCGGATGCCAACGGCGTCTATGTGGTTCCGGCCTTTGTCGGCCTGGGCGCGCCGTATTGGGATCCGTATGCGCGCGGCGCGGTGCTGGGTATTACACGCGGTGCGAATAAGAACCATCTGGTGCGCGCGACCTTGGAATCAATGGCTTATCAGACCAAGGATCTGATTGATGCGATGACCGAGGATCTGGGAGGTCGTCTGGCAGTGCTCAAGGTGGACGGCGGCGCGTCGGCGAATAATTTTCTGATGCAGTTTCAGGCGGATGTGCTGAACTGTGAAGTCAAGCGTCCGCAGTGCATCGAGACGACCTCGTTGGGAGCGGCTTACCTGGCGGGTCTTGCGACCGGCTACTGGAAGAGCAAGGAAGATGTACTCGAAAACTGGCAGGTGGAACGCATCTTTACGCCGCACATGGAGGACACCGAACGGATCAAGCTGCTGGCCGGCTGGAAAAAGGCCGTCGGCTGTGTCAGAGGCTGGGCAAAGGACGAAGCGTGATAAAAATACGAGGGGATAACATTTATGGATGAAACGATAAAGACCGGCGCAGCGATCAAGCAGCGTGACTATATGTTCGACACGTTCCGGGGACTTCTGATGTGGTCAATCCCGATCTCTCATTTTACGAGAGTTGCGGGTCATTTCAGTCAGGCCTCGCTGGGTGGCGTGGTATACATTACGATCAATGTCTTTGTGATGCAGGCTTTTGTGTTCCTGTCCGGCTATTTTTCGAAGAAACCGGAACGTTCCAAAGAGACTTCGTTCCATACTTTTATGTGGCCGTACCTTTTGGGCATTCCGTTCTTCTATTTTGTCCGGCAGTATTTCTTCGGCAATGCGATTCTGCACTGGGATATCCCACCGTTTGCGCTGTGGTATCTGTGGGCACTGTTCTTCTACCGCTACTTTACTAAGGAGTGGATGAAGATCCCGTACATACTGGAATTGAGCATTGTCATTTATCTTTTGGCCGGGCAGGTGCCGTTCTTCTCGGATCGTTTCGGTCTCGGACGGATGGTGTCCTATTTCCCGTTCTTTGTGATGGCCTTTTACTGCACGAGCGACCAGATCAAAAAGCTGCAGTGTCTCAAAAAGTGGCATTGCTGGGCGCTCGGCGGCGTGCTGGTGGGGATCTCCTGTCTGCTGGCATTCTGCGTGCCGCAACTGCCGGTCGGGTTCTATCTTTTGAAGAATCCGGCATGTGAACTGGGAATCACCTGGTACTGGGATATCATCGGCAGAGTGCTGATCCTGTTCCTGGCATGGGGCTGGATCATCCTGATGCTGAACATCCTGCCGAGCAAACGGAACTATGTGTCTTATGTTGGTATGAACACGATGCCGATCTACATCTTTCATCTGATCATCCGCTATGTGATCAAATTTAACGGCATTGGACTGGGCATTATCCCGGTCAACAGTTGGGTAGTCTATTACGGTCTGATCTTTGGGCTGGCATCGCTGTGCGCAATTGGCTTCTCGACGAAGCCGGTCGTCATGATCTATGATTTTGTCGTTGAAGGCACCTGGAAGATTTTCTGCTGGCTGCTCTCGCGCGGTGTGGATCTTTTGGCGCTGATCCACATCCCGGTCGTGGCCATCCAAGACTGGACACTGCGTACCATTGGCGGCAGTGACGCGCCGAAAGAAAAAGGAGAAGAGGGGGCATAACGAAATACAGATTTCTATGCACACATGCCGCGCCTTTATGAGCGACGCTTCACAAGGTGTTTTTTTACGATCCAGCTTCGACGTCCCTTTTTACGGTATGCGTTGCCGCATTTTGCGGAAGAATGCCGATGGAAAGCTTGACCAGATATTTGTCGTAGCCTTCGGTGGAAAGGTCGTCAAGGATGACATCCTCATAGAAACAGTTATCAAGCTTCAGATCGTGCGCTTGGGCATAAGCGAGTAGTCTGAGACAGTTCGCGTGGATATTTTCGTAGCCGTGCGCGTCATAAAGCACCAGAAAGGTGCCGCCACTACTTAGTGTTACCTGCTTGCTGTCAACTTCAGCAAGCTCCGACGGATGAACATAGGTATAGAACTCCGAGTACTGATAGCCGTCTTCGGTGACGGAATCACGGGGGATCGTCGCGCCGATCGGATAGGCACTGTAAAGCCCCAGAGACTGGCAGAAAGCAAAATGTTTTCCTAAGGCCTCTGCGACCGCTCGCTCATCATCCGCACCCTTGTATGCCGTGGTGATGAAATATTCGTCCGGCGCTTCTTCGACGATGATCTTTCCAACCGGAGCATGAAGCCCTTCTTCTGTTTCCTGAATTTTTTTGTCAATATAGCCCTTCGCCCAGTTCAAGGCTGCAATACGTTCGTCGATTGTGGCTTTTTTGGATTCTAACAGAGCGATCAGCGCTTCCGGTGACCGGTGATCCATGTGTTCCTTGATTTCCCGAATACTCACGCCCAGTTCCCGCAGCATGACGAGGATGGCAAAGGTCTCCGGCTGTGCGTAGGAGTAATAACGGTAGCCGTTTTCGCCGATCAAATCCGGCTTGAAGATGCCACACTGATCATAGTAAAACAATGTCTGCTTTTTGACACCGAACAGCTTAGCGAATTCGCCGGTGGTAAAATAGGTTCTGTTCTTTTTCATGGCACTGTGCCTCCTGTCTTGTCTTTGCTGAGCGAAACTTGTCGATGATACAAGCGAGACTTGACACTCATTTTCATTCTACCACATTTTGGGACACTTTGACAGAAACTTTTTTCATGAAAGCCGCATGCAGGGTAAGTTCACACTGCAAAATGGGTAAAGTAGATAAAAATATTGCTTTTTCAATTACTTATCCGCAAATAAAACCTAAAAATTTACAAAAAAATAAAAAAGAGGAAAAGTTATCTAAATTCTACCATA
>ERZ808240.1148-NODE-1148-length-33629-cov-4.881813_pt1 | contig 33629 bp, 30 predicted proteins | sample MGYA00521084_ERZ808240 | MGnify/ENA primary metagenome ERZ808240 (study PRJEB31516, sample SAMN03275571) | gut metagenome | biome: mammalia-associated habitat; material: feces | host: Papio cynocephalus | place: Kenya | collected 2012-08-06 ... | reverse complement strand
TACGAAGAACGTGCTTGATCATAACTGTTCGCTTCGGCAGTCCCTTTGCGTATGCGGTCGTTACATATTTTTCGTTCAGTACCTCCAGCACCTCTGTCTTGGTTATACGCAGCGTACCGCCCATACCGGACAGGACAGTCGTCATGATCGGCAATATGTAGTTTGCCGGTGTGGAGTATCCACTGATCGGAAGCCAGCCAAACTTTACCGCAAACAGCAAAATAAACAAGGCTCCGAGCCAGAATGCCGGCACGGCCGTCATCAGTAGCGACGCATTGACAGTAAATCGGTCAAAGAAGCCATCCTTTTTGATCGCGCACAGCAATCCGAGCGGTAACGCAATGGCAATCTCCAGTATCAGTGACCATCCGCAAAGTGTCAAACTGTATGGTATCCGCTGTTTCATTAAATCCCATACATCGACCTTATATCTTGTGGATGTTCCAAAATCTCCATGCACCACATCATCCACCCAGTTCTTGTACTGGGTCAGAAATGGTTGGTCATACCCCATTTCGTGTGCAATTTCTGCTTTTCTTTCCTCTGAAACCTTACGGTCAACAACCATATCTACCGGATCGCCCGGCATCATGTACATTAAACTGAATACCAGGAACGATACGCAGATAACCAGCAGCAGTCCTTGCACGATTCTCTTAATTATATAGTCTCTGATAATTACATCTCCCTTCTTTGGTTTCCATGTTGCTTTTTATTCATCCACACGCTGATAAATTCGCGTGTAGCATTTGACTCCCCATGCTTTACCGTCGCGAAGGTAAAAACGGAAGGTACTGATCCTGCGATTGTGATCTTCCGGGCTTACCGCGGCAAACACGTTGGCGCCGCAATACAGCAGATCGACCGGCGTCCTTCCGTACATAGCCTTGAGCTCGCCATTTTCGCAGCGAACAACGGTATGCGTCGGTAGTCCTTCGTTTGCGAGATAGTCCCCGCAAAGCATCTGCGGCGCGGAAAATTGCTTTCCGCACGGCTTCGCCCAGTCACTCGTCTGTGTAAGCGGAAGCCCCGTCACGTAGTTGAAGCAGGCATCGTAGAACGGCTGAATCGCCGCATCGCCTTGGTTGCAAAGCACCGCGATGCCGTACCCGCCTTCCACAAAGCCGCCGTGCGAGCTTACCCCGTGCAGACCGCCGGAATGCTTGGCGACAATTTTTCCGTTCAGGAGGCTTTTTTCCAGTCCCATGCAGTAAAACGGTTTTTTTCGGAGCGGATAGGCGCTTCCGATCATCAACTCAATCGCCTCTTTCGGGATTACCTGCTTCCCTTCCCACCTGCCCCAGTCGGACAGCATTTTGTAATAGCGGCTCATATCCGAAGCGGTCGACTTGACGCAGGCACTGCCGCGAAACGGCGGTAAGATCGACCAGTTGTCATCCTGAAGCAGGTTTCCGTCCTCGTCCTCTTCAAAGAGGCTGGTCAGATTGCCTTCAGCCAGCTTTGCGGCTTCGCTTCCGTCCAGATCCAGAACCGTTCGTTTCATGCCCAACGGTAGGAAAACCTTTTGCATCAGATATTCTTCCATGCTGATCCCAGCCGCCTGATCGACCACATAGGACAGGAGCGCATAGCCCTCATTCGAATAACTCATGTATTCTCCCGGCATGCCGAGCGGCTTATAATTTCCTTGCGTGATATAGTCCACAACCTGCTGGATATGATCCATTTTGTTTGGCGCGGTCTTCACCATGTAGCGGTACCATTCGCTGTCTCTTTCGACGCTGTTCATGGCGATCGACCATTCCAGCGGCTCCATCGGAGGCAGACCGGAGCGGTGAAGTCCAACCAGTCCCACTGTTACAAACTCATCCGGGATTCCCGGCAGATGCAGATCCGGGAAGTATTTTACCATCGGATCGTTCAGATCCAGTTTCCCTTCCACCTGCAGCATACAGCACGCAAGCCCTGTCATCGATTTGCTCATGGACGCGATGCCGCAGACCGTGTTCTCATCGATCGGGAGATTTCGCTCCTTGTCGCGCACACCGAATCCTTTCTTAAAAATCAGTCCTTCCGGACCTCGTATCGCGATTGCCATTCCGGGAAGGTTTGTTCCCTGAAACAGCTTTTCGAGATGTTCTTCTAATGAACTAAGGTTTTTTTCCATTGTTTCTCTCTTTGCTTTTGTTTGCCTTCATTTTTTGCGCCTTTCTCTCAAGGTCATCTCAGACCTTATACAGAAAGAAAAGGAGACGCTTTACGAAGATTTAACAAGTGCAATTTTTATGCCATAAAAAAGCATCCTTTTTTTACCCAATTTTTACCCAATAAAAGCGTATCTTTCTTTTGCTTAACTGGTTTTTATATCATTATATCCGGTTTCTTCACATTTTCACCATTTTTCTCGTAAAGCCGGTTTACTCCACGAGAATCGTCTTATCCTGCAGATATTGAAACCCTTCTTTCGTAATGTTCGTCCCTTTGCGTCCCTGATTGACCGTGATCAAGCCTTCCGTTTTGAGCTCCTCCAGGAGCCTGCGTAATCGGGTTCCACTGATCCGGATACCTCGTTCCTGCAGCTGTTCATACAGGATCGTTCTGCCGAGCCCTTGTCCCTCTGCTGTGGTGTATTTTAGCAGCTCCAATACGTTGAGCTTCAGTCTTTCACGGTTGTCTTCCTGCCAGTGTGTGGCCTCCTTCTCTGTGTCCTCTTCGATCTTTCTCGGAAGCTTCCCAAGCGTCTTGTAATACAAGGCGCAATTTTCAAGCTCACGTATATTTCCGGGCCATTTATATTTTTTCAGGCGCAGCTTTTCTTCTCGGGATAATTTCCGAAAGTCATCTTCGAGAAAATATTCCAAAAGTACACCAACGTCTTCTTTGCGTTCCCGCAGCGCCGGCGCTTTGATCTGCAGAACATCCAGCCGGTAGTACAGATCTTCTCGGAACTGCTTTTTTTCAACCGCCTCCCGCAAATTTTTATTCGTCGCGGCGATAATGCGTACATCTAAATCGACCACCCGGTCGCTTCCTACCCGCATGATCTGACGTTCCTGGATCACGCGCAGCAGCTTCGCCTGCATGGCAGGGGAGACATCTCCGATCTCATCCAAAAAGATCGTTCCATGATTTGCCCGTTCAAAATAGCCGATCTTTCCGTTTTTATCCGCGCCGGTAAACGCACCGCCGACATAGCCGAAAAGCTCGGATTCCAACAGATTCTCCGGTATCGCCGCACAGTTTACGCTGACAAACGGCAGGCTTTTTCGTTGGGAATAATTATGGATAGCCTGAGCAAGCAACTCCTTTCCAGTTCCACTTTCACCGATGATCAGAACGGTATGCTCGGTTTCCGCGGCCGCCTTGGCTTGTTTGATACACGCTTCCATCACAGCGGATTTATGTTTAATGTCGTGAAACGAGTACTTTGCGAATAATCCCCGTTCTACCAGCTTTTTATTCAAGCTGCGCTCCATTTCGGTAATCTCATTTTCGTCCTTGAAGACAAGGTAGAATCCAACCTTGACATCTCCGAGTGTCAGTTCGTATTTATCCACCATGAAATTATGACGGTCAATGGTTACAAGCTGTTGTGTAAACGCCGGCTTTTCAAGAAGATTTTCCAGCTGTGGATCCAATTCCGATATCGTGATCTTATTGACGCGGATCCGCTTACCGAACAGCTGCTTCGCTTTATGATTGCTGTACAGAAGGCGACCTTCCTTATCCGCAAGCAAAATGGAAAAGGCAGAGTCACTGACATAGGTGTTCAGCATCTGGCTTTTGAGAAAACCATCCAAATAGCTTGTCTGAAACTCACGCATCGGCGCAACCACACGATTACCGTAAGCGATCATTTTTTCGATTACTTTCCAAGATTCCTGCGGCTCCAATGCCAATCCCTCCGCTATTTTCGAAATCGCGTCAAAGCTGAGCATACGGTATCCCGTGTCGATCACATGTTGAATATGATCCGGTACGCAAGCACGTTCGCCGGGTGTGATCGCGTAGAGAATGTCTTGCTCGTCGATGTCTTGCCTGGATGGGGACGGATACGGAATCAGCCGAAGGTGCCCGATTCCCAGCTCATACAGCATATAGACCATTTCCCGGGCATTCGCCTCGGTATCGTTTACAACCAGAACACGGCTGTCCTTCGGGATGGAGAGAACCTCTTTGATTTTTTCCTTGGTGATACTACGCTCCATAATGACTACATTTTTCAGCTCGTCTGTATGTTCCCGAAGTGTTGGGAGCAGGTTACGGTCAATGACCAGATACACATCTGCGCAAAGATAGGAGTCCTCGGTTAATTGATTCGCATAGCAGATTTCGATCTCCGCATAGCCGTGAAAAATATCTTCTACAACTTTATTTAGCTGTTGGATCGCCGATTCATTCTCAGCGTTACGATAGACAATTTCAATTTTTTTCATTTTTCCTGCATTCTTCTTTTCACGAATTTCTTTTTATTCTACCATATTTTTTTTAGAAAGCAAAGAAGTTTTGGCAGGAAAGCCCGGTTCTTGCGTTCACACCGCATACTCCTTTTTCCTTCAAAAATTTCAAGTTTCATATTTTTATACTTTTTGCTCATACTAAACCTGGGGCGCAGGTTTTGTATGGTTCTCCCATATGCGCATACCTTTGCGCGGCTCTATCCGGCATGGTTTCTTATGTGATACATATACTGATGTCATACAAAAGGAGACTTTTTCTATGAAGGGACAAAATCCAACGCAGGGGCAGGACCATTCCCTGAGCTTTACCAAACTGACCGCCATGATCATCGGCTCAACGATCGGCGGCGGTATCTTCACCACCGCCGGAGACATGGCTGCCAACGGCGCGCATACCGGCAGCGTCCTCGTCGGCTGGGGCATCTGCGGCGTCGGCATGTTCTGCCTGATGATGTGCTTCTTCGGCCTCAACCGCGTGCGTCCCGATCTGACCAACGGCATCTACAGCTATGCCAAGGAAGGCTTCGGCGAATACGTCGGATTCAACTCTGCCTGGGGCTATTGGGTCAGCGCCCTCCTGTGCAATGTTTCCTATACCACCCTGCTGTTCGGCGCCATCGGCCATTTCTTCCCGATCTTCGGCGACGGCAACAATCTGCTTTCGATCGTCAGCGCCTCTGTTATCATATGGCTGCTCAACGGACTGATCTTAAAAGGCGTGCAGGAAGCCGCAGCTCTCAATGTGATCACCACGATCGCCAAGCTGATCCCGATCCTGGTTTTCGTCATTGCCGTTATCTTTTTCGGCGCGTTCCGCCCGTCCGTCTTCGCGGATAACTTCTGGGGCGCAGACACACCCGGCGCACCGGCGATCTCCGCGCAGATCAAAGCGACCACCTCCGCGACCGTCTGGTCCTTCATCGGCGTGGAAGGCGCCGTCGTACTCTCTGCGCGCGCCAAGCGTTCCTCCGATGTCGGCAAAGCCTCGCTGACGGGATTTCTCGGCATCTTCGCGATCTATGTGCTCGTCGCCGTCCTCAGCATGGGCGTACTCACCACCGAAGAACTCGCAGACCTCAAAAACCCGCAAATGGCCGGCATCCTGCAGGCCGTGATCGGTCCCTGGGGCGCAGCCATTGTCAATATCGGCGTCATCCTCTCGCTGGCGGGCGCGCTGCTCGGCTGGACGATCCTGGCCGCCGACTGTCCGTACTCCGCCGCGCAGCAGGGCGTGTTCCTCAAGGCTTTCGCGCGTTCCAACCAAAGCGGTTCGCCGTCCTTTGCCCTCTATCTGACCAACGGACTGGTGCAGCTGTTTCTGATCGTTATCTTTTTCAGCGCCTCCACCTATCAGGTCTTCTACACGTTCAGCACGACGATGATCATGATCCCGTACTTTTTAAGCGCGCTGTACTACCTCAAAGTCACGCTGCGCGGAGAAGGCTTTGCCCGCGGAGGAAAATCTCCTGCTCCCGGCTCCGTCTCTGATGCGGACATCTCCGCACGCGGCGGTTCTTTGGCGGTCGCTCGTTTCTTCGCGCTCATCGGTACCGCCTACGGCATCTGGATGCTCTACTCGTCCGGACTGGAACTGACCTTCATCGCCTGCATCCTCTACGCGCCCGGCATTCTCGTCTATGCCCTCGGCAAAAAAGAAAGAGGACGTCCGGTCTTCGAACGTCCTTATGAAATGGTACTTGCGATCGCTTTGGTCATTCTCGCGCTGATTGCGATCTTCCTGATCGCCACAGGCCGCATCCGACCGTTTTAACAGTATCACAGGCGCGGCTCGGCCGCGTCCTCCATCTGCGGCTCCTGCACACATCTGCGCAGATCGAACAAGGCCTTGATCAGACAAATACCGAACACCAGGTACACCACGCCGATCACGATCAGCGCGTAGCCCCAGACCTCCGAAAGCCATGAAGACATCGTAGTGAGGATCGTCGCGCCGGTCAGGATCACCGTCTGCCAGGTGCGGCAGGTGAGCAGTTTCGTGTCCATCCCGCGCCCCGACGGCTGGAATTTCGTCGCGATCGCCGCCAGATTCGTCACAAGCTGGAACTGAAAATACAGATTGATCAGGCTGGCGAGCAGATCTGCAAACAGCCAGCGGCCGGTGATCTCGATACCCGCCCAGCTCATCATCCAGGCCGCCGCGTTCCATAGCATCAGGATTACGCCCAGCGTATGGATCAGCGTCAGCCCCCGTTCTTCACAGCGCAGCTGTGCGATCGCCGCCAGGAACAGGATATAGCCGACAAACGCAGGCAGCAGGCTGATCTGATTGATATTGATATTGAAATATAGGAAAATATACCCCCATGCGGCGCGCAAAAGGCCGCCGCGTACGTTCTCAAGCTCTGTCGTCATTTCGTCCCCCCTCCTGCAAGCGCAAGGTCAGCTGTGCCGCAAGACTGCCGTTGAGATACAGATCCGCCGCATAGCACTGCGGCAGCTGCGGCTCGGCCGCAGCATCCAGATCCCCGCCGCCACCGCCGAAGCTCACCGTGCCGGTCAGTCCTTCCTTCAGATTTTGGCTGCCCCAGATCGGACCTTCCGTGCTACTGCCGCCTTCATTGCCAGTGCCGCTGACCTTTGGCAGTCCGGCGCGTACCGCCTCGACCGTTTCTCCGGCATAGACCGGCGCCGTCGCAATGCCGATATTCTTGATTTTCCTGCCGCTTTCCGCATCGCCGATATTGGTATAGATAATATCCGCCATCTCCGTCACACGGCTGAACTGCGTATGCGGGCGCGGCACCGTGTCATAGATCACGCCGTCTTTGCCGTAATTGTCGACCGTCGCGATCGTCTGCAGTTTCACTTCCGTGCGGATACCCTGCGCATCTGCCGCATAGGCGATGCCCGGCAGTTCCTCACTGCCCCAGGTGAGATAGCCGTCCTTCACTTCGATCAAATGGAGTTCGTCGAAAGCTGTCACGACCCAGCGTTCCTTTTCTTTTTCTACACGAAGATTCTGGATTGCAGCAAACACATTCCCGCCTTTCGGTCCCAGTCCGTTTTTTTGCAATCCGTTATATTTCAGAACGAGCAGCCCTGTATACGCGTGCTCTCCGCATGCACGAAGATTATAAATGTAGTAGCCCTCTTTCCTGTCGAACCATGCGTGCAGGCCGAAGCCGCCCTCCGGCTGCCAGCTGTAGTCTCCGGTCTGTGTCATCGCCCGCCAGATCTCCGCCTGCAGCGATGCAGGCGCGCACATATAGCGATAAATCCCGCTATCCTCTAAAATCGATTTCGCATAGGTATCGAGAGCGCCTGCGTAGGTCTTGCATGGCGTGCTTTTGGCAGCCGCCAGTTCTGCCTGCGGCCAGCACCCTTCCGCATGCACCGTCTCCGGCTGCGTACCGACAACCATCGAAAGTGCCAGCACGAGGATCATACAGCCGGAAACCAGCCGCATGCCCTGAGGATATTGACGGAATCTGGCGATCGCCTCGATGCGGCGACGGATATTGCTACCGCCGTTGTTGATACAGGTGCTCCCCGGTGTCTTCGCAAACCGTTCATTAGCCATCGCCAGCAGGATCCTTCCATAATCCCGGCGTTCTTCTCCCGCCAGATGCTCCAGCACGTACTGGTCGCAACGCGATTCCATATCGTTCAGTGCACGACCCGCACAGTACGCCATCAGCGGGTTGCACCAGTGGATGCATTGCAGCAGGCAGATCAGCATACTCCAAAAGGTATCCCGATGCTTGAGGTGAAACAGCTCGTGCAGCAGCACCTTTTCGTCGATCGCAGCAGCAGCCCCTGCAGCCTCTGCTGCAGACAGTGCCGTCCCAGCCCCGTCTTTCGCCGCCGGGATCGCCAGCACCGGACGGAAGATCCCGCACACAAACGCGCTCGGCAAACCGCTGACTGCGACAACGCGGACGCGGCCAGTCCGCAGCCCATAAGTTTCCGCGATTTCTTCGATGCGCGCAAGGCCCTCTCCCTGCAGCACGCTGCCCCGGCGCAGAATATGCCGCAGCCTTACATAAGCAAGCATGTATTTCACCGCGAAAAAGACCACCCCCGCGGTATACAGCGCAAAGAGCCAGCCGCTCACGGTCGTCGGCATCTCCTTTACAAACGGCAGCGGGAAATAGACCTGCGTAAAGCTGAAATCCCCGCACCAAGCCTTGAGCATCTCGATCGGGACCTGCCAGTGAAAGAACAGATACCGTCCGCGCCAGCCCGCCGGCAGGAGCAGCACCAGCGCCAGAACGCTCCAGACCGCAAACTGCCACTTCGGCGGCAGTTTATCCCGAAACAGCGCCTTGAGCAGGAGCAGCAGCGCGGCTGCCCCGGAGGCCGTCAAGGTCTGCAGTAAAAACGCCCACAGATCAAACATCGGCTACACCTCCATTTCGTCCAACAGTCTGCGCAGGCTCTCCCACTCCTCAGGCGTGATCTTTTCTTCTTTCAAAAATGCGGCAATCAGGTCTCCCGTGGAACCGCTGTACACACGCTCTACGAAGCTCCTGCGTTCCTGCTTCCGGCAGCTCTCCTGATCCGGCACCGCGCGATAGCGGTGCGGCGCAGCAGCTTTATCGATCGCCACCAGCCCCTTCGCCTCCATGCGCGTCAGGTAAGTCAATACCGTATTGCGATTCCAGCCGGTCTCCGGCTGCAAAAGCTGTACCAGTGTCCCCAATGCCGCGCCGTCTGTTTCCCAAAGCGCGCGTAATACCGTCCATTCTCGTTCCGATAGCTTCATCTTCTGTCCTCCTACAGTTGTAGTATTGTTTTTATATACTACAACTGTAGTATGTATTTGTCAACCCCTATTCTTTCATCGCAGGATCCACGCCGATACATGACACAGCAGGAGCGGTCAAACGCTCCTGCTGTGTCATGTGTTTTTTGAGTGTCTTACTTACTGTTTGCCGCCTTGCGCGCGCCTTTCTGTTTACGGCGCAGCCACCGGGCAAAAATGATGATCGCTATAGCTGCAAGCGCGATGATTACCAGGATCATCGTGCGGTTCGATGACGGATAAACATCATGGATATTTTCGCTCGTAAGCCCATCCGTCAACCGATACAGATTGATCGTATCGATGAAATCCCCCTGCAGGATTCTTCCGTCACCATTGTCCAGTTCTTCGCCGCCCATGGCAACCGAATAAAACACCAGACCGTCCCGCTCCATGCATCCAGAAAAGCAATAGCCCGCGGCCGGTGTGGATCCGGTTTTTACACCGGTCATATAAGCACTGTAGGGGCTTTCGTAGCGATCATCCGGAAACTTGACGCGATTGGTGCTCTCGTACGTAAATCCGACATCCCGTACGTTGGATGGCGGGATCATGCCGGACTCAAAGCTGACACACTCCCGGAACTTGTCAAAGGACATCGCGTATTCACAGATTTTAACCATATCCGAAACGGTAGTAACATGTCCGTTCCCGCTCAATCCGGTTGGATCCGCGAACTGCGTACTTTCGCATCCCAGACTTTTTGCTTTCTCATTCATCCGCTCTACGAATTTACCCATATCGCCGGACAGTTCAAAGGCAAAGGCGGTCGCTGCTTCATTGCCGGAAGGAATCAACAAATATTTCATGCAGTCTTCAAAGGAGATAATTTCTCCTTCCAGGAGATGACGCTGCGGCTCCATATAGCTGCAGTAATACGGACTGACTGCGCGCTTGTCGACCGTGAGCGTGCCCTCCAACTGCGGATTCTCTTCCAGAACCAGAATCGCGGTCATGACCTTGGTCATGCTGGCAGGCGGAAGCTGCATATCTTCATTTTTGGCAAACAGAACGGTTCCTGTGGTTGCTTCATAGAGGATCGCTGCCTTACAGTGCGGCGCAAAATCGGTGTCTCCGGCTTTCAGGATTTTTCCGGCATCTGTGGTCGCATCCGCGCTCTGCTCCGGTGCGCTGCCAAATCCGTAGACTGTCGAAACGAGAATGACGCAAACGATCATCGCAGCTGCGGCGAACAAGCGCCCGGTCTTCCCTCGTTTCTTTGCTTGATCCTTTCCCTGTTGTATAGGTTTCTTCCTTTGTTGTTTCATGCTTCTCTCCATTCCGCCTTCGAACGGCAATTTTACTTTGAAATGATGCAGCATAGACGCGGCATAAATTCAGATTTTCTTCCGTAGGCTTTCCTTCAATCAAAATGGAGAGCAAAAAATATGCCATTTTGCGTCTCCCACAGAGTCCTCTCAAACTCCACTTTCCTTATTGCGCGTCTCTTTTTGACCGCTCGATAAATTGGATGTAATCACATTAAAACCGGTTGGTTTAATTAAAAATTCGGGCACCCGCATCAAGAACCGACAGCATCACGGCAGCGCGCCTCTAAAACCAAAGAAAATCCATTTGGCATACTACTTGCTTGTATCTTACTACGCAATAAGTCAACGCAAGCGTGTCCTACACGCTTTGCTGAATGGAGGTATAAAAAAGTCCTATGATTTTCCCGAAAAAATTACAAAAAGGTGATACGATCGGTATAGTTTCTCCGAGCTCCCAGGTATCCGCAGAACGTGTGACACAAGCCGAAAAAGCGTTAAAAGACCTTGGCTTTCAAGTCAAGCTTTCTGACAACCATGCTTGCTGCAAGGGCGGCTATATGGCCGGCGAGGAATCCGTGCGCGGCACATGGATCAACCGTATGTTTGCCGACCCGGAGGTCGACGCGATTTTTTGTATGCGAGGTGGGGACGGCGCAAACCGTATCATTGATTTTATTGATTTGGATGTCATACGCAGCAATCCCAAAATTTTTGTCGGCTACAGCGATATTACCAGTCTACATCTTCTTTTTAATCAGGAATGTGACCTTGTAACCTTCCATGGTCCGATGGTCTCTTCCAACATCATCGATCATTTTGACGCAGAAACCTCTGCAGCCCTCTTCGCCTCTCTGACGGACGATACTCCGACTTATGCGTACAAGGCGCCAAAAGGAATGGCGCTTCAAGTCGCTCGACACGGAAAAGCCGAGGGCCTTATGACTGGCGGCAATCTTACCGTCATGTGCAATGCGCTTGGTACGTTTTATGATATGGATACCAAGGATAAAATTATCTTCATTGAGGAAATCGGCGGTCATATCGGGAATATGGATCGCTGCATTTATCAGCTCCGCAATGCCGGAAAGCTGGAAGACGCGGTTGGCATCCTGCTCGGACAATTCACCGAATGTCGCTATGAAACAGAGCATTACGATATGGTAAACATTCTTTTGGAAGCAACGGCAGATCTGAACCTTCCGATTCTGTACAACGTCCAGTCCGGACATGGTTTCCCGATGATCAACCTGCCGATGCACGCAAACTGCAGAATGGACACAGAATCCAAAACCATTGTCTTCGATATGAACAACTCTGTTCCGGTCTAAGCGTGTGCACCGGAGCAGGATGGCAAGCACAGCGGCCTCCTGAGGTTCCGCAAGGAATCTCTTTTATAATTCCAACATATTTGACAAATGAGCAAGAGCCGGTTCTTTATACGCTGTCATGGCATATAAAAACCGGCTCTTGCTCTCTTTCGTCCTTGTTTTACTGCTGCTGATCCTTGTTCATACAGCAGTTTTTGTACTTCTTGCCACTGCCGCATGGGCATGGGTCGTTTCTGCCGACTTTCGGCATTTCGCGTCGAAAGGTTTCCGGCTTGCGCGCATCCTCCGGTTTCGGAGCCGCCTGCGGCATCCGTCCGGAACCGCTGCCGACGGACGGACCTCTGCGCACCATCGGGTGGGAAGCCTCATCCTGATAATCGTCCTTGCGACCTTCCCCATCCGCGATGACCTTCTTTCTCTGCGCAGAGGTGTTGATCGTCACGCTGAAGCAATACCTTACCGTTTCCTCCCGAATATCGCCGATCATCTCCTCAAACATGTCGAAGCCTTCGTTGGCGTAAGCGACCGCCGGGTCGATGTGTCCCAGCGAGCGCAGACCGATACCCTGCTTCAACTCATCCATGGCATCGATATGATCCATCCAGCGATTATCAACCACACGCAGCAGAATCATCTTTTCTATTTCCCGCATACGATCGGCGCCGATCTCAGCTTCTTTTTCATCATAAAGATGTTTGAAGATCTTTACAACGTCCGCTTCCAATCGTTCGGCATCTACACGCGAAAGCTCATCCTGCGTGTAGTGGATTCCGGTGAAGCGATCGGTCAGGCGCGCGAGATTTTTGTTGAGCAGATCGAAATCCCACTCTTCCGCAAACTTGCTGTCTACGGTGATCTGCAGCACGGTATTATGAATCAGATCCTCCATCATTTCCAGGATGTACTGCTTCAGATCTTCGCCAAACAGAACCCTGCGACGCTGATCGTAGATCACTTCTCTCTGCTTGTTCATAACGTTGTCGTACTGCAGCACATATTTACGAATTTCAAAGTTACGGCTCTCGACCTTTTTCTGTGCGTTCTCAATGGTCTTTGAAAGCATGCCTGCGGCAATCGGCTCATCCTGCATGCCGAAGCGTTCCATAATACCCTGTACGCGATCGCCGCCGAACAGGCGCATCAGATCGTCTTCCAGCGAAATGAAAAACTGGGTCTGACCCGGGTCTCCCTGACGGCCGGAACGACCTCGCAACTGGTTATCGATACGACGGGACTCATGCCGTTCGGTACCGATAATGCACAGGCCGCCGAGCGCTCTGACTGCTTCCTGTTCCGCGGAGCGCTCTGCCTTATATTTGTCCAGCAATTCCTTGAATACTTCACGCGCGTGCAGAAGCTCCGGATCGTCGCTGGTCACAAAGCTGGTGGCGAAGGAAATCTGCTCGTCGGTAAATCCCTTAGCCTTCATTTCCTTTTTTGCTTCAAATTCCGGGTTGCCGCCCAGCATGATATCAGTACCACGGCCTGCCATGTTGGTCGCGATGGTGACCGCGCCCAAGCGACCCGCCTCGGAAACGATCTCGGCTTCCTTTTCATGCTGCTTCGCGTTGAGGACGTTATGCTTAATGCCGCGTTTTTTGAGCATATTACTCAGGCGCTCCGAGATCTCGATGGAGATCGTACCCACCAGTACCGGCTGCCCGGTCTCATGCACTTCCGCGATCCGATCGACGATCGCGTGGAACTTGGCAGGCTCTTTGGCAAAGATCGCGTCATCCAGATCTTCTCGGATAACCGGTTTGTTGGTCGGAATCACCACAACATCCATATTGTAGATATCGCGGAATTCATCTTCCTCGGTCTTTGCCGTACCGGTCATACCGGCCAGCTTGTTGTACATTCTAAAATAGTTCTGCAGGGTGATCGTCGCCAGTGTCTTGGACTCGGAACGAACCAGTAGACCCTCCTTGGCTTCGATGGCCTGATGCAAACCGTTGCTGTATCTTCTGCCGAACATCAGTCGACCCGTAAATTCATCGACGATGACAATTTCGCCGTCCTTGACAATATAGTCGACATCCCGCTTCATGATCGCCTTTGCCTTGAGTGCTTCCACGACGTGATGGTTGATCTCCATGTTTTCCGGATCACCGAAGTTCTCGATCTTGAAGAACGCTTCCGCCTTGGAAACGCCTTGATCGGTCAAGCTGACGCGCTTTTCCTTTTCTTCGATCGTATAGTCGGCGTCTTCGCCCTCGTACAGGGTATTGACGAATTTGTTCGCGATCCGGTAAAGATCCGTCGATTCGTCGCCCTGTCCGGAAATGATCAGCGGCGTTCTCGCTTCATCGATGAGGATGGAGTCGACCTCATCGATGATCGCATAGTTCAAATCCCGCTGCGTCAGCTGATCCTTGTAGATCACCATGTTGTCCCGCAGATAATCAAAACCGAATTCGTTGTTAGTGCCATATGTAATATCCGCCTGGTAAGCGGCTTTTCTCGTCTTGTCGGAAATGCCGTGGATCACGCATCCGACCGTCAGCCCCAGGAAGGTATAGATCTTTCCCATCCACTCCGCGTCACGTTTTGCCAGATAATCGTTGACGGTGATAACATGCACGCCTCTTCCTTCGAGCGCGTTCAGATAGGTCGGCAGCGTCGCGACCAGTGTCTTACCTTCACCGGTTTTCATTTCGGCGATCCGACCCTGATGCAGAACAATGCCACCGATGACCTGCACGCGGAAATGCTTCATACCGACGCTTCTCCATGCCGCTTCCCGGCAGACCGCGAAGGCTTCCGGCAGGATGTCATCCAGGCTCGCGCCGTTTGCGAGACGTTCCTTAAATTCCGGTGTCTTGGCTTTCAGTTCCTCATCGGTCAGGTTCGCCATCCGACCTTCCAGCGCCATGACCTGATCCGCGATTTTTTCTACTTTTTTGACTTCCTTGGTGTTGAGATCCCCAAAGATCTTTTCCATAAAACCCATGCTGCAAAAGTCCCCTTTCTATTCATCTTTCGGCAGATCAGTCACAACCATGTTGATTTCCAGCGCCTTGCGGCTGTCTGCCTTTGTCACTTTTACTTCAAAACGCTTGTAGTCGGCTTCGTAGACAAAGCTGTCCCCCACACTCGGAAGCTTATCAAGCTGAAGCACAACCCAACCATTGACGGTTGTCGCGTCAATATCTTCTTCTACATCAAAGTAGTCGAACATCTTGTCCAGATTCGTGCTGCAAAGCACGCGGTAGGAGCCGTCCTGCTGCTGCACAATGTCCTGCAGCTGCACCGCGTCGTGCTCGTCATAGATCTCGCCGACCAGTTCCTCTATGATGTCCTCCATGGTCACCAGACCCGAGGTGCCGCCATACTCATCCACAATGATCGCAATGTGGGTCTTGCCCATTTGCAGCCTCTTCAGCAGCTGCGAGATCTTCATGGAGCCAGCCACAAAGATGACCGGCTTGACATAGGAAGAAATCGGCGTATCCGTTCCTTTAATAAAATTATGGAAATCTTTCTGGTTCAGCACGCCGACAATATGATCGAGGTCATCCTCATAAACCGGCAGCCTGGAGAATCCGGTGCTTAAGAAAAGCTCCGCGATCTCATCCTTACTGTCGTCGATCTCCACAGCCTTAATATCCACACGGGGCGTCAGCACATCCCACGCCTCCAGATCATTGAATTCGATCGCATTCTGGATCAGCTCACTCTGCTGTCCGTCAATGCCGCCCTCGGTTTCCGCCTCCTCAACCAGCGTCAAAAGCTCATCCTCGGTGATCGGCTTGGTATCGCCGGTGCGGAAGAGCAAGGCCAACAGCTTCTTCCAACCGCTGAAGATCCAGTTGATCGGTAACAGAATGATCATGAAGAATTTGAGAAGCGGCGCGGAAAACATGGCGAATCCCTCCGGATTTTCCTTTGCCAGACTCTTTGGCGAGATCTCTCCGAAGATCAGTACCACGACCGTTGTCGCGATCGTGGACACCGTTGCGCCGTAAACCGGATAAAGCTGCAGGCACAGTACCGTCGCCAGCGATGTCAGCGCGATGTTGACAATGTTGTTTCCTACCAGCAGCGTGGACAGCACGGTATCAAATTTTTCGGAAAGCTCAAACACATCGCGTGCTCTCTTGTCTCCGTCATTTGCCAAGTTTTTGATCCGGATGCGGTTTACCGATGTAAAGGCTGTTTCCGTTGCCGAAAAATAGCCGGAGAAAGCAAGCAGTACCACAATCCAGATGATTTTCGTTATCATAATTTTGTATCTTCCTTTCGCACACGACAAGTCGTCGTCCTACCCAGATTCTCATACAGTAATTATCTTACCACAGATTTCGCCGAAATTAAAGTGAAAAGCTTGTGAATTGCGTGCTTTAGCGGGTTCTTTTTCCCTGCGCTTTCGACAAATTTCGCGCGCGTTCGTTTGTCACCTTGTATAGTTTTGTCGGTTGACAATGAATTTCGGATGGTGTATACTCATTTTGTCGAACTTTGTACGAAAGGAGTTTCTCCATGTCAACCAAAACCGAACTGCTTGCCCTGCTCGGTCAGCAGGAAGGACGTTACGCGTCCGGCCAGGAGCTTGCCAACGCACTCGGTGTGTCGCGGAACGCGATCTGGAAAGCGGTCAAGTCTCTGCAGGAGCAGGGCTATCCGATCGAAAGCCTTCCCAGCACCGGCTACCGCTTGAAGCAGAAAGCCGATATTCTCACTAAAGAAGCCATTCAGGAGTCCCTTTGCCAGCCGATGAAACTGCATCTGCTGGACAAGGTGGATTCCACCAACAACTATGCCAAGAGGCTGCAGGATCTTTCTCTCCCGCAGCTGATCGTTTCCGAAGAACAGACGGCCGGCCGTGGTCGGCTGGGACGGAATTTCTATTCCCCAGCAGGAAAGGGCATCTATATGACACTTGCGTTTCGCCCGCAGCTGGCTCTCGATCAGGCCATGCTGGTCACCACGATGACCGCCGTCGCGATCTGCCGGGCATTTGAAGCAACCACCGGCCTGCATCCGAAGATCAAATGGGTCAACGATATTTACCTGAACGAAAAAAAGGTCTGCGGCATTCTGACAGAAGCGGAGACGAATTTTGAAACCGGCCAGATCCAGAAGATAATCGTCGGCATCGGGATCAACTGCTTTGAAGACGACGCGATGCCGGAGGAGATCCGGGAAGTCGCGACATTTATCGATCAGCCGCAGAAGGCGTTTGAGCGCAGCGCCCTGATCGCCGCGATCGCAAACGAGTTCTTTGCGATGCTCGCGGATTTTGACCGAACCCGGATCATCCGCGACTACCGCGCGCGTTCTTTCCTTTTAGGCGAGCAGATCCTGATCTTTAATCCGGCGATCGCCCGCGCCATCGGCAGACCCGAAAGCCGGCTGTCCGAAGGCATCCGCGCACGCGCGATCGATATCGACGAAAGCGGCGGCCTGGTCGTGGAATACCTTGAAGGCCGCAAATCCAGACAGATGGAAACGCTCACGACAGGCGAAGTATCTATCCGAAAAATCTACTAATCAACGAGGCAAAAAAATGAACAAAAAAAAGAATGTAACAACCGTACATCCGAATCTGCCGCTCTCCGACAGTGCTTCCGCAAGCACCGCAGAACCCGCAAAAAAAAGAACCGGCGACATCTATCCGCTCGTTTTATGCGGAGTTTTCGCCGCGGTCATGGTCATCTGCTCACAGATCGCCATTCCGCTTCCGTCCGGCGTTCCGATCAATCTGGCCATACTCGGCGTCCTGCTGTCCGCTGGCTGCCTGGGTTTCCGGTACGGCATGATCACACAGATCATCTATATTCTGCTTGGCTGTGTCGGCATCCCCGTCTTCGCGGGATTTTCCGGCGGTCTGCATGTGATCGCCGGTCCGACCGGCGGCTACATCGTCGGCTACATCCTCTGCGCAGGCGTCGTCGGTTTCATCGCCTCCCGCACCAGATCCTCCTGGGCTCTGGTCGGCGCCATGATCCTGGGCGTCCTCGTCTGCTACGCGTTCGGCACCGTCTGGTATGTGCATCTGATGAACATTTCCTTTGCCATCGGACTCGCGCAATGCGTCATCCCGTTCCTGCCGTTTGACGCCGTCAAGATCGCGCTTGCTGCCCTGCTCGTACAGCGCCTGCGGCAGACGAAGCTGATGAAGCGGTAGCACCTGCGGGGTAGCCTGCGGGATCCCTCCCCGCAGCGCTGCCGCTACAGGTCTTCCGTCTTAAAGGTCATGTAGCCTTCATAAAAATAGCTGTGATCAATGCCTTTCCTATAAACCTCCCGGCTTTGGATCTCGCCGGTCAGAGCGTTCTTTAAGAGTTGCTTGATCTCAACGTCTTTTATCGGGCTGCGTTCCATCGCAAGCAGATAATCCTCTTGCTGATCCGTTCCTCTTCATGCGCAAGATCCGCTGAACTTGTCAGTCCTAATTTATTTTCAAGCATCCTATTCCCTCCGTTATCTTTGACTGTCGGCTCTGTGCCGTACACAGATGCGCTTTCTCTTTCTATGATCCCACTTTCCAAGTAAAAAAGTCAAGTAGATCACACCTGAAAAACCATTGTCACCGAAGTGTTATCGCGATCCTTTCGGCATGGGTGAACCGATCTATCAATTTGAGCGATTCTACAAGAATTTGCAGTTGCAATTGCGCGATGAAACCTATACAATAATTTTAGCAATTGATTGCACCAAGGGCAAGATTCCAAAAGAATTGGAAACTTTTTTCACCTATGTGGACAGTGGCAAGGTCGACGAAAACGATGCTTTTGTCAAACGCATCCATGCGCGGGTCGAGGAAGTCAATCGGGATTCGGAGGTGCTTGCAATTATGACAATCGAAGAAGAAATGAATGTACGCGCAGATTACGCTTACAAGCAAGGCGCGGCACAGGAAAAGCGTGAAATCGCCAAGGGCATGCTGCAAGAGGGCATCGCAAAATCGGTGATCTTGAAAATAACCGGCTTGTCTGCCGAAGAACTCGAAAAGTTGTAAAATTTCCTTACTGAACCGTTTCTAAATTGTATACAGTTCAACGATCTAAATGTTCAGAGATCATTCATCCCTGTATTGAAAATTAAATCCAGATACCCGCAAAAAGCCTCCCGGATCGTACTGCGGCACGATTTCCGGAAGGCTTTTCGCAAACCTTTATCAGTTTCCCTATGCGACAACAACCGTTAAGTTATGATCTGTCTTATATACCGGGATGTATACTTTATGACCAAGTGCAAGCAAGGTCTGAATATACGGATCCTCCTCCAATTCTTCCGGCAAAAATCCATTCGCCAGAAAGAACGCCGCCGATTCTGTATATTGCAAGGGCTTCGCATCCGGCGAGGGAAAATGTGCGGCAGACCAGTCCAGCTTTCCGTCTCGCTGCAGCTCGTGCATCTGCGAAACTGCACATAGTCGTCGGACGTGCCTATGCACTGCCTTCTTCGACACTTAGTCTTTGTGTTGCAAGTTGAATTTGAGTTGCCCGAACTGTATCATCGTTGTGAAGCTGCAAAAAATCAGTATTATTTAAGGATAGAAGTACCTCATCCCCAACGAGTAAGGAATCGAAGGATAACTCTTGCATCCTCTGTGTTGAATAGTCACAATAGAAGATTTGATGTTTCTCTATCGCAGTCCTGCAATCAACGTTGAACTTCAAATCAATGCTTTCATCCTCGCCTTTATAGCAGACGCCTATCATTTTATCATCTTTGTTTATTTCAACAATTTCTGTATTCACGCCCAAGCGAACAATCGTATCGTTTTCCTTATCACAGATATAGCAGAACAAGCAGGCGAAAGCCAGCAGTAGGATTGAGACAATGATGAAAGATTTTTTCATAGGCGTCCTCCACAAAAAATCAAGGTTACGTTACTCGACCACAAGCACAAGAAATGCCCTGCAAGTTCCTGCGCTTTTGCTCATAAACACAATTGCTGTGATTCGTCCGGTATTTTCTAAAGCAGCATGCACACACACAAGATAATAGCCGCTATGCTAAAAATTATGTGGACTTTTTGATTCGCACCTTTCGTCATGCCTTTCAGCTGTAAAACGATGTCGATACCGAAAATTACGATCGCTAAAATCCAGATCCAATCTTCTTTCATTTTTCCCGCCTTTTCTTTCCCCTGCCGGATACAGCCGGAACGATTACTGTACTATTTTTATCAGTTGATAAACAAAAGTGCCTATCACAAACAAGGCAATGCAAAGACAGCCTCTTTTGTTCGCTGCACGCTCTTCATACTTACGGTTATATACCAAAATCAAAGGCGTCAGAATCAGCATAGCCGCTGATGTTAAAAGAAAAACCGAATTCCCTGCCGGCAGAAAGCTGAAAAAGCTGTCACGTTTCAGGCAAAATCCCCCATACAGCAATCCGCATACGACATAGACACACTGAAATGCATTGAATTTTGCTCTTCCTGTGTAAGCGTTTTGTCCTTTTCCATCTGTTTTCACTCACCTTATATCTACAAGTGCCCCTCTTGTACCTTTAACATATCATATTTATGTTTTAAAATCAATCAACCATATAATATGGTAAGTGTTTACATTTTTAATATGCTGTGTAATCATACATTTGAAGGGAGGTTTCCCCGTGCGCACTAAAACAAATTTTAGGTTCAGCTTTGCGGAACTGATCATTTTAACTTTATTGGAAAAGAAATACATCTATGGTTACGAGTTTGTCCCGCTGTTGGAAACCGTTTCCGGCGGCAGACTCATGGTAACCGAAAGCACCTTATACCCGACGCTGTACAAGCTTCTTGACGGCCATTATATTTCGAACCGCGAAGAACGGGCGGGTAAACGAAGGATCCGCGTGTATTACCACTTAGAGCCGGAAGGACTTGCACGTCTGAACAATTTGCGAGAGGAATATCAAAATCTCAGGGACGTGATCGATGCGATGCTGGCATGCGAGGCATTACCATGTGAGGATGGTGAATCATGAATCAAAGGGAACTTGACATTTACATCAGACAGATTAAATTACTGCTCCCGCTCTACACGAAAAAGGAAAAGCAGTTTTTAAGAGATTTCAAAGATTCTGTCAATGAATTTTGCAGTCAATCACCGAATTGTACCACGGAAGATGTCATGGAGCGCTTCTCCACACCGGAGGATATCGTCCATGATTACATTGTGGAAGCACTGCAGACGGAGGATTTGTGCAAAAAGATTTCTCTTAGCAGATTCATCAAACGAGCCATTGCCGTCCTGCTGCTACTTGCAGCATTAAGCACTGCTTTTTGGGGTATATCCTGCTATAAGGCTTACTTGGACAGTAAAGAAAGTGTAATCAGTCAAGAACTTATTGTAATTGAATAAGAAAGTTTTGAGGAAGGAAATGGAACTGCGAAGCGTACAAGCCAAACGCCAAGTGCCGCATCCGAACATTCCGACTGGAAAATTTCCGGTATCGCGGGAAGCAAGTCAGGCAGTACCGCCTCCGCAACAGCGGAAACATCGTCTTTTTGTGCTTTAACGGCAAAAAACAGGAACTATGCTACGCACACAGTTCCTGTCTGTTTTTGATCTCTGATTCGTTACATTTCCCTACAAATATTTTTTCAACATTGCTTTTCCGGAATCCGTCAGAATCATTTTCCGTTTGAACACACCTTTTTCCAGAACATATCCCAGTCTTGCCAGATGATAGGAGATGGCTGCCATCTGCATGGACTTGATCTGCTGTTCTTTCAAGTATTCATTCTGTTCTTTTTCCGGTTTCTGTAGCACATTTAAAATTCCAACATACAATGGGCACAAACCATTTTCCGCCATATCGGCTTCTTTTGACGAAAGTGGTTTTAATGCTTTTTGTCCTTTTTCGGTAATCGTAAATGTATACATATCCGATCCCATCAGACCTGCGCGCATCAGATATCCGCCTTGATCCAGACGCTCTACCGAATCATTAATTGCTTTTGAGTCTAGTCCAAGGTAATCCGTAAGGTCTGCCATATACAGATGTTTTCTGCGTAACAACTCCAGAATTTTTTTGTCCTGTTCGGTAAGCACAACTTCTTTTCGATTCGTTGCGGTTGGTACAATCTCCCAATCAGATGCACCATAATATTTCGGCTTTCCAAACAGTGTTCCAATGATCGCTGCCGCCAGTGTTACGATCAAGCCCAGTGTTGCCAGATATACATATTTTCCAATCGAAAATACACCGGTCAGATCCAGCAGCGTAAAGACAGCCATGGAAATCATACCACATAACGCACCTGTCAAAGCACCCGTCTTATTGAATTTTTTCCATATTGCTCCAAGACCCAGTAGGATTGCAGGCGGTACTAGCCAGCAGTTTGCAAATGCAAATAAGTAAGTCGGTCCTCCCGGGAACTGGCAGAGAATAAAGGTAAAGGCTCCAACAAGAATCATCAGCCATTTGGAAGCTTTCAGGCTCTTCTGTGTATCTGCCTTTGGATTCAGTCTCTGGTAAACATCTCTGGTTAAAATCGCAGATGCGCCCAGAGCGGATGTAGATGATGTGGATACAGAAGCTGCCACCGCACCGATAACTGCCAGTGAACCAAAAATCGGAATTAAGGTCGATGCAATAAAGCCATAGGCACCTGTCGGCGCAATGGTTCCTCCAGTCAAGGTAAGGATGTCACTGTGATATGCCCCTACATAAGCGCCTGTAATTGCCAGAGGGATCATGAATACAACAAACAGTACAATTGCTGCAATCACAAATGAATTTCTTGCTACTTTTTCATTTCTGCAGTTCGCAACCTTCATCCAATAATAATTATTACCCCATACCAGTGCTGCTGCAAAGCAGATTACAAAATTCAGAATTGACGGATAGGTTAATGCTCCGCCCGGCATGCTTCCACTGAATCCCGTATCGGCAATATTTCCAGCCGGCCAATTTGCAATCATTGTGCTAAACGCCCCATTTTGATGCATAACCAGAAGCATAACCATTGGGACGACCACAATACCCAGAAGCACCTGCACAAAATCTGTCATGCTAATTGCCCACATGCCGGAGATAAACGTAAATGCATAATAACTGCAAAAATAACGGCTGTTACAAGAATGGAATTCCAGCCCGTGTATGCTGTAATATTCTGAACACTGGATACAATATTATTCGCCATAATACCACACATACCGATCACAGATGTGACCGCTACGATCGAACGTGTCCGGCCGTCATACCGAATCTCCAGAAATTCCGGTAACGTCTGTGCGCCGCATCTGCGAATAAATTTGGAATATAGCAAACCAAATAACAGTAATCCACACATAGAATAGATAAGTCCCCAGCCAATACCGCCTAGAAATCCGTACTGAATGGTAAATGCCGGAACCAGTGTGATTGTCGTACCTGCAAAACCAATGGCAATGACGCCGAATACATTAATGCTTGTAGAAATTTCACGGCCTGCCAGAATGTAATCCGAAGAATCACTGACCCAGTTTTTACTTACAAAACTTGCAATAAACAAAAAGGCTACAAAGGCTATAAATACAATAATAAATGTTATATTTCCCATTATTTTTCTCCTTCCTCCTTGACCATTGCCACTGCACGCATCCAGCCCGCACTTGCTTTTTTAATTTTTACAGGGAAACCATAAAATGTGAATCCGGTTGCCGGTAAAGATTCAAGATTTGCCAGTTTTTCAATATGACAGTACGCCTTTTCTCTGCCGGCGCGATGTCCCTCCCAGATGATGGACGCATCCCCGGTTTTTTGAAATTCTTTGGCCGTCAATGGAAGCGGTACATCCCAGCTCCAGGCATCTGTTCCGACAACATGGATTCCCTGATCCACCAGCCATAACGTAGCTGCTTTGCTTACGCCGCAGCCACTGGTCAGATACTCCGCTTTCCCCCAATTTTTCATTGCGCCTGTTCTGATCAGAACAATATCGCCAGGCTGCAAGCCATAGTGGATTTTGTCGAAATACTTTTCAAAATCTTCCGGCATGACTTTGTATCCATCCGGCTTATCTGTAAAATCTACCAGCACACCATTTCCGAAGCACCACTCCAGTGGAACCTCATCAATGGTCCAGGAACGTTCTCCTCCATTCATCGTCGGATAGTAATGATATGGCGCATCCAGATGTGTTCCTGAATGGGAAGAGAGCTTGATAAATTCTACCGCCCATCCGTTTCCTTCCGGAAGATCTTCCGGCGTCGCTCCCGGAAAATGCCCCAGCATCTCGTCCACAGAATCTTTATGGCTCACATATTGAATATGTGGACGGTAAAGCGGCGGATCACTCGGCAGATCTGATTCAATGGCTACGGATAAATCAATAATTTTCATGTTCCATTCTCCTTTTCTTTTTTTTGCTTCTATAATAAGCAAATGTCGTGCCATTTTTTTTGCCTGTATTTTGACCTTTTTACTATCTTTCTGTTTACAAATTGTAAATTTATTGATAAAATATATTTACATATTGTATATATTTCTTTACAATATGTTTTCAAGGAAATAAAAAAGACACACAATTTCACTTTGGAGAGAACCATGCATATTACAGATCATTTTTTTAAGCTTGCAATTGAAAATCTCCCCTGCGCTTTGCTTACCGATGCACAGGGGCGTTATGTGTATGTAAACCCCGGTTGGTGTAACTATATGGGATTTCAACCGGAAGAAGCCATTGGAAAATATGTCACAGAGCTTGCAGCGGAATCGCGTGTTACCAAAGTGCTGCAAACGGGAAACGCTGAGATCGGGTATTATATTAAAGGACGAAATGGACGTTATCTTTTTAACAATTGTATTCCCATTAAGGAAAATGGTCAGTTAATCGGAACCATTATCACCACTTTTTTTACCGATATTGATAATGCACTCTCCTTTTCGCACGATTTAAGTGATATGACAAACAAGCTAAACTACTACAAGGAAGAACTTCGAAAATTACGCGGCGCGAAACATCGGATTGACGAAATCGTCGGAAACAGCCTCCAGATGCAGCATCTGCGCGAGCAGATTTATCAGGCTGCAAAGACGACTTCCACGGTATTGATCGAGGGAGAAACCGGTTGCGGAAAGGAATTAATCGCCAATTCCATCCATGATCTGAGCACCCGTACATACAATCCCTTTGTAAAAATCAATTGTTCTGCCATTCCGCCGGAATTGGTGGAATCAGAATTTTTCGGCTACGACAGCGGTGCATTTACCGGCGCCAGCAAACGCGGTAAACCCGGTCTGTTTGAGCAGGCAAATGAAGGCTCACTGTTTCTGGACGAGATCAATCAGATGTCTTATTTTATTCAGCCAAAATTACTTCGTGTTCTTCAGGAAAAAGAAGTTCAGCATGTCGGTGGAAACAAACTGATTCCTGTTAATGTACGGATTATTGCTGCAACCAACCAGCCGTTGGAGGAATTAGTCAATGAAGAAAAGTTTCGTGCCGATCTATATTACCGGCTGAATGTTGTAAACATTCGGATCCCGCCATTGCGGGAGCATCTGGAAGATCTTCCGGATCTGATCCAGCATTCCATCCGCCGTTTAAATCATGAGCTTGGTACACAGGTAGAAGGGATCTCTGAGGAAGCAGAACAGCGCATGTATACGTATCAATGGCCGGGAAATGTCCGCGAATTAAACAACATTCTGGAACGTGCGATTAATTCTCATCCTTACGGCGTACTTTCCTGGAAATGTTTTGAAGAATATTTTTCTATGCGCCTGAATCAGAGTGCACTGCGAAATACTGCATTTACCAAAACTGCGTCAAACCCTTCTCAGACTCCGTATACACTCTCGGATCTGCGTGACCAGTCCACACAGCAGGAACAGATGATGATTCGAAACAGCCTTACCAAACACCATTTTAATAAAACGAAAACCGCGCAGGAATTGGGAATTTCCAGAACGCTTCTTTATCAGAAATTGAAAAAATATAAGATAGAATTTTAATCCGCACATTCCATACGGTTTCGGTATTGACCTTTTTTATCCGGAATACCGGTACCTCCGTGCGCCTTCGGCGCTACGGGGGTACCGGTTGTTTTTTGCTATAAATTGGGCGGATATCCAAGAACTTGGTTATCCGCCCAAAAATGTTTCTGTTATTTCACACTGCCGTCCGGGTTGAAGACCGGAAGTTTTTCGAGGTAGATGATGTCGTCGCGATCTGCGGCGCCGCCCTCTGCGAGCACGGCCATTCTGCCGACGATGTCCGCGCCGACCTGGTTGACCAGTGTTTCGATAGACTTGAGTGATTCGCCGGTGCTGATCACGTCATCGACGATCAGCACACGTTTGCCGCGTAGCATGTCTGCTTCGTGCTTGCCAATGCAGAGCGTTTGAATGTGATCGGTCGTAATGGAATCCACGGTCGTTTTGATAATATCCGTCATATACAGCTTTGGACCCTTGCGCGCTACGATATAATCGTTGCGGCCGGCCTGTCTTGCCATTTCATATGCCAGCGGGATGCCCTTGGATTCCGCGGTGATCAGGATATCAAACTCCGGCGCTTTTTTGAGCAGCTCTGCCGCGCACGCTTTTGTGATCTCCACATCACTGAACATGATGAACGCACCGATATATAAGTCGTCTGTTACTTTGCAGAGCGGCAGCTGCCTGGTCAGCCCTGCAATCTTCATTTCATAATACATAAGGCTCATCCTTTCCGTTTCCAAACTCTTGCGGTACCGCGATCGCAGTGCCAAGTACATTGGCCCGGACGCGATACGGCTCCGTCTTCGCCTTCCGGCTTGTCGATCGCCTTCGCTCGGGCATCTGTCTTGCATCTGCTCTGCCTTCGGCTTCGCCTCGGCAATCGCAGTGCCAAGTACATTATACGTTTCTAAGAAAACAGTTGCAAGCGTAAAATTATTTTTTTAACCATCTCCCGCGATCTGTCCCGCCTTCTCGCAAAAAACTACATCGTGATGAAGATAAACTTCAGGCAGAACAGCAGGCCGATGATCGCTACCATGATATCTTTTTTCTGGAATTTGCCGGTGAAGATGGCGATGATCGTGTAGGCGATGGAACCGATGCCGATACCGTTGGCGATGGAGTAGGTCAGCGGCATTGTGATCAAAGTCAGGAACGCCGGAGCCGAGGAGCCGAGGTCGGACATATCAACATTCTTGAAGTTTCCGAGCATCAGAACGCCGACATAAATCAGTGCTGGTGCGGTCGCACAGGCCGGAACGACGCTAGCCAGCGGCGTCAGGAACAGGCATACGAAGAAACAGATCGATACGACCAGAGAAGTCAGGCCGGTTCTGCCACCGGCAGCGACGCCGGATGCGGATTCTACGAAAGTCGTACAAGTAGAAGTTCCCAGGACAGCGCCGGATACGGTTGCGATGGAATCGCAGGCCATGCACTTGTCAAGGTTCTGCGGGTCACCGTTTTCGTCTAAAAGATCTGCCTGCGCCGCAGTTCCGTACAGGGTGCCGATGGTATCGAACATATCGATCAGGCAGAACGTAATGATGTAAAGGATTGCGCTGAATACGCCACCGACAAATTCCGGGCTGAACGCGTGCTTCCAGGAAGCTGCGTGAAAAACACCGGTTACGCCGATGGAGGCGAAGTCCTTAAAGGACTGTCCGATCTGCGTTATGTCAAAGGATGGTACCGTTCCGGAAATCAGATAGTACAATACCGCCGTAATCAAAATGCCAAGCAGAACATTGCCTTTGACATTACGCTTTCCTAAGATCACGATGATCAGGAAGCCCGCCAGTGCCAGCAGTGCCGGAAGAACGGTCATGATGCCGCCCTCTCCATTGATGGCGCCATGGATGTCAACAAACTGGGTCAGTGTGTACTGGTTTGCCTGAATGATGCCGACATTCTGAAAGCCGATATAGGTGATGAACAAGCCGATACCTGCCGGGATCGCTTTTTTGAGGCATTCCGGCATTGCCTTCGCGATGTACTGTCTGGCTCCCGTCAGGGAAAGGATCATAAAGATAAGACCGGAAATCAGGACAATGACCAGACCTGCCTGATAGCCCTGCACGCAGTCACCGCCCGCGATGACCTGCGGCAGAATAAAGCTGACAAAGAAGAAGGAATTGAGTCCCATGCCGCAGGCCTGCGCAAACGGCATCTTGGCATATAAGGACATCAAGAGCGTGCCGATGGTAGCCGCCAAAATGGAAGCCACATAAACGGCATTCCAGATGTCGGTCAGACCCTCAGTAAAGCCGGTTACCTGATTTGGATTGACAAAGATGATGTAGGCCATTGCGAAGAAGGTCGTAAAGCCGGCAATCACTTCGGTCTTTACGGTCGAACCATGTTCGGTGATTTTAAAAAACTTGTCCATGTTGTTTGAAGTTCCTTTCTTGAGTTGAGTTGTGGTTTTGTATACTTGCGCTTATTCTGCTTTCGTGTTTTACCGTCGCTTTCACCTAGAGGGTACGCTTTGCGGATACACATGGTCAGAGTCTCGCGGTGCTAGCGTTCCTCGCGGAAGTAGTTTAGCCCCAGACTCTGCGGCGGCTGATCCTCTTTGCGCTGGCGCATGGATACGATAATCAGCACGATTGCCGTTACGATGTACGGCAGCACTTTGTAAATCTGTGTCGGCAGGAACGGAAGCGGCAGACGCAGGTAGCAGATCAAAAGACCTCCGAATAGGATCGAGCCCCAAAGCGCGTTGAGCGGTTTCCACAGGCAGAAGATGACCAGCGCGACCGCGACCCAGCCCTCGCCGGACAGTCCGCTGTGGTTCCATACGCTTCCCGCGATCGTCATCGTGTACACCATACCGCCGACTGCGGAAATGCCGCCGCCGATGACGGTTGCCAGATAGCGATATTTCGTGACGTTGATACCGGCAGCGTCCGCGGTAGCCGGTGATTCGCCGACCGCGCACAGATTCAGCCCGCGTCGTGTCTTAGCCAGAAAATGCGCCATGACAAGGACGGCCGCAAAGCCGAGATATACAAAGAAATTATAGCTGAACAGGATCGGTCCGATGACCGGAATGTTCTGCAGAAACTCCGGCAGGATCGGGTCCGCGAACGCGTCTTTGAGCGCGTTGCTGACGGTCACATTGCCGCCGACCTTCAGACGCATCAGTTCGCCGACGAACTGTCCGACGCCGGTGCCGAAGATCGTCAGCGCAAGTCCTGTTACATTCTGATTTGCCCGCAGCGTGATGGTCAGGAAGCTGAAGATCAGCGCGCCGATGGCGCCCGCCGCGAAAGAAGCAAGCAGTGCGATCGCGATGGCAACTGCGCCAACCGCGTGATCGCCTGCGATCTGTCCGTAAACAAAGGCTCCGCAGAGTCCGAACGCGCCGCCCATGAACATCAGACCCTCAACGCCGAGGTTCATGTTGCCGGATTTTTCGGTCAGGATCTCGCCGGATGTGCCGAAAAGGAGCGGAGTGCCGTTGAGTACAGCGGCCCGGATCAATCCGATGATATTAAAGTCCATTTGTTGCCTCCTTTTCCTGATTGCGCAGAATCATGCGGTAATTGATGAAGAACTCGCAGGCAAGCATGCTCAGCAGGATGATGCCGGTAATGATATCCGAAATGGAAGCCGGAACCTGCAGGGTCGTCTGCAGTCCGCTGGATCCTTTTTCCAGTACAGCCAGCAGCAAGGAGATGGCGACCATCGCGAACGGATTGAACTGTGCCAGCCAGGCAACCACGATGGCCGTGAAGCCGACGCCGCCCGCAACGTCCGCATAGAGTGTCATGTTGGCGCCGGAGCAGACCATGAAGCCGACCAGTCCGCAGATACCGCCGGAGAGGCATGCGGTACGGATGGTGACCTTCGCGACGTTCATACCCGCGTATCTTGCGGTATTTTCCGATTCGCCCAGTACGGCGATCTCATAACCGTGCTTGGTGTAATTCATATAGACGAACATACAGGCCGTCAGGATCAGAACGATGATCCAGCCGCAATGTACGCCGAAGATCTTCGGCAGTACCGCCGCCTGATCGAACATCGGGATGATCTGCGAACCCGGTTTTCCCTCCCAAGGTCCGCCCTGTAGCCAGCCGACAATGCCGATGGCGATGTAGTTCATCATCAGGGTAAATAATGTTTCGTTGGTTCCCCAACGTGCTTTGAATGCCGCCGGGATCGCTGCCCACGCCGCGCCGAACAGGATCGAGAAAAGACCCATCAGGAGCAGCAGGATCGGTGACGGGATCGAGGATGCGAAGTTCAGCGCGAAGAAGCTCGCCGCAACCGCGCCCATGGTGATCTGTCCTTCTCCGCCGATATTCCAGAAGCGCATCGCAAAGCACGGTGCTAGTGCCAGTGCGGTTCCCAGCAGCGGTACCGCGATCTTTACGACCTGACGCACGCCGGTCACCTTACCCAGGGAACTGGCAAGGATCGTGCCGTAAGCGGTGATCGGGTTTGTTCCCGCAATCAAAAATACCAGTCCGCCGAGGAGCAACGCGATCACGAACGCCGCCGCGCGGATCAGCCAGACCTTGCTCTTCGGCATGTCTTCCCGTTTGGAAAGACGAATCAGAGGTGTTTTTTCATTCATTTAGTTTTCCTCCTTTCCGCCGAAGCGCGTCATCAGAAGTCCGATTTCTTCTTTCGTTGTCTTTCTGGCATCCACGATACCGGAAACTTTGCCGCCGCAGAGAACCAGGATCTTATCACAGAGTTCAAGCAGTACGTCGAGGTCTTCTCCGACGAAAATCACGGCGACGCCTTTCATCTTCTGCTCGGTCATCAGGTTATAGATCGTATAGGATGTGTTGATGTCCAGCCCGCGAACCGCATAAGCACTCATCAGCACCGAGGGTGCCGAGGCGATTTCGCGACCGACCAGAACTTTCTGTACGTTGCCGCCGGAAAGCTTGCGAACCGGATAGTCGATGCCCGGAGTCTTGACTTCCAGATTTGCAAGCACCTGCTCCGCCAGTTCTTCCGGAGCCTTGCGGTCAACGAAGATGCCTTTGCCCTTGTTCCAGGATCGCAGCATCATGTTGCCGGTCATGCCCATACCGCCGACCAGACCCATGCCGAGCCGGTCTTCCGGAACGAACGCCAGCGCGACGCCCGCATCCTTGATCTCCATCGGCGTCTTGCCGACCAGTTCCTCCGGGGCTTTGCTCTCCGGGGAGTAAATGATGGAACCGCTCGTCACATGCCGGAGTCCGGCGATCGTTTCCAACAGTTCTTTCTGTCCGCTGCCCGCGATACCCGCAATGCCGAGAATCTCACCGCCGTAAGCGATGAAACCCACATTGTCCAGCTTGGTCACGCCCTCGCTGTCGCGACAGGTCAACCCCGCGATCGTCAGCCGCGGCTGTGGATCGACCGGAAGCGGACGGTCGATATTCAAAGACACCTTGTGTCCGACCATCATCTCGGTCAGTTGGCTTTCATCGGTCTCCGCCGTTTTGACGGTTGCGATATGCTGTCCTTTGCGCAGGACCGCAACCACGTCCGAAATTTCCATCACTTCGTTTAGTTTATGTGTGATGATGATGATCGACTTGCCATCCTCTTTCATCGTGCGCAGCACCTTAAAGAGTTTTTGCGTCTCCTGCGGTGTCAGCACAGCGGTCGGCTCGTCCAGGATCAGGATATCCGCACCGCGGTACAGAACCTTGAGGATCTCAACGGTCTGTTTTTCGGAGACGGACATCTCGTAGATTTTTTTGTTCGGATCGATCTCAAATCCGTATTTTTCACTGATCGTTTTTACCTTTTCGGCAACTGCCTTGCGGTCCAGTTTTCCCGCTTCTTTTAATCCCAGAACGATGTTCTCTGCTGCGGTAAACACGTCGATCAGCTTGAAATGCTGATGGATCATGCCGATCCCATTATCGAACGCGTCTTTCGGCGAAGAGATCGTGACCGGTTTCCCCTCGATCAGGATTTGCCCTTCATCCGGAAAATAGATGCCCGCGAGCATGTTCATCAGTGTGGTCTTGCCGGAGCCGTTTTCTCCGAGCAGCGCCATGATGACTCCTCTGTCCAAATATAAATCAATGTTGTCATTGGCGACATTGTTGCCGAAGCGTTTCGTGATCCCCCTGAATTCTACTGCGTGGATTTTTTCCATTCCATTCACCTTTTTATCTTATCATGCTAGCTCATATGAAAACGCCAAAAGAGGACTGAAAAGTCCTCTTTAGACATCTTTATCGATTGTGCCTTTTTCCTAATTGTATCCACCGATCAGTATTTTTCGTTGATGAGCGTAATACCGTCGATTCTCTGTGCGAAATATGGCGCGGACTGGAAGTAGGATTCGTGGAACGCTCCGTCAAATACGGCCTCTTCGCTGTCCGGTGTAAAGTCTCCGTCGGTATCCAGTGCAAACGCAGTGGTTAATTTCTTGCCCCCGACGGTGAACTTGGAGGTGTCAAAGACCTGGAGGGAACCATCTGCGAGTGCATCCTCCACTTCTTTCAGCTTCTCCGCAGTACCGACTGCCGCAACATTTTCATTCAACTCGGTCAGCTTCACATCACCTGTCGCGAAACCGTGCTGTTTGTAGTCCTGTTCAACGGTTCCGCCGTTTATGATTGTTTCGATCACATATACCATGTAGTTTGTCCAGTCGATTCTGGAGGAGATGATGGATGCGTCCTTTGCGACATCGCTCATGTCGATGTTGTAGCCAACGTGGTAAACGCCGTTGGACTGTGCGGTCGTTGCCGGAGTGGTGGAGTCGGAGTGCTGAGAGATCAGAACTGCGCCTCTGTCGATCAGATCCTGTGCGGTGTTTGCTTCCATCGTCGGGTCACCCCAGGAACCGATGAATTCTACCATCATGGTCGCGGATGGGCAAGTGCTCTGTGCGCCTAAGAAGAATGCGGTGTATCCGGAGATAACTTCCGCGAAGGTGTAAGCGCCTACATAACCGATCACAGCTTCATCTTCTTTGATCTCGCCGTTGTCGATCATTTCCTGTAGCTTCATGCCTGCAGCTACGCCTGCCAGATATCTTCCCTCATAGATCGACGGGAACGCGTTGACGGTATTATCTAAAGAGTCTTTCCAGGAGTTTTCGTTTGTCATGCCTACGAATACGGTATCCGGATATTCCGGCGCAACGGTCAGCATGGCCGGTTCCATGCCATAGGAGTTGCAGAACACCGCGATGCAGCCTGCGTCACCGAGGTCACGGCAGTCGGTCGCAACCGGATCTCCCTCCGGGTGGTTATAGGTATAAGTCCATTCAATATTGATGCCCTTTGCTGCAAGCTGCTCCTTTGCAGCATCTGCCGCCATGTAGAAGTTTCTGTCGTATGCAGCGTTGTCATCGCCGATACAAATCATGCCCACGTTATATACATCACTGTTCGCGTCAGAATTGTCATCACTGCCGCATGCTGCCAGCGAAAAGACCATGGCGAGCACTAATAAAATACTGAAAACCTTTTTCATTTCTTCTCCTTTTTCTCTCTTTTCTCTCAAGCTTTTATCACTTTCAAAAAATATTTTGTGGTTTTTATGTGTTTATTATAATCCTCGTGTGAAGATGGCACAAGGAAAAACCGAATATTTTGCCATATTTTTTGGAATATCAAAAACAATGTTCGGATTATTTCGAACATTGTTTTTGATTTTTGTATTTTTAATTCGAATTTTATTTGCGCAGCCGAGATGCCGATTGAATGCCGTCCTTCCTTTGTGATATATGACAAAATCCGCGCTCGGGCTATGCTTTCAATTTGTAGGTGCGGTTTCGATTCCCACCCTCGGCAACAACAACGCCTTCCGTGATCAGTTCGTTCAGATAATCTCTAGTACGAGATGGTTTCAAGCCGATGTAATCCGCAATCGAGGAGGCTTTGTCTTCTGCATGATCGGTAAGATACTCAATGATCGTTTCTTTCATTTTTGTATTTATCGCCGATTTTTTATCGCCGATTTTTATCGCCGATTTTTTATCGCCGATTTT
>ERZ808240.1146-NODE-1146-length-33692-cov-4.840652_pt1 | contig 33692 bp, 26 predicted proteins | sample MGYA00521084_ERZ808240 | MGnify/ENA primary metagenome ERZ808240 (study PRJEB31516, sample SAMN03275571) | gut metagenome | biome: mammalia-associated habitat; material: feces | host: Papio cynocephalus | place: Kenya | collected 2012-08-06 ... | reverse complement strand
GCTAGACGTATCGCTCGGGGCGGGAGCAGGCGCGGGGCCAGAACCCGTGCCCGGGCTGGGGTTTGGTTCGGGAGTCGGCGAAGGGTCAGGATCGGGAGTTGGCGCAGGATTGCCGCCCGGGAGAGCATCGACTGACATCGCGGCGTCACTGCCAATGAGTTTATCGAGCACGCCCGCGCCAACCTTCCCAATCACCTGTCCCTTGAGCACTTCCGTAGTGCTGCCGACATCAGGCCTGGCAACCAACGCCCAATTCTCGTAATCGCGCACGACCCCATCCGCGAGCGTTTCGCCACCAGGCACGTACACCCGACAATTCGAGAAAGAAATCGAGCCGACTGCGCCCCGCCCATCATTCGACCTGTTGACGGCTTCGATTGCCGTAAGCCCGCCACGTGCCGCCACAATCGAATTCTCGATATCGATTGTCGAGCCCGCATTGTCATCTTGCGACCATGCATACATGCCAACCGAGCCCGCTTCGCCGCCTTCGCCAAAATCGCCCGACTTGCCACTAGCGCTGGCATACACCGCAGAATCCTTCACTGCAACGTGCCCGGTACCGCCCTCGTATCCGCGCGCCGCAACGCCGAACGCATCGGAAATATAGTCAACGGCAGTACGCACGGCGTCGACATAGACATACGATTTGTCCTCAATCGAAATGACCGACGACGTGCCGCACGTCGAGGTTTCCAAGCCGCACGCGTAGTTCCGACCATTCGCCTTCACGGTAACGCGCGACGCGTCAATCGAAATGGATCCGCCCTTGTTATAGGAACCATCGCCTTGCGTATACGTCCAAGTGCCCGAACTGTTCGGGGCGCAGTTCGAGGCGCTAATCCCCGCCGCGGAGGATGCGCCTGACGGCTTGGGGAAAGGACCTACGTCATCCCAATCGTAACCAGCCTGTACATACACGTTTGCATCATTTGTTATTGTCGCATCGCCGCCATTCGCAATAATGCCATTCGCGTTGTTGATGGCGGAGGCTTCCCAATCTTCGACCTGGCCCGTCGCCACCACGTTGACAGTTGCTCCATCGATGGTCACATCGCCGCCCGTTACGCCATCGCCTGTTGCCGCAATCACGTCGTTTTCAGCGATCACGGTAAGCGTGCCGTTGCCCGAAATGGTCAAATCGCCCTGGTCAACGGCTAGTGCGCCTTCGCCGCCGTTAGTCGAGCCGTCATTGGTCACCGTATTCATCGTGCCCTCGGCAAGGCCAACGTTCAAATCGCCCTTCGCAGAAATCGCACCGCCGTTGTAGCCGTTCAGCACCATATCGTCGGCGCCATTCCACGACCACGTTTCGTCTTCGGCAGCATAGGCGCTGTCGTATTGCGTGCCGCCTACGTTCACCCATTCGGCCGCGAATGCCGCGTTCGGGCACACGAGCATTGCACTCAGCAGCACAGCGGTGACGCTTGCCGCAGCCTTTTTCGACAGCCACGGCCGCACGTCGAAGCGCATGCGCTGCACGGACGCGGCGTGCTTGCCGCGCGGCTGGGTTGATGACAATCGGGCTTCCATTGTCGATACGACGTTCGGTCTCATATCGCACCTGCTTTCCTCGGAATTGCCTCGCGCCCGCGAACTTCAGGCGGGACCCAGACGCAGATACGCCAGGCCCCTTTCCGAAGAAACGCGAATGCGTTTGGTTTTCGCTTTACGCCGAACATGCGAAATTCGAAAGGTTCGTATATACGAACCCTGGTGTCCATCTTCGAAAATCTCCCGATTTCACCGTCAAACGGAGCAGGGAGCCACCCCGCGCCACGTCTCGGCTTGCCATGCGGAGTTAACCATATGGAGTTAAAAGAGCCGTCCCCTTGACCACCACTCCCCGCTTCCCGGCAACTACTCTTTCGCTGCATTTTGCCTTTAGCGGGACAGGGACCGCCCGTCCCGCCGTTGCGCTTTTCCGCAAACCAACGTTGGTTTCTTTTTGAAACTTGTATTTTCTTCTCGCTCGCAGCTTTTTGCGAAGCCGAAACATCGCCATTGCTACAATGATTTCACCGAATCGTCGCCCGCAAAGGAGCCGCATGCCATCCATCGACAGAAGATCGCTCGCCTCGCTTTTAGCGCTCGCCCTATTCACCTTCGTATTTTTAGGCGGGGAGTTTTTCTTCGATCGGCAAATCGGCCAACTCGTTTCCGCAGAAGAGGTCGTCGGCGCCCAGGCACTCGTTTTAGGCACAAGCGTTGTGGGTTTTCTCGCATTCGCGAGCATCGAAAAACTCCCGAAGTCGCGCGCATGGGCGCCGGCGATCGAAGCGGCGGGCACAATCGCCTGCCTTTGCGCCATATTCTCCTCAACCGACCCGGCAATCGTTCAAATAGCAGGCTGCCTGGGATTTTTCCTGCTTGGCTGTTTGGGCTCCGCCGCGCATTGGAGCATGGCGAGCGCCTTCGAAAACAGCCCATCGCTCGCCAAAGGCGCAGGCTCCGCGTATGCCGCGGGCATCCTGCTGCAATTCGCGAACAACCAATTCGCGCCTGCTGGCGCAGGCGAGCTGGCCGTTCTGTGCATTGGCGCAGTCGCGCTCGCCGCGCTCATGCTCGCCGCGCAAAAGGATCGCCCGCGCGAAACGCAGCCAACCGGCCACCACGGCGAAAGCGCCTCTACCCTCCCATGCAACCGCGTGATTTCCGACGCGCAGACGACAGTGACCAGCAACACTCGAAAACGAATTTTCCTCACGTGCCCAAAAACGGCCGGGGTTATCGCTCATACGCCAAATCGCGAGAACGGCAACCCACAACCGCTCTCGCGGGCATTGTGGTCGGTCGCGCTCGTTGCCATTCTGGCCTGCATGTTTTCAACGCTCGACAATGTGGTCACCATCGCCGACGCACAGGGAGCCGTCTCGGTCGACGAATGGCCTCGCCTGTTTTTAGCTGCAAGCGGGCTGGTCGCAGGCGTGCTATTCGATATTCGCGAGCGGCGCTATATGGGCTTCATCATGTTCTCGATCACGGTGCTCTCGATTATTTCGATTCTCGCCGTCGAAGCCGGCGCAAGCCCTGTTATCGGGCTCATTGTGTTCTATCTGAGCTCGGGCTTCTTCGTGACATTCTTCACCGCCACGTTTCTACAGCTCGCGCCACGCATGCGCACGCCGCAGCTGTGGGCCGGCATGGGTCGCGCGGCGAACAACCTGTGCGCATTCACCATTTCCGGCGCATCGATCGCGCTCACCCAAGCGGGCGTCGTTTCCGTAATGATCGCCTCACTCGTATTGTTTGTGCTGGCCACGGTGGCATTTATGGGTGCGGGGCTTTTCCGCCTGCCGCAAACGACACGCGAGCGCGAAGTCATCGAAGCCGGCAAAGCCGCCGAGAACGCGCCGTCGCCCGAGGAATTGCAAGCGGCGTTCATCGAAGCCCATAGCCTTACCCCGCGCGAGGCCGATGTGCTGCGCGCCGTAACCGCCGACGAGCGTCCGCTGAAAAATATCGCCGACGACCTGGGCATCTCACTTCGCATGGTGCAGCGCCACCTCACCAATATCTACGAGAAAACCGGCACCCAAACCCGCGCCGGCCTCGCCAAGAAGTTCTTGGGGAAATAGAGAACCCCACCGATCGACTCGAAAACGCAAATCGATTCCCGTTTTGCCAATTGGACCGATTAAGCCTCCCTCACAAGAAAAACCGCCCCTTCGTGGCAAAAATCACGAGCTTTGCAGCTAGCACACAGGCAAAAGCACAGCTTTCACCGTTTTCAGTCGTACACCAAGATAATCGACCTGGGGTTTCGCAATTCGCTTGTCTCTTAATGCCAATAACGTCGCTGCAAAACTCGGATTTCATGCCATCCACGCAGCCATTTCCTTGCAGAAAGCGATTCCGCGCCCGTCCCCTTCTCAATCTTATTCAAACGCCGAGCGCGCATGCATCGCCGAGCCCACCCATACGGAAACGGAGTACAATAGAGCAGTTTGAGAAAGCCGCGCCCCACGCGGCTTGAAGCCACATCCGCAAAGAGAGGAACCTTCATGGCTAAGAAGTTCTCCCACGTTATTGTGCGCCGCCCCGGCAAATCGCTGTGCGACGGTATCACCAGCGCCCCGGAGCTGGGCAAGCCGATTTACGAGAAGGCGATCAAGCAGCACGACGCCTACATCGAGGCCCTGAAGCAGTGCGACGTCGACGTCACCGTGCTTCCCGCGCTTGAAGAGTACCCCGACAGCTGCTTCGTCGAAGACACCGCCGTCATCACCCGCTGCGGCGCCATCATCGACAACCCCGGCGCCGGCTCGCGCAATGGCGAAGCCAAGGAAATGGAACCCACCATTCGCCAGTTCTTCGACGACGATCACATTGCGCACATCACCGCGCCGGGCACGCTGGAAGGCGGCGACGTGATGATGGTCGGCGACCACTTCTATGTGGGCCGCTCCGCGCGCACCAACGAAGAGGGCATTCGCCAGTTCATCGAGATTCTGGAAGGCTGGGGCCTTTCGGGCAGCGAAGTGCCGCTGGAGTACGTGTTGCACCTGAAGACCGGCGTGAACTACCTGGAAGACAACAACATGCTGGTTTCCGGCGAATTCAAAACCAAGCCCGACTTCGAGAAGTACAACAAGGTTGAAATCCCCGAGGACGAAGCCTATGCCGCTAACTGCATCTGGGTAAACGACACCGTTATCGTGCCCGAGGGCTACCCCACCGTGCTGAAAGCCGTGCAAGACCTGGGCTACAAGACGCTCACCGTCGACACGTCCGAATACCGCAAAATCGATGGCGGCCTGAGCTGCCTGAGCCTGCGTTTCTAGTTTGCACGAACGACAATGCGCAAAAAGGGGCCGAACAATCGGCCCCTTTTTTATATCCATATACAAAGTGCAGGTCGGAAGCGAATTTGCGCATCCATATGGCCCCAACCCGTCATGCCGATTTAAAAAAGCACGCCCAGGGCAATAAGAGCCGCGCATAGCGCGAACGCCGCATAGTCGCGCGCAGCAAACGGGTAACGGTCGTAGGCGCTTTCGCGCGTGCGCAAATAGAAGCCGCGTTGCTCGGCCGCAAGCGCGGTGGCATCGGTTTTGCCCACCGACGAAAGCAGCAGCGGAATGCATAGCGGCAGCATGAGCTTGAGTTTCTTGAACGGGTTGTTCGTGTCGTATTCCACGCCGCGCGCTGTTTGCGCCTCCATGATGGCGTTCATTTCTTGGGAAAACACAGGCACGAACCGCAGCGCCGTGGTGAACGTAAAGGCGTAGCGATACGGAATATGCAGCTTCTCGACGCATGCATTCGCCAAATCGCCCAGCGGCGTAACCATAAGCATGAGCAGCAGCGGAAGCGCCACGCCCAAAAGGCGCAGGCATGCCTTCGTGCCGGTTACCAGGCCTTCATCGGTCACGAAACCGAATACCGGCGTGCCGGCGCGCATGAAGGCCACCTGCAAAACGAGCAAAATGAGCGCGAGCGGCACCAACAGTTTCATAAGCGTGAACAACCGATTCGCAACGCCCGCATAGACTCCCATCGCCAACGTGAGCGCGAGCAGCCCAACGAGCATCGCGTAGCTTTGCGCGAGGAAAGTCGCAGCGATGATCGCCGCCGCGAGCGCGACTTTGGCCACGGGGTTCAGTTTGTGCAGCAGCGTGCTGCCGGGCATGTAGTCGATGACATTAAGCACGGCCGGCCAACTCCTTCGCAACGGCAACGATGTCGGCGACCTCGGAAAGCCCCGCAAATGACGGCGACACTTCAGCCGCGAGTTTGCTCGCGAGAGCAATAGCCTGGGGCGGCTCGACGAACGCGCGCCGCATAAGATCGGAATTCGCGAACACCTCGGCGCACGTGCCGCGGCCCAGAATTTCGCCGTTGGCCATAACCACCAAGCGGCTTGCGAAGTCGCTCACGACTTCCATGTCATGGCACACCATCACCACGGCGCTGCCGCGCGTCGCCATATCGCGCACGGTTTCCATGACCGTCATGCACTCGCGATAATCCAGGCCGCTCGTGGGTTCGTCGAGCACGATAACCTGCGGCTCGCCCACCACAACCGATGCAAGCGCCACCATTTGACGCTGGCCGCGCGACAGCGAAAACGGCGCTTCGTCGAGCGGAAGGCCGAAGCGCTCGCACGTAGCCTTCGCGCGCGCGGACGCCTCGTCTGGAGAAATGCCTTGCAGCAGCAGCCCGAATGCAACCTCGTCGAGCACGGTGTCTTTGCAAATTTGGCGATCGGGATTTTGAAACAGCGTGGACACGTGACGCGCGATGCGGCTTGTGGGAACCTCGCGCGTATTCAACCCCGCAACAACCACGTTGCCCTCGGCGGGCTTCAGCAAGCCATTCAGCAACTTGGTAAGCGTGGTTTTGCCCGCGCCGTTTTGCCCGACGATGCCCACGACCTCGCCCGGGAACACCTGCAAATCGAGGTCGCGCACCGATGCCCCGCCGCCAGGATAGGAAAAACCCACGCTCGAGAAGCGCACAACGGCCCCGCCACCCTCGGCGCGTGCCGAAGGAGCACTCGCAGACGAATGCGCAGCATCGAACGTTAGGCGCTTGCCAGAAGCCACCGCCCCGTCGGCCTTCGCCCCCACGACTTTCGCAACCAACGCCGCCGCTTCTTCGACCGAAAGCGCCGGCGCGCCCGCCTCGCACAAACCCGCCGCGGCAAGGGAATTCGACACGCGCGCCGTACGCGGGCTGTCCACGCCAATAGAGCGCAGCTGCTCGCCGTGCGCGAACACTTCATGCGGCGTGCCATCAAGTACAAGTTTCCCCTGGTCAAAAACCACAACGCGGCTGCAATATTCCGAAAGCAGCGCGACTTTCTGCTCGATCACCACCACAGTGATGCCCGCCGAGCGGTTCACCTCGCGCAACGTTTCGAACACGAGCGTCGACGATGCCGGGTCAAGCGCCGCCGTGGGCTCATCGAGCACCAGCACGCGCGGGCGCAGCGCCAGAATGGCGGCAATGGCCACCTTCTGCTTTTGGCCGCCCGAAAGCGTGGCGATTTCGCGGTCGCGCAAATCTTCGATGCCCACGGTTTCGAGCGCCTGCTGCATGCGAACGGGAATCTCGTCGTGCGGCACGCCGAAATTCTCCAACCCAAACAGCAGCTCGTCGCGCACGTTCGACGCCACGAACTGCGCGTCGATGTCTTGCAGCACGCTTCCAACCAGGCGCGACACGTCGGTCAAGGTCACTTCGCACGTATCGCGGCCATCGACCAGACACGCGCCATACAGCTCGCCGATGAAGTGATGCGGCACTGCACCCGACATCACGGCAGCAAGCGTCGACTTGCCGGCGCCCGAAGGCCCAATGACACCCACGAATTCGCCTTCGCCAATTTCAAGAGAAACGTTTTCGAGCGCATGGCGCCGCGAGCCCGAGTAGGTAAACGTCACATCTTTGATTTGAATAATCGGATGCATGGTAGGCCTTTCGAATGCCGGCAAGCTTATAGTTGTTTTTAGTAAGTAAAGCGTAAATGGAAACTTAGATACTATTAAGAACCGCTAGTCCTCGACCTTCAAAGCTTTCTTGATGGGCAGGTACAAAGCCTGGCACAGAATGGCATTGAAGCACGCCGTGGCAATGACGACCGGCAGCATAGCGGCGGCGAGTTCGCCCACAACGCCGATCAGGGCCATTTTGATAACCATGAAGATGACGCCCGAGATAAGCGTGGTGATGAACGTTCCGACCAGCGGAATCACCTTTTTCGCCGAGGTATTCATGCCCGCCTTCACGATAAGTGCCATAACCACAGCGGCAACGCCTTCGGCCGCGAAATCGATGAACGGCGACGTGGTGGTAATTTGGATGACAGCTGCAGAAATAAGGCCAATGACCAGCGCCTGGCCCACGTTCGGGCGAACCACCAAAATGGTAAGGCAAAACGCCGAAATGATGAACTCAGGCGAAATCATACCGCCCGTGGCACCAGAAATGGCCTTGCCCACGAACATGTTCAGGATGAAGCCGGCGGCAAGCAAAATGGCAAGCAGCACAAGCGCTTTAATGTCAAGCTTTCCGCGATCGACGGCGGCAACGGTGCGGGGCTGGGCAGCGGCGGTGTTTTCAGACATGATAGAAATCCTTTCGAGGAAATATCCGGTTCATTCGAATGCGTTAAACGCTCTGAGCATTTAACGCGTCCAGCAAAGATGGCGGCGCGTGATGCGAATGCGGTCGGTGCCTTTCGTTGGCGCGCCTTGGCAGTTCGGCGCATATAAAAAGGCCCTCGGTCTAACCGAGGGCCCCTAATCGCCAAACTATGAAAGGCGTGCGGAACTCACAGTCGACCGACCGTATTCACATCACGCCACCACCAGTTCATGAGATTGTTCTGCGCGTTGTTCATGCTGGTGGCTCCTTTCGGAAATCGCTTGCGGCATCGCATGCCGCGTTTTCGTTGCAAGCACTATAACACACTAAAGCGCGATACCAGTAAGAATTTTATGAATTACGCCGCGGACGGTCGCAAGCGAAAGCCAACCAGGCATAATAACCAACGTTGTTTTTAACCGCGCTTTATTCGATCGCAGATCGACTGCGCCCAAGAGCCTTGGCGCTCGGCGAAGTGGCTTGACTCCCCGCTTCGCCATAGAACTCGCCCGGGGCTCCGCACACGACGATTGGCCTCACATGGCGGGTTGTTTTCGCACTTCGCGCAACAATCCAAAAGAAATGGCATATAAGGCTGGCGCCTCGCCCGCCTGACTTTCGTAGCAGCTCACCGCTGCTCGGCATTTTGCGGCCTTGCGCCGCGCTCGTTTCTGGCCACAGCCTAACGAGCGCGGCGTCGACCGGGCGCAACCGCGTTCGCCAGACGAACGCCCGCCCACAATGCCGCGTGCGACCTCGCATTCAATTCGCATCGCGTTAAAGCACCCAACCAAAGGAGCACGCTATTACTACGTTCGCTGAACTCGGCCTTTCCGAGAACACCCTGGAAGCCGTCGATACCTTGGGCTACACCGACGCCACGCCCATCCAAGAGCAAGCCATTCCGCTGGTACTGCAGGGCCGCGACCTCATCGCCGCCGCAAAAACCGGCACGGGCAAAACCGCCGCGTTCTCGCTGCCCGCGATGGACCAACTGCCCCACCGCGAGGGCAACGACCACGGCCCCTTCATGCTGATCGTCACCCCCACGCGCGAGCTGGCCAGCCAGATTGCCGACACGTGCATGCCCATCGGCAAGCACACCCACCACTTCGTGGGCACGTTTGTGGGCGGCGTGGCATACGGCCCGCAAATCAAGAAGCTCGAGCGCGGCCTGGACGTGGCCATCACCACCCCCGGCCGCATGATCGACCTCATGGAGCGCGGCGCAGCCGACCTGTCGCAGGTGCAGGTGCTCGTGCTCGACGAGGCCGACCGCATGCTTGACATGGGCTTTTGGCCCCAGGTGCAGCGCATCGTCGAGGCGACCCCCGAAAACCGCCAGACGCTGCTGTTCTCGGCTACCATCGACCGCAGCCAAGACAAAACCATGTTCAGCATTCTGAACGACCCAGCAATCGTCGAAATCGCCCACCGCGGCGAGACGGCCGACAAAGTCGACCAGTACGTGATTAAAACCACGCGCCGTCAGAAGCCCGAGCTGCTGAATTCGTTCATCAAGGAAAAGGGCGGCTACCGCGTTATCGTGTTCACCCGCACCAAGGGCGGTGCCGACAACTGCTGCAAACGCCTGCGCCGCATCGGCATTCCGGCCGAAGCCATTCATGCCGATCGCAGCCAGGCCCAGCGCAGCCGCGCGCTGAACAACTTCCGCGAAGGCAAAACGCACGTGCTCGTGGCCACCGACGTACTGGCCCGCGGCATCGACGTGCCCGAGGTCGACTACGTGGTGAACTATGACCTGCCTATGCTGCCTGAAGACTATGTGCACCGCATCGGCCGCACCGGCCGCGCTGGCGAAAGCGGATTCGCCGTGTCGCTGGTGACCCCCGACACGCGCAACCTGCTGCGCAGCGTGCAGAAGTTCACCGGCCAGGAAATTCCCGAGATGAAGTTCGAGGTTTCGGCCGACGCGTTCGAGCCCATCGAAGGCGCCGACGAGCGTATTCTGGCCGACGACGACTCGTATTTCTTCGAAGAGAAGAAGGGCAAAGGCGGCAAGAAGGGCGGCAAAAGCCGCGGCGAAGGCAAGTTCGACCGAGGCAAGGGCAAAGGCGGCAAGAAGGGCGCCCGCAAGCGCGACCTGGAGCGTTCCGCCGAGCACAAACGCAAGCTCGAAGCCGAGGCGAACGGCGAAGAATACATTCCCGCCAACCCGCACCACCACAACGGCGACAAGAAGAAGCGCAGCCTGAGCGAGCGCCAGGCGGCCGCCGATGCCGCCTACGCAGCCATGTTCGATTCGCCGAATATGGAAGGCGGCAAGAAAAAGTCCAAGAAGCGCGACAGCGAGGGCGGCTATTCGTACGATTCGTTCTCGAAGAAGGGCGGCGCGAAGGGCAAGCCCGGCAAGCGCAGCCGCATGGCCAACCACGACGATCGCGACCTGGACGGTTTCCGCGATGACCGCCGTGGTGGCGGCCGCGTGCGCAAATACAACGACCGCGACGATCGCCGCGGCGGCGACCGTGAAAACCGCGGCGGCTGGGGATCGCCCCGCAACGACGGCTACCAGCGCCGCGACAGTTTCTTCGACGACGAGCAGGGCGGCAGCCGTGGCTCGCGCGGCAAGAAGTACGCCGGCAAGCAGTATTCCGACGGCCGCGGCGGCAAGCCTGGCAAGAAGAACTACGGCGGCCAAGGCGGCAACAAAGGCCGCAGCAACCGCAACGGCGGCTTTGGCGGCAAGGGCTTTTCCGATCGCCCGAGCAACGGCGGCGGGCGTCCCGGCAATGGCGGCCATTCCGACGGCTACCAGCGTTCCGGCAAGGGCGGCAGCAGCCGCAACAACGGCGGACGCGGCGGAAACTTCGGCGGCCGCTCCAACGGCGGCAACCGCAACTTCAACGGCAACCGCGGCGGCAAGGGCGGCAATCGCCCCGGTCGCGGCGGACGTCGCTAGTCGGTAAAATACGAAGGGGGGCAGGCTCCGCAAGGAGCCCGCCCCCTTCCCCTTTCGCAAGGGAAGCCCTTTTGGGCCATTAACCTAGTTCGTTTTGAGAAACGCTTCCAAAGCGAGGTATCGGCGGAAATCATATTCCATGCCCACCCCTCGCGTCGCGAGAATAGCGAAAAGCCCGACGGCGCCTGCAGCAACGGCCAGAATGGTCAGGAAATCAGGGAAGGAGTAAACGCAGCCAACCCTGCATTCAGAAGCCCAAAATACCCTGCCATTTCTGCGGATGATAGAGAATCCTATCGATGGTGACAATTTGCGCATCCTCGTCAACGACGAAGAAGGCCGCATAGGACCTCGCAAGCGGCGCCCATCGGTACCCTTGCGAGGACAGTTCCTTATCCCGCACCTTCAGATAGATTCCCGGCGTTTGCCCCAATTCATCGACAAGACAGTCAAAATCATCGAGTAAGCTCTTCGCCGCCATCGGAGCTACGAGGACGCCTAAGTGGTACGCGACGATTTCCTCCAAGTCGGATGCGGCGGGGTCGGTAACCTCGACCCGATATCGCGCCGCCATCACAGCCCATACTTTTCGCGAACGACACGCGAAGCTTCGCTCGCATCGCTCACGCGCCCCTCGCGGGCGGCACGCCGCCCAATCGCGAGCTGATACGCAAGCCCGACATCCGAAACGAGCTCCTCGTAGGCGTCTATGCTCATCACAGCAAGGTCTCCGCTTCCGTTCTTCGTGATGAAGACGGGCTCGTCGGTGCTGTGGCACAATTCCGAGACATCGTTGTAGCTATTCCGCAAGACAGTGCTGGACAAAATCTTCGGCACGGCGGGCTCCTTCCCATTCGAGGCTATTTAAAGAAATACTAGCAGAATTCTACTATGAATTCCCCGTATCCCCTTTTCTGGTTTTTTAGCACCGGCGCGCTTCGCACGCATGCGCGCAAAAATATTGGGCCAAAGAGATGATTGCTTTGGCCCAATATTCAAAAACGCCTTACTCGCCCCACACCTCGGCGGCGATTTCTTGAATCAGCGCGATTTTCGCCCACTGCTCTTCTTCGGTGAGCTTGTTGCCAATTTCGCAGCTCGCGAAGCCGCATTGCGGCGACAGGCACAGATTTTCCAGCGGCACGTACTGGGAAGCCTCTTTAATGCGAGCCTTCACCGCTTCTTTGTCCTCCAAACCGGGCTGCTTGGACGTAACCAGGCCCAGAACAACCTTCTTGCCATCGGCGACGTATTTCAAGGGACCGAAACCGCCCGCGCGCGGCGTGTCGAATTCCAGATAGAACGCATTCACATTCTCGTGCGCGAACAAATACGGCGCAATGGGGTCGTAGCCGCCCGCGAATGCATACGTGGAGTGGTAATTGCCGCGGCACACGTGCGTGTTAACCACCAGATCGTCGGGCTTGCCCTCGATGGCGGCGTTGTTCAGCGCCACGCCGAGCTCGCTCACCTTTTGGATGTCGACGGGCTTCATGCCCGTCTTCGCCACGAAATCGGTATCGCAGTAAATACCCCACGTGCAATCGTCGAACTGAATGTTGCGGCAACCAGCGGCGTACAGGTCAGCAATCACGGTGCGATACGCCGCGGCAATAGCGTCGGCGAGCTCTTCATCGGTCGCGTACACCGCGCGCAAGCTTTCCTGCTGGCCGTCGCAACGGTCAAGCGTCACTTCCGAGAAGGTCTGAATGGGCGCGGGGATGGTCTGGCGCGCAACGTGGTCGTCTCCAGCGAGCGCCTTCACAAACTTGAAGTGCTCGACAAACGGGTGGTTTTCGCCGGAAATCGGGCCCGTCACCACAGCGGTATCGGCCGTGGTCTCTTCGTCGTGGAACATATAGCCTTCGCGGCTCGTGCGGCGCTCAATGCCCCGCAGGCCCCACATGAAGTCGAGGTGCCAGTAGCTGCGGCGAAATTCGCCATCGGTCACAACGCTCAGGCCAGCCGCCTTCTGCTTGGCGACCAAATCGCGAATGGCCACGTCTTCAACGGTTTTCAGCTGAGAGGCGTCGATAAGCCCGGCGTTAAAATCGGCGCGCGCTTGCTTCAACACATCGGGGCGCAGGAAGCTGCCCACGATATCGCAACGGAACGGTGCATTGTTTGCAATTGAGACGCTCATATTTCTACCCTCTGTTCGAGTTGGTTGTTGCATGTCGAACAGTATGCGGGCATACCTTGCAATTGTGAAATACGAATATCTTTAGCTTTGCAATAGTTTTTAACTATCGTTAACACAGGACCAGGCGCTTCTTAAAAGGACATGCACCCAAGCAGCCGTTATTGCGGAATATGGCGACGAATCGCCTCGATGTACGCCGTGCCGTATGAAGAGCGCTGCGTGCCCTTGCGCGTCACCAACCCCACTTCCATATACTCATCGATATCAAGCGGCACCGAAATAATGCTCGCGCCATTAAGCTCGGCGCTGATCACGCCCGAACATACCGTGTAGCCGTTCAAGCCAATAAGCAAGTTGAACAGCGTCGCGCGGTCACGCACGCGAATATTTTTTCGACGGTCGAGCGTCGAGGTGAGCTCTTCTGAATAGTAAAAAGAATTGAAATCGCCCTGCTCATACGAAAGAAACGGGTAATCGTCCATGTCGTCGAGCGTCACCGATGAACGGTCGGCCAACGGATGCGTAGAGCAAATGAACACGTGCGGTTCGGCGCGAAACAGCGGCTCAAACGCCAATTCGTTCGCCGTAAGCATTTTCCCAATGACCTCGCGGTTACGCGCCGACAAATACAGCACGCCCAGCTCGCTTTTCATATGCGCCACGTCTTCGATAATCTCGTGCGTTTGTTCTTCGCGCAGCGTGAAATCGTAGCGCGCCGCATCAAATTCGCGAATCACATCGACGAACGCGTTCACCGCGAACGAATAATGTTGGCACGACACGCTGAAATGCGGCACGCGCTGCGACGCTTGCTTGTATTTGCTCTCCATAAGCTCGGCCTGCTCGAGCACCTGACGCGCGTAGCCCAGAAACGTCTCGCCCTCTTCGGTAACCACAACGCCCTTATTCGTGCGGTCGAAGATATGCACGTCCATTTCCTGCTCGAGGTCGCGAATGGCTGCGGTAATCGAAGGCTGCGACACGAACAACCGACGCGCAGCCTCGGTAATGCTGCCGCATTCTGCGACCTTCGTTGCGTAGGCAAGTTGTTGAAGCTTCATGAATGGCTCCCAAATAAGAAAGTGGGTCAAAAGGACTATCCCTCTGACCCACTTTACAGGATCTTTCGCCGGACGGAAATGAAGCAAGTGGGTCAAGGGGACAGTCCCCTTGACCCACGTACCTTTGACCCGCGTAGCCCGCCGACGCTGTGCCTCGCTAGTTGCCGGCGGCGCGTTTCACTTCGTATTCGGCGGCGAGCTTTTTCTGCACATCGGCCGGTGCCTGCTCGTAGCCATCGAGCTCGATGGAATAGCTGCCCGACCCGCGCGAAATGCTGCGCAAATCTTTCGTATAGCTTACGACCTCGGCATACGGCACGCGCACCATAATCACCGTTTCGCCCGCATCGTTGGAGTCGGTGCCAATAATGCGGCCGCGGCGCGTGGAGATATCGCCCATCACGGTGCCAGCGTACCGCTCGGGCACCGCGATGCTCATCGTGGCCATGGGCTCGAGCACCACGGGGCTCGCCTGCTCGCACGCCGCGCGAAAGCCGATGCGCGCGGCGGTTTTGAACGCCATCTCGTTGGAATCGACCGGATGGTACGACCCGTCGAACACCGTGCATTTGATATCGACCATGGGGTACCCCGCAATAACGCCTTCCGCCATAGCCTCTTGCACGCCCTTATCGACCGCGGGCACCAAACCGCCGGGAATCGCCCCGCCCTTAATGGCGTCGACGAATTCGTACCCTTCGCCAGGGTTCGGCTCAAGGCGCAGCCAGCAATCGCCGAACTGCCCCGCGCCGCCCGTTTGCTTCTTGTGGCGCCCTTCGGCCTCGGCGGCCTTGCGAATGGTTTCGCGATACGGAATGCGTACCGGCACCAGCTTGGCCTGCACCTTTGCCTGCGCAGACAGCCGGTTCAAAATGCTGTCGATTTGGGTTTCGCCCATAGCCGTGACCACCGTCTGGTGCGTATCCTCGTGCCGATCGATGCGCACCGTGGGGTCGTTTTCGGCAACGCGCGCAAGGAAGGTGCCCAGCTTGTCTTCCTCTTTCTTGTTCACCGCTTCAATGGCCACGGGATATTGCTGCACCGGGAACGGCAGGGGCGCGATGGCAATGTCACCCGATACGGAAAGCGTGTCGCCTGTGCGCGTTTCGGCAAGCTTCGGCACCACAATAATGTCGCCAGCCATGGCGCTTTTCACCGGATTTGTTTCCTTGCCCTTCATCACGCACACATGACCCAAACGCTCCTTTTTGCCCGTGCGCGCGTTCACCAGCTCGAGCCCCGGCGTCAACGTGCCCGAAAGCACCTTCACAAAGCTCAAGCGGCCCACATATGGGTCGGCCAACGTTTTGAACACGAACCCCGCCGGCTCGCCTTCTTTGGTCACCTGCACCTCGCCGCCATCGGCCGTAGAAATGGGCCCATGCGCCGTGGGGTGCGGAAAATACGTGCAAATGTCTTCCATCAAACCCTGAATGCCCTGTTTGATGATGGTGGAGCCAACAAATACGGGAATGAACAGCTCTTGCGCGATGGCCTTATCGAACAGGCCCTCCAACTCGGCCTGCGTCAGCTGCTCTTCGCCATCGAGATATTTCATCATCAGTTCGTCGTCGGCCTCGGCAACCAAGTCGCACAATTTGTCACGTGCGACCTGCGCCTGTTCGAGATATTCGTCGGGAATCTCCTCAACGCGCTCGGCGTCGCCCTCGAAATAGCGCGCCTTCATGCGCAGCACGTCGATGACGCCCTTGAAATCTTTATCGACGCCGATAGGGATGGTCACCACGCCTAAGCGCGCGCCGAAACGGGCATGCAGCGCGGCCATAATCACGTCGAAATTCGCATGCTCGCGATCGATGTGGTTGATGAACACCGAGCGCGACAGACGCATGGTTTCGGCCTCGCGCCACAGCTTCGTGGTCATGACCTGCGGGCCCTCGACAGCATCGACCACAAACATGGCCATTTCGGCCGCATGCATGGTGGCCAGCGTATCGCCGATGAAATCGGGGTGGCCCGACGTATCCAGCAGATTGATCTTATAGTCCTTATAGGGAATGGGCGCCACCGACGTGCCCATGGTGAACTTGCGTTTGATTTCCTCGGCGTCGTAATCGAGGTACGACTTGCCGTCGTGCGTCGTGCCCATGCGCGGCGTTTGGCCGGAAATATAGAGCATGGCCTCGGCCAGCGAAGTTTTGCCCGCACCATCTTGTCCGACCAACACGATGTTGCGGACATGCAACGTCTCGGGAGCTGCCATTGATACCACCGTCTCTTCCTGGGTTATCCCCTACTCGCAGGTTAACGATGCAATGAATGCCCTCTCAGTGTAGCGCAGCGAAACCCCAGGTTATACGGGCATTTCGATTTGCGCCGCCACGCCCCCGGGCGTGTCTTCCTACTCGCGCGGCGCAGGCGGCCACGGGCGCGTGAGTTGCTCGCAAAATCGCCCGTTCATTCCGACGCCATCGCGCAAACACCCCGCAGCAGGAACCTCCAATTGCCCCGCGAAGCTGATATTGAGCGCCGCCATGCGCCATTCCCCATCGGCCTCGCGCACTGCCTCAACCTCGTAGAAGCCGAACGACAAGCAATCAGGCGCATCGTCGGCCTTATACGAGTCCCATGACTGAAACGCCGCGTGCACAACCGCTCTATCGGCCGATTCGAACAGCACCTGCTGCGCGCCAACCACATGCGACGACGTGCGCATGGCCGGCAACAGCCTGCCGTACAGCTTCGCGATACGCGCGCGGCCCGCAACCGGCGGCATGCCAGGGTTGCACATCTCCCCTTCCTCAGTAAAGAGCGCGCCCACACCTTGCGCGTCCTGCACATCGACGCAGCGCGCGTAGTGCGGCAGCAGTTCCTCTATGCTTTCGCGGGCCTCCATATACGCGACACGCTCTTCAATCGGCGCATCCTTCCCGCATTTCCCCGCCGAACGCAGCGCGCCTTGTTTCAACACCTTCATATTTACCCCTTTCTTTACGCGTTTCTCGTGAACCGCGCAGCACATTTCATGCCACATGGCGAAGCCCGTTTTCCCCTTTTGACATTCGCGGCTATACTTTGCTGAAAGATTCGGGCACAAATTGCGGAAAGCGGGCGCGCACGCGCCGCGGCGAGGCGCAACGGCCGCCCGCAGATAAAGGGAGCAGCATGACCCAAGCATATTCGACCCAGATGGATGCCGCGAAACTCGGCATCGTCACCCCGCAAATGCAAACCGTTGCCGAAGATGAAGGCATCGACGCGGAGGTTATTCGCGAGCGCGTCGCCCGCGGCACCATTGCCATTCCAGCCAACCACAACCATCCAGCGCTGCACGCGCGCGGCGTTGGCGAGGGCCTGCGCACGAAAATCAACGTGAACCTGGGAATTTCCGGTGACGAGCGCGACTACGAATGCGAGATGCAGAAAGTGCGCACCGCGCTTGAATTCGACGCCGAGGCCATCATGGACCTGTCCAATTACGGCAAAACGCACGATTTCCGCCGCAAGCTCGTCGATATGTCGCCCGCGATGATCGGCACCGTTCCCATGTACGACGCGGTGGGCTACTTGGAAAAAGACCTGAGCCAGATTACCGCGCAAGATTTCCTGGACGTCGTGCGCGCGCACGCCAAAGAGGGCGTCGACTTCGTCACCATCCACGCAGGCCTGAACCGCAAGGCAATCGACAGCTTCAAGCGCAGCGGACGCATGATGAACATCGTCAGCCGCGGCGGCAGCCTGATTTATGCCTGGATGGAAATGACGGGCAACGAGAACCCGTTCTTCGAGCACTACGACGAGCTGCTCGACATCCTTCACGAATACGACGTCACCATTTCGCTCGGCGACGCGCTGCGCCCCGGCTGCGTCAGCGATTCGACCGACGCCGGCCAGGTAAGCGAGCTTATTGAGCTGGGCCTGCTTACCACCCGCGCATGGGAGCGTAACGTGCAGGTGATGATCGAAGGCCCTGGCCACATGGCCATGAACGAGATTGCTGCGAACATGCAAATCGAAAAAACGCTGTGCCACAATGCGCCGTTTTACGTGCTAGGCCCCCTGGTAACCGATATTGCCCCCGGCTACGACCACATCACCTCGGCCATCGGCGGCGCGATTGCCGCGGCGAACGGCGCCGATTTCCTGTGTTATGTCACCCCGGCCGAGCATCTGCGCCTGCCTAGCGTGCAAGACGTGCGCGAAGGCATCATCGCATCGAAGATTGCCGCGCACGCCGCCGATTTGGCCAACGGAATTCCTGGCGCACGCGATTGGGACGACCGCATGGCCCGCGCACGCCAGCGCCTGGATTGGTCGGCCATGTTCGACGAGGCCATCGACCGCAAGAAGGCCGAGGACTACGTGGCGTCCACCAGCCCGCACGACCCGTCCACCTGCACCATGTGCGGCGCCATGTGCTCGGTCCGCACCATGAACAAAGCCATGAATGGCGAAAATGTGAGTCTGCTGTAAGACAAACTCCGCCGCAAGGCCCTTCCTCATACAGACATTTCGATGGCTGCAAGTCTCGCAACTTGCAGCCATCTTTTTTTACTCGCTTAAAACCACTGTTACAGGGTTTCCGTTTGCCGCATCCTATGCACCATAAGAGCAGCGTATGCGGTCGCAGACAACGACGGTCACCGACCAGGGCGTTGAGAATTCACTGCGAAGTTTCAAAGCCCTGGTTCCCATCACGTTGCCCGCCCATTAATATCGCGTTGTAAAATATGAGTTTCAAACACGTCCCCTGCCCTTGAAGGATTTGCCCATGTACTGCACGAAATGCGGAGCGAAGCTGCCCGACGAAGCCAAATTCTGCATGTCTTGCGGAAAGCCGGTGGAAGCGCCCGTCACATGCAATGCAAACGACAACGCCGACGAAGCCCCCGCAGACAACCGCGGCAAGCAGGAAGAGATCTGCGAAAAAGACGAAGCGTCGCAAGACGAGCCCGAAGCAGCAGCAACCCCCAGCGAACACGCGGAACCTACAGACAAAACTGACCCCAAGGAAAAGCCGCGGCAGTCAGACGATGCAGAGGCCAATGAGCCCAGCGCGGTCAACGCCGACGACGCGGCCGACAAGACCACCGTACTCGCCAACCCCGCCAAAACCGACCCGAACGCCACCACCGTCATCAATCGCAGCGAGGTCGACCCCGATGCAACCACGCTGCTCCCTGGCGCGGGCACCGAAAAAGCGGCGCTTGAGCAGGAACATTCCGACCAGGTAGAAGCCCTTGCCTCGCTGTACCCCGATGTAGACCCGGGTCAATTCTGCGATCCCACGCCCGTCGAAGCGAAAAGCCCCGACATCACCGAGTTCATCGCGCCGGCCCCACTCGCCGATGGCGAACAGCCCGCATCGTCCGAGTCGCTGCGCTATGCCGTCGATTCCACGAAGAAGCGCTCGCGCCGCCGCGTGCCCCTGATTGTGATCGTCGCCCTGGCCATGGCCCTTGCCGCCGGCACCGCATACGCCGCATACCGCATCTACAACGATATATGGCTGCCCGCCCAGCAAACGCAGGCCGAAGAGCCACAGCAACCCGCCGAGCCCGAGGAGCAATCCCAAGACCTCTCGTACACCGTCGAAAATGTTTCGATGGACGTAAGCGTGCCCGCCGACCCCTATTACGAACCAGGCGTTCGCGGAACGCAACAGTGGTACTACCCGCAAATAAAAGCCTCGGGCAAAAGCGATGCCGTTGACGCGATCAACGCCGCCATCGAGAGATCCATGCAGACCGATGTGGATGCTACGAACGCATCGCCCGACACCGCCGACGCGCTGTCCAACGCGGGAACGCTCACCTGTACCGATCGCACTATCTCGGTCACTTACATCGACAGCGACATCGTGTGCGTGCGCGACCAACGCTATGACACGGGTTGGGGGCCGCACGGCACCACCGAGGTTACCGGTTGCGTCTACGACTTGCACACGGGTGAAACCATCGACCCGGGCAGCGTATTCGGGCTTTCGGCAAGCGATTTGAAGCAAGAAACGGGCAATGCCGTCGCTTCGTATTTGCTTTACCATGCGAGCGATTTATACAGCAGCAACGAAGTCGTGCAGGACATTCAATCGAACTGTACCGACGACCCCTCCACTACGAGCGGCGTTAACGTACTTGACGGATGCTCGCGATTCTACATCGCCAACGAGGGCCTCATCTTCGCCTCGGCCGATTATGAAATGGGCAGCTACGCTTATGGCCGCCGCGAAATCGTGGTGGTGCCCCGCGACGGGAGCAACGTCGCAGCGGGCGACACGGTAGCGCTTACGGCTCCGTTCGGCGCAAACGGAAGCGAGCAGTAGAGCGACGCTCCGCTTCAACTTCATACTCTCGCATTAAAAAGGCGGACCGCTGGGCCCGCCTTTTCGTTATGCATCAAAGCGATTCGCAATTAGAACCATTCACGCTTATTGAATATATACAATTGCTCGAATTCGGGCTGGCTCTTCGTGAGGTACATCACGCCTTCGATAATGCCGATGAGCCACACCACGCTGGCCGCGATGCCCAACGTGAATATACCGCCCAAAATGGTAACACCCAGCAAGATGAAGCCCGCCGTGTTGTAGCCCAAATAGAATTTGTGCACGCCGAACACACCCAGGAAAATCGCCAGCAGGCCTGCGGCCACATGATCTTTCGTGCGAACCAGGGGCTGCTGGTATTGCGCCTGATACCCACCCTGAGGCTGGGTATAGCCGCCCTGGGGGGTCGAATAGTATCCAGCATTGCTCTGCTGGTAATACGCCGTTTGACCTGGCTGTTGGGCGTATGACTGGTAACCGGGCTGCGCTTGAACCTGCTGGCCACCCGCTGGCGGCTGGCCGGGTTGGGCGTAGCCAGGCGCGCCATACACGGGCGGCGCCGGCTGGGGCGGAGCCGATTGGGGCATGAAATCGGCTACCGCAGCAGCGGTATACGCGGCATCGGCCTGGAAATCGTCATCGCACGACCGCCCAGAGTCAACGCGCACATCGTGCGCAGGAACATCCTCGATGGCAGGGGCTGTCTGGGCCGTCGAAGCCGTTTCGGCGACCAACCCAGGTTCCACAGCCGAAACGGCTTCCTCGGCCACCACAGGCGCGGGGCTTTCGCCAGCAATCCCATCGTCTTCAGCCGATGAAGAGCCATCGACCGCATGCGCATCCCCGGCAACCTGTTCGCATGCAGCATCCTCGCCGGCGGGCGCGTCGGGCGACACGCTGCACAGCGCATCGAGGCGCTTCTGCATCTCTTCCATCTGACGCTTCAAATCGGCGATTTCGTCGGCGCGAGACGCTTCGAGCTTGCCATTATCGTCCGCCATGGCGTCCTCCCATCACTCATCGTCATTCCCCGCTTCGGGGCCCTCACATTTTCGCTGCAGCCATACTACAACGAAAAAAGCGGCAGCCACCAAGCTGCCGCCTACCTGTTAGATTAATGTTATGTCGTTCTACCGAACGACATAACTCGCCGACGCTGCGCGTGAATCTGACGGCCGGCTTGGCCCTCAATCGTCGCTCGCGTACCGAAGTACGCGTCGCTCCTCTTTCAAGCCAATCCGACTCGCCAGATTCACGCTCGCTGACATCTGCTTGATGCCCTGTCTCGTTTCTACTTTTCCGGCACCTTCCACATAAGCGCGAAGCCGATGATGAACAACACCGCAACGCTCAGCACGCCAATGGACGAGTTGCCCGTAATCTGCGTGAACACGCTTACCAACAGCGTGCCCAGCACCGTGGCATACTTGCCGAAGATATCGAAGAAGCCGTAGTACTCGTTTGCGTGCTCCTTCGGGATAAGCTTGCCGAACTCGCTGCGCGAAAGCGCCTGAATGCCGCCCTGGAACAGGCCCACGCACACCGCGAGCACCCAAAACTCGGCAGCCGAGCGCAGGAAGAACGCCGCGAACAGCGTGATGCAGAAGTACGCGAAAATCGCGATGAGCAGCATGCGCTTCGTGCCGAATTTGCCCGCCAGGCGGCCATACGCGATAGCCGACGGAAACGCCACGAACTGCGTCACCAAAAGCGCCAGCACCAGCTGGGTGGAGCCGATGCCCAAATCGGTGCCATAGCTTGTCGACATGGTGATGATGGTGTGCACGCCGTCGATGTAGAAGAAAAACGCCAGCATGAACATGAACACGCGCTTGTCGGCGAAAATGCGCTTCGCCGTGGCCCACAGGCCCGTCAGCGCATCGCGGAACATGTGCGCGGTAGGCTCCTTGAAATGCGTCTGGTGAACGTTGCGCATCATGGGAACGCTGAACACAACCCACCACGCGGCGGTAATCACGAACGACACGCGAATGGCGTCAAGCTGTCCGATGCCGAAATTCTCGCCAAACAGCACTAACACCAGGCATACGATAAACGGCACACACGATCCGATGTAGCCCCATGCGTAGCCCTGCGACGACACCTCGTCGTAGCGGTCCTCGGAATCGGTGGCGTCAACCAGAAATGCGTCGTAGAACACCAGCGAAGCATTCAGCATCACCGATGCCACCACATACATCACCAGGAACACCATGGCGTCACCAGGAATGCCCAAGCACGCCAGCAACACCGCGCCCGTTCCAATAGTACCCGCGAGCAGTTTTTTCTTATTGCCCTTCAAATCGGCGATGCTGCCCAAAAACGGCATGAGCAACGCCAGCACCAACGAGGCAACCGTGGTGGCATAGCCCCACGCGACCACGACCGACGACCCCGGATCGGCGATGGCCGAAAAATAAATGGGGATGAGCGTCGATGCCAGCAGCACGAACGCCGAGTTGCCCACATCGTAGACGATCCAGCTTTTCTCGCGCTTCGTCAGTTTCATTGAAGACATGCGTGTTCCTTTTCATGGAGGGGAATTCGCGTCCAAAGCAACAACTAACGTAAAGTTCTGGGCGCGGCGGAAAAAACGCTTCAACGATTGTATATCATGAGGCCAACGTCTCAGCGCAGGCAATGGCGACGGCGCGTCAATTCGCCGTAAAAAGCCGGCCCGCGCGCCATATGCGAAAAGGAGGCAGGCATGCCTGCAATTCTTACCCACGACTTCTTCGGACAAGACGTCTACGCAACGCATTCCCATATCATTGGAAAGTCGGTCGACGAGCGCGACGCATTCTTGCTTGGCAACCAAGGTCCCGACCCGCTGTTTTATGTGATTCTCTCGCCAAGCATGAAAGCGTTCTTCGGGCTGGGCGGCACCATGCACCACGAAACGCCCACGAAGCTTTTGCTGGCAATGAAGGAAAGCCTCGACGTGCTCAGCGACGAAGAGCGCCCCGTGGGACGCGCCTACGCGCTGGGCTTTTTGTGCCACTATTCGCTCGACCGTGCCATGCACCCGCTGGTCTACAGCCAGCAATACGCCATTTGCGACGCGGGCATCGACGGGCTCGACCGAAGCCAGGGCAACGAAGTGCACGCCGAAATCGAGCGCGAGTTCGACGAAATGGTGCTGTTCAGCAAGTTGGGGCGCACCATTCGCACCTATCGCCCCTATGAAGAGGTCTTGCATGCGAGCGATGCCACGCTCGAGACCATCGGCAAAATGTACGCATTCGCCCTTATGAAAACCTACCGAGAATTCCCGCCGATAGACCTGTTCGTGTCGGCCGTACGCGATTTCCGCCGCATACAACGCCTGTTCTATTCACCCTCGGGCAATATGCAAAGCATGTTGAACACCGTAGAAACACGCATGCTGAACAGGCAATTCTCGTTCTATAAATCCATGTCGCACCGCGATAACTCCATACGCACGAGCGATTTCGACAACCGCATGCGTCGTCCCTGGGAAAACCCATTCACCCACGTTACGCAGACCGAAAGCTTCTGGGATATCTTCGACGGCACGAAAGCGACCGCGTTCGAGGCCATCACCACGTTCGATGCCGACGATTTTGACGAAAAGGCCGCAAAAGCCCTCACTCGTGGCTTGAATTTCTCGGGCGAACCGGTCGAATAGACACGAAATAATGGTTTCCAAAAGTAACTATTACGAAGTGCGTAGGCTTACCCGGCCACGTATGATTACAAGAAAAAATGCCAGGTTTCTGACCTGGCATTTTTCTTTATCGAGAATCACACTAGCCCAGTGCGAGCACCCTGCACCTACGCATTTCGCGCATTTTCTTGCGACACGTTCTATTCCACAGGCTTGAACGTGTCGCGATCGGGCGCGAAGCTTCGCATAGCCTTGATGGTGCGGTCGAACAGCTCGTCGAGCTCCCAACCCAGCATCTCGGCACCCGAGCGAATCACATCGCGGCTCACGCCCGCTGCGAAACGCTTGTCTTTGAACTTCTTCTTCAGCGACTTCACTTCGAAATCCATCACGCTTTTGCTGGGACGCATGGCAACCGCAGCGCCGATGAGACCCGTGAGTTCTTCGGTCGCGAACAAGATTTTCTCCATTTGATGCTCGGGCTTAGGCAGGTCGGGGTTGAAATCGGACGTATGGCTTTGAATGGCGCGAATCAGCTCGGAAGTGCCGCCTGCCGCTTCGATAAGCTCGGCCGCGAATAGCGTGTGCTTCTCGGGTTCATCGTCGTGTTCCTCCCAATCCAGGTCGTGCAACAGGCCCACAATGCCCCAAAACTCCTCATTTTCGGGGTCGAATTCGCGCGCGAAATAGCGCATGGTCGCCTCGACCGTTTCACCATGCTCAATATGAAATGGCTCTTTATTGTGCTTGCCCAGCAATTCGAAAGCCGCCTCGCGCGTCATTCCTGCGTCAAGTTTCGCCATCGCTCTTCCTTTCTCGTATGCCGCATGGCGCGGCCAACCCGAATTCGCCCTTATGAAACTGGCACCTGCATCGTTTCTATCGCCGACAAGCGGCGACCCCTAACGAAACGATGCAGGTGCCATATGAGCCCCTCACCCGGGGATGAGGGCAGGCAAATCTTTAATTGTTAAAATTATAAGCTATGCCTCACGGCAGCGCTAGCGCTTCGCGCGATAAAGATTGGCCGTCTGGGCGCCTGTCTCGGCGTGGCATTCCTCTACCTCAATCAGGCCAAGGTTACGCAAACGGAAAACAGCCCTGTCGACAGTTTGCACGCTGCAATTCGCTTGCTTCGCAAGCTCTTTCTTAGAGCAGCGCACACCATCGGACAGCGTGGTTTCTGCGGAAATGTAGCCAAGGATTCGCTTTTGGGCGGAACTCAATCGAACTCCGCGGGATTCAGTCTCGTCACTCAACGAAGCCGACCTCCCCTCCATCATCAAACCTAGTATTGCCCATTTAACCACCGATGGCGCATTTGCGCTATCGGGTGTGCAAGCATCTTGTTCAAATGTCCAAATCTCTGAAAAAGACCCCTGGCATTAAAACAAATTTGTTTGCATATTGCAAGCGCTATGAATAGGGAATCAACTGGGGAATCGTTACCGAGCCCTAAGCAATAACACGACTATTTGAAACGCTTATCAACTGTGAGGATATACTAAACTGCACATGCAGGATTGTCCAGATGTGCGGCAAAACGACAAAAAACACGCCTTAGTTGCCAATACGTTACAAGGCAATACCCAATACGCCGAAAATGGTGCCGAGCACCACGCCGCATACCACAAGACCGCCCGCAATGATGAAATTGTCGCGCATGGGACGATTTGCGCGGAACAGCACAAGCAAGCCGACGCCCGCGCTTACCAATAAACCGGCCATCATGGCCCCAGTCGAAAGCGCGCCTTCAAGATAAAGCTCGGTAAGCGCAACCGATGCGGCGCAGTTGGGAACAAGACCCACGATAGCCGAAACCACTACCGAAAGCGCGGCGTTCGACGAGATGAACGACGCCAGAGCATCTTCGCCCACGCCGTCAATCACGATTTCAAGAGCCAGGGAAACCAGCAGCACGAACGCCGTGACCTGCAAGGTATGCACGAGGGCACTTTTCGCGATGCCCGCCAAACCGTGCTTATGGGCGTGGTCGTGCGTATGCTCATGCTCGTGGTCATGCTCATGGACCTGCGTATGGGCAGCCTTGCGCTCGCCCCGCTCGGCGTTCGATGGCACCCCCTCGTCCTCGCAACCGCAATGGTCGCGCTCGCACAAATCTCGTATGCGCATGGCCTCGGTCGCCTTGTGGCGCAAGCGCAATATGGCGTCGATGACGAAACCGACGACAAGTCCGCATATCGCTTTAATCGCAAGCACTTCGACGATGAATCCGAGCGGCGCCTGGGCGGCAATCATAATGGGCAGCATCTCGTCGCTCGTGGACAAAAACACCGCGAACAGCGTGCCGAGGGTTACCACGCGCGCTGAATACAACGTAGCCGCCGCGGCCGAAAAGCCGCATTGCGGCACAATGCCCAGAATGGCCCCGATAGCAGGGCCTGCCGCGCCCGCCTTGCGCACGGCAGCCACGCTTTTGTCGCTGGCGTAATGCTCAAGGGCCTCCATGGCCAAATACGTCACGAACAAAAACGGGACGAGGTTGAGCGTATCAAGAAATGCATGTTCGAACGCATGCGGGAGTATTTCAGCAAAAGTTTCCATGGCGGAAGATTCTAGAGCGCAAACACCTTTCGATAGAAGCAAGAAAGGCCAGTTCACAGGTTAAACATGTGCAACTTTGTTCACGTGTTCCAATTTAGTTGAGTCGTTCTACGAACAACGCAAGCACTCGACGCTGCGCGGCAAGCTGGTGGCGTATTTCAGGCTCAGCCTTCGCCTCGCGTACCGAAGTACGCGTCGGCTCGCCTCCACCCGAACTACGCACGCCAGCTTGCCGCTCGCTGACTTTTGGCTATCCGGCAGCCATAGCGGCCCAAATCTGCCTACCCTTTCCAGCGGCGCGGATGTCCCTTTCGCGAGCGAATTCGTTTCGCCTCTTCGTTGCGCTTCTTCGCCTGGCGCACCTCGCCACGAAGCCTGAGGTAGCTCTCGTAGCGCTCGCGTGGCAATTCGCCCGATTTCACGGCTGCCCGCACGGCGCAACCAGGCTCGGCCTGGTGTTGGCAATCGCGAAAACGACATTGCTCGGCCAGCGCCTCGACGTCGGCGAACGCCGCCTCGATTCCGGCATCGGAGTCCCACAGGGCAAGCCCACGCACGCCTGGCATGTCCACAACGCAACCTGCGCCCGGAATGGCCACCATCTCGCGCGAAACCGTGGTGTGGCGCCCCTTGCCGTCGCCTTCGCGCACGGCACCCGTCGCTTGAACGTCGCTTCCTACCAGCAAGTTCACAAGGCTCGATTTGCCCACGCCGCTTTTGCCCAGCAGCACGGCGACGCGGCCCGGCGGCACCAGCTCGCGCACTCCCTCGACGCTCGCGGGGTCTTCTGCAGATACCACCAACACAGGAGTCCCGTGGGCAACGCGCTCGACCAGCTGGCGAGCCTGCGCAAGCTCGGCGACGTTCTCGACCAAATCGGCCTTCGTCAAAACCACGGCCACCTCGGCGCCGCTTTCGTGCGCCAACACCAACTCGCGCTCAAGCCTGCGCACGTTGATGCCCACCAGCGGCTCGGCCACGATAACCGTGTCGAAGTTAGCGGCAAGCACTTGCGGCTCCATGCGCTCGGTCGGGTCTTTGCGCACGAAGGCGCGTTTGCGGTCGTGGACTCGCTCGATAATGCCCTTGTCGTGGCCCTTTGGAGCCGAAACCTCTACCACATCGCCCGTGGTCGCGCGCACGTCCGCGCCCTTCACCAAAGCCGTCGCGTGCTCGCACCGCAACTCGCGGCCATCGGACAGTTTCACCAGCGGAAAACCACGGTCGAGCTTAATCACGGTTCCCTGCATTTACCGGGACCTTTCCCTCATACGCCAGAACACGAATGCCAAGACCGCGCCAATCGCAAGCGCAACAGCCCCTGGCTTGAAATCGTCGATGTCGAATTCATCAGCATGCTGCGACCCTTCGGAAACGACGCTGACCACTTGCGCGTGCACATCGCTTTCGCCTTCATGCTGCGAGCACGCCAGATTGAATTGGCCACGCACGCGCAAAGTGGTGCCCGTCGATCCATACGCGCCGAAGACATCGATCTTATGCAGTTCACTTCGCCTCAAAAATACCGTCACAGTAGAGCCCGTGCCCGGGTCGCGCAGCACGACCCACACATGGTCGGGGTCGCCCGTAACCGAGATGGCTTCTCCCACAACCTCGCCCGTCACCTGCACGGTTTGCTTGTCGTAGTAAGAATCGGCCCCGGCCAAATCGCCTATAGCGGCATCATAGAGAAACGAATTATCGGACGTTTGTCCGTCGTCGACCGAATTGCCCGGCGCATCGACAGGCTCGGGGGATGCATCGGCATCGCCAGACGCAGCATCGGAATCGGCCGCAGCAGCATCGACGCGCGCCTTGGCAACGTCTTTCTTATCGGCGGAAGAAACGGAATCGGACGAGCTCACGGCTCCGGCCGAACTGCCATCGCCATCGGCGAACGCGCACACCGGCGCCATGCATAGGATTAAGGCAATCAAGGCCGCGCACGCCGCGCGAAGCGCCGTGTTCATATTACCGCGCACGAACCCTCCTTTTCGGCTTCATGGACGCCACGATAGACACAATCAGGGCAATCAGCGTCACGTATTCCAAACGGCCCGCCCACATGTCGATGATATAGAGCACTTTCAGCGCATCAGGCATGCCCGGCTGAATAATGCCGCACGACATGCCCACGTTCGACACCATGGAAACCGATTCGAACATCGAAGGCGCAGCAGCATATCCGCAGGCCACCGTGGCGATAGTCGTAACCAAGAACGCCACGCCGTACAGCAGCAGCACCGCCAAGTTCGCACGCACGAGGTCGTTGGAAAGCGGTCGACGCCCCACGTGGTAGTACATAACCACCTGCCGGGCCGAAGCCGGCGCCAGGAGGTCTTTGATGTACGCAACCAGCTCTTTAACCAACACGCCGATGCGCAACACTTTGATGCCGCCCGTGGTAGATCCGGCCGAGCCGCCAACCGCCATGCAGAAGATAATGATGAGCAACGCGCCGCTCGAAACCACCGTGGTCATCTGGTTCACGCTGATAGTTTGGAAGCCCGTTGACGAAAACGCCGCGACCACCGTGAACACCGCGCGACGCAGCAACGTAGGCAGGTCGTCGTAGATGCCAGCCGCGCACAGCGTCGCCACGAACGCCACCAGAATCACGCTGAGCCAAATTGCCAGCGTGCGAATTTCGATATCGCGGAAGAAGTGCAGCACATGGCCCTTCCATACCTCGCTGTGCAGCGTGAAGTTGATGGAGCCCAGCAAGATGAGCACCATAATCACGATCTCGAGCGCCGAGCAATGGTAGTAGATGATGCCCGTCGACATGGACGTCATGCCGCCCGTGTTGAACGATGCCACGGCGAGCCACAGCCCATTGAAGAACGCGCGTACCGGCTCCATGCCGATAGCCAAACACGCAGCCGTCGTGAGCACCGTGCCAATAACGATGGTCGCCATAGAGAAACGCACGATGAAGCGCGCCGTTTGCATGATGTTGGGAATAACGTGCTCGCTGCGGCCCTCGGACGAATACAGCGAGGAATCGACCGCGCGGCCGAACAGGCCAAGGGACAGGGCAATAACAACGACGCCCTGGCCGCCGATGCATTGCATGGTGAAGCGCCACATGTTGTCGGCGACCGACATATGATCGAGGTCTTGCACGAGCGACGCCCCAGTGGTGGTCCAAGCGCTCATACCTTCGAATATCGCATCGAGCACGCTGCCGTAATGCCCCGATAAATACAGTGGTATGCACCCCAATAACGCCAACATGAGCCACGCGAACCCCGTAACGGCCATTGCCTGTTTCGGGGTGAGTTTTCCAGGGCTCGGCAGAATAAGCCGCAAAAGCGAACCAGCGATAAGCGCCACGCCGATGCCCAGTAAATAATGCGAGGCCGGCTGCCACTCGCCAAGCACGATGGCCACCGTAAACGGAACGCACTCCGCCACGGCGAGGAACATCGTCAAAACGCCCAAGTAATGGGCGATAACGCGAAAATCATACAGAGAGAATTTCTGCCACATGGCGCTAACCCATCAGCAGTTTCGTCGCCACCACGAGCAACCCCAGCCACATCAAAAATGCCAGGGAACACAGCACAACCAGGAAAACCCCCTGCATCGGGGTTTTCAAGTTGCTCAGGTTCTCTTTGTATGCTCGCAAATCCATAATTGACTAATTATACGTCCAAATCCAGCGACACGGGGCAATGGTCGCTGCCGAACACATCGGCGTGAATGTTGGCGTCGGCAACTGCACCGCGCAGGGCTTCGCTCACCAGGAAATAATCGATGCGCCACCCCGCGTTGTTCTTGCGCGCATTGAAGCGGTAGCTCCACCACGAATATGCACCCGCAAGCCCCGGATGCAGCGTGCGGAACGTGTCCACGAAGCCCGCGTCAAGCAGGTCGGTGAATTTGCCGCGCTCCTCATCGGAAAAGCCCGCGTTGCCCCGATTGGTTTTCGGGTTCTTCAGATCGATTTCCTCGTGCGCGACGTTGAAGTCGCCGCACATCACCACGGGCTTGGGCTGAGCAGTTTCGTCGGCGCCCGTCAGCGGAAGCTCGGCCACGCACACGTGGCCATCGCCCTCAGCATCGGTTTGCACGGGAACGCCCGCCGGCATAACGCCCGATTCGAGCCCTTTGCAGAAGCCCCGAAACGCATCGTCCCACGCCATGCGATGGTCGATGCGAGCCAAACCATCCTGGGCATTGGGCGTATACACGTTCACCAGCCAGAATTCGGGAAATTCAAGCGCAACGATGCGGCCTTCGGTATCTAGCTCGGGCGCACCAAGGCCATGCAGCACGCGCAATGGCTCGCGTCGCGTGAATACGGCCGTGCCCGAATAGCCCTTCTTTTCCGCATAGCTCCAAAACTGCAGGTAGCCTGGCAAATCGAGCTCGATTTGTCCTTCCTGCAGCTTCGTTTCCTGCAGACAGATGGCATCGGCATTCAAACCCAGCACCGAGTCTTCGAAGCCCTTTTTCACGGCGGCTCGCAGGCCGTTCACATTCCACGAAACCAGTCGCATCAAACACGCCCCCTCACAAAAAGCGGGTCAAAGGAATCGTCCCCTTGACCCACCGATAATACAGCCAAAAAACGCGGCGCAACACGCGCGCAACGCTTCGGCACTATTTCTGCTGCTGCTTTTTCTTGCCAAAGCCCAATTTCGACGCGCCGCGCAGAATGCGCTCGTGCTGCCAAATAGCCAAGATGGCGATGACCGCCGCAACGCCGAACAGGATGGCGCTTTGGCCGTAATCGCCCGCCATAAGCTTGTCGGCCCCAAAGGTGGTAATCAGCACGCCGGGAATGCGACCGATGTTCGACAGCACCAGGAAGTTGCGCATGCTCATGTTCGTAAGCGGCACCAGATACGTGAATACGTCTTTCGGCATGCCGGGAATCAAGAACAGGATGAACACCATCACATCGAGCTTCTCGGAATTCTCGAAGCGTTCCAGCTTCGCCATCCATTTCTCGGGAATCATGGCGCGCACGAACGGGGCGCCCAGCTTGTGCACCACGGCGAAAATAAGGGCGCTCGATAGTACGGCTCCCAAAATAACGATGACGGCACCGCCCCAAGGGCCGTACATCATGCCCGCCGCGATTTGCACCACCTCGCCGGGGATGAACGCCACCACGATTTGCAAAAACTGGAATGCCAGCAGGATGAAGCCGCCCAGCACACCCGCGTTGCGCACGTCGTTCAGCACGCGCTCGAGGCCATCGGGTTCGGAAAGCTCGGCAATCCACGGGGCAATGAGCACGCATACCAGCACCATGAGCACGAAGAACAGAGCCAGCCCCGCAAGCTTGAACAGGTCGGCCTTGGTCAGGCGCGCAAGCGACGGCTTCTCGGAAACAGGCACCTCGTACTTCTCTTCGAATGCCTCTTTTTTGGCCTCGATTTTTTCGCGGCGCTCTTCTCGCTTCTCGTGAATCTCTTCTTTTTTCAGGATGATTTTTCCCGTCATTCCCGAAGGATCTTGCGCCATGCTGCCCACCTAATTTCATCAAAGCGCCCCACCCAGGCGCATCGCGTCTATTGTGACGCAAAAAGACGGCGGCACCGGGCATGAATCCCGAATACCGCCGTCTTGACGAAAATTCGTTAGGCAACCGTAATATTCGACGAACGAGGCCGGGCACTCGCACAGGGAAATGGCCCCGTTAGATGCTATTCGCCCTTAGACGCTTTGTCGAATTCGCTTTTGAAGGCCGCGAACATGCCGCCGATGCCCGGGTTCGACGATTCTTTTTCGTCTTCGTCTTCCTCGTATTCATCGACGTCGTCGGATTCGTCAGCTTCATCGTCGTATTCATACTCGTCGATTTCGGCTGCGTCTTGAGCATCGGGCCCACCATGCGATGCGCCTTCGCCGCACTGCACCCGGCTGGCAGCGAGGTCGTCGTCATCGTCGCCAGCCTTGGCTTTGTCGAATTCCTCTTTGAACGCCGCGAACATGCCTTTGGTCTTCGCTTCGCGCTCGGCGACCTCTTCGCCAACCTCGGTTTGCTCGCCCGAGGCAGCCTTGCTGAACTCTTCTTTGAACGCGCCGAATGCGTCTTTGGTGGCGCTTACCTGGCGTCCAACGCCCTCGGCGCCCTCTTTCACGGCAGCCCCTGCGGCAGCCGTCGCAGCCTCGACCTTGGGCTTCGCTGCTTCGGCGGCCTCTTTGGCGCGCGCGCCGGCCTTTGCCGTGAACTTGCCCGCGGCCTCGGCCCAGCCGCCTTCAGGGGAAAGCTCCCACACGTCATCGGACACCAAAATGGCGCCCTTGAACACCACTTCATCGCCCGCTTCGCGCGAATCTTCCTTCACGGCCAAATCGGCGCCCATGCCGCGCTTGAAACCCCTAATGCAATCGGCGGGAACTTCCAGCGTGCCAAGCAGCAGCTTCGCCGTAGCGCCATTATGCGCCTCGATGGCTTCAACCTGGCCCGATTCGATATCAAACGTGATGTTGTTCACATACCCGATGGCGGTTTCATCGGCCGTCATGATGGGAAGGCCTTCCCAAATAATGCACTTATCCCAATCGAGGCCCATCGCGCGGCACACCGCCGCGCCCGAAGTGGGCGCATCGGGCTTAACGCGAATGCGCCCATCAACGAAATCGAAGCCGTCCAGCGACACGAAGATATCTTTGCGATGGAACATCCACAGAAGATCGGGGCGCTTCACGATGAACCCGATACAGCGGCGCTCGGACGGATGGAACACGCACGCCTTCACCTTGCCGATGCGTTTCGTTCCCTTTTTGCCGCCCACAACGCGCAGCTTTCGAATGTCGTGGCTCGTCACCAGCTTCATGCGAGTCATCCCCGACTCCCCTCCGTTCGCGAAAAGGGCCGGCCCCAGGCCAGCCCTTGTGTATCGTTTGCTTGTATCCGCTTGCCTACTCGGCCTTCGGCTCCTGTTCGGCCGTCTCGGCCTCGGCTTCTTCGACCTGCTCGACGGCAGATTCGACCGCAGCCTCGGCCTGAAGCTCTTCAGCAACAGGTTCGGCGA
>ERZ808240.1145-NODE-1145-length-33717-cov-4.269503_pt1 | contig 33717 bp, 29 predicted proteins | sample MGYA00521084_ERZ808240 | MGnify/ENA primary metagenome ERZ808240 (study PRJEB31516, sample SAMN03275571) | gut metagenome | biome: mammalia-associated habitat; material: feces | host: Papio cynocephalus | place: Kenya | collected 2012-08-06 ... | reverse complement strand
CATTACTATTTGTGCCGCCAGCCAAAGGCGGCGGAATGGAGATTTTTATGAAAAAAGAGGAATTGCAGGGAAAATCAGCTGTGCAGTTCTTTCTGGTGCTCTGGTGATCGGACAGGTGCTTGGATCGGTGTCATTTGCATTGACAGCACAGGCAGAGGAAGAAGGAACAGCAGAGAAGATCTGGAAAGTGCCAAAGGCATGGGCTGATTACACATTGGATGAGAAAGTAGATGCGGTATATGATTATACACTGGACAGTCTGCATAAGTTGATTGCAGCAGGTGTCAATGTCGGTATGATCCAGATAGGAAATGAGACAACAGGCAGTATATGTGGAGTTACCGGATGGGAAGATATGGCTAAGATCTTCAATGCAGGAAGTTCTGCAGTAAGAGCGATTGACAAGAATATTCTTGTAGCACTTCATTTTACAAATCCTGAAAAGACTGGCAGATATGCATCTATTGCAAAGTCATTGGATGATAATAACGTTGATTATGATGTATTTGCATCTTCCTATTATCCGGTATGGCATGGCACAACAGCAAATCTGACTTCTGTATTAAAAACTGTAGCAGACAAATATAATAAGCTTGTCATGGTTGCAGAGACTTCATGGGCATATACACTGGCTGATGGTGATGGTCATGAGAACACGGTTCGTAAGGAGCAAATGATGCAAAGACATATTTTATATCAGAGCAGGGACAGGCAAATGAGATCAGTTCTGTTATGCAGGCTGTAAAAAATGTAGGCACATCCGGTATTGGTGTGTTCTATTGGGAACCGGCGTGGATTTCGGTAAATGTATATCGTTCAGATGCAGAAGGTGCAGATGATGCCGGTGTATGGTATGGCGGTTCTGCTGTTGACCATCAGGCGTTATTTGATTTCTTCGGTTATCCATTGGAGTCACTGAAGACATTTGAGTTTGTAAAGACCGGCGCGGTAGCGGACAAGAAAGTTGAGACGATCGAGGTATCTGATATCTCAGTAAATGTATCAGATGTTGAAACTGTAAGCCTTCCGGATACAGCACACGTTACTTATAACGATAATACTACAGAGGAGAAAACGATCACCTGGGATGAGAAAACCAGGGAAAAGCTGGTTGCAAATGGAGCAGGTATCTGTGTAATTACAGGAACTGTTGATATTGATGACACATCTGTTGCGGTTTCAGCAACAGTGACAATCTCAAAAAAAAATCTTCTTACAAATCCGGTGATTACAGTATGCATTTCTGGAATGGAAGTGATTTTACTTATAATTTCTGCCAGACAGTTACATTTACATTAAAAGAAGCAACGGAAGTCGTTGTTGATGCCAGAGCAACTGCAACAGGCGACGCATGGGGAACATGGGATGATTTCTATCTGTATAAGGATGCCGATATTGAACCGGATGGAGAAGACAAAGATCCAGATGACGGCAATAAAGATCCGGATAAAAATCCTGGCGTAGATCCAACACCGGCAAATCCGGGAGTTGACACATCAAAGAATGGATTCGTAAAGGAAAATGGTATTACCTACTACTATAAGAAGGGCGTAGTAAGAACGGACTCTATACCGACTTTGTAAAGAAAGGCAAGAAACAGTATTATGTGAAGAAGGGTGTAGTAAGAAAGGACTACACCGGTTTTGTAAAGAACAAGGCAGGAAATGAGTGCTACATCAAGAAAGGCATTTACCAGTCGAAATATATCGGCGTTGTTAAGAATTCCAAGAATGGAAAACGCTATTATGTAAAGAAAGGTAAAATTGCCAGAAAAATTACAGGTCTAGTTAAAGTATCCGGTAAGAAATACAAAGTTGTAAAGGGTGTAGTCAGATCACATATAAAATAATATAAAAATTGCAGCAAGAATGCACATATCAGAGATTGCGGTTTCTGGCATGTGCATTTTTCTGTCAGTGGGTAAATAGAAATAAACTATCTTTTCTGGATGGAGCATGGTAGAATGAATCTTACATGGCAGTTTTTAGAGAAAAACTGTAAGGAAGAACTTGCAAAGGGAGGTTATATTGCAAAATGAAAAAGAAAAGAAGCTTATGGATCACGCTTGTAGTAGCAGTGATCTGTATATGTGTATCGATGTTATTTGGTTCAGTGGTCTCTGTAAAAGCAGAGGGTGAAGGACAGGAATATACATATACAAATGGTGCGCTGTTTACCTGTGGTGCTGATGGTGTGGTTACTGCATATGCAGGAGTCAGAAATGTAAAAGAGATTGTGATTCCACAGACGATTGGTGGGGTGACAGTTACAGGGATTGGAGCAGGAGTATTTAAAGATATGACAGATCTGGAGTTTATAGCAGTGCCGGATACTGTAGTATCATTTGGTGATTTTGCATTCAGTGGATGTAGTAAGCTAAATACGATCTACCCATATCAGCCGGTGATCGATCAGACAACAGGTGTTGATACTGGAAAGTTTGTTATCCTGAATTCTGATCAGAATGCCAAAGGAGTTATTACACTTCCTACAAATCTGAGCCAGATCGGAACAGGCGCATTTGCGGGCTGTACTTCTATTGGTAAGTTCGCTGTTGCAGATGCAAATGCGTATTTTACCACACATGCGTGGGATCGTGCCTGGACACAGCAGCCAAATGATAATTCAGACGATGTGGCAACAACGAGTCCAAAGAATATCGGTGAAGTTCTGTTAAGTAAAGATGGAACTATGATGTATCGTCTGGCACCTGCCTTTCACTATACCGGAAATGGTCTTTATAATATACCGGAGACGGTTGTGACCATTCTTCCGTATGCATGTGAACGTGTATCTTTAAATGGAGGATTTGTAATTCCTGCATCTGTGCAGATCATAGGGGATTATGCATTCTATAAGTGTGGAAATCTGAACACAGTAAAATTTGCTGAGGGTTCTCAGACATCCACGATCGGAGCGTATGCATTTGCATATAATGATAATTTACAGAAATCAGACATAACAGATAAAGCTCCATGTTTTTCACTCCCGGACAGTGTGACATCTATTGGGGTATATTGTTTTGCCTATTGCCATAATATTATGATTGATATATCAAAGACAAAACTTGAAGTTATTCCTGATTATGCGTTTTATGAGAGCGATAATCTTCATGGATTAGAGACGCCGGTTACATTACGGAAGGTTGGCGCTTATGCTTTCTATGGCTGCAATAATTTGAACGAAGTAAAATTCCTTGGAAAAACTTTGGACGAGATCGGAACGGGCGCATTTAAGACTTGTAATAATCTGCATGTAGTTGATATTCCGGAGGGAGTTACGGCGATCGCAGATGGAACATTTGATGGTTGCCAGAATCTGAATACGGTAAAATTGCCAGACAGCTTAAAGACAATTGGAGATAATGCATTTAAAGATTGCAGGAATATTCATGAGATGGTGATTCCTCCAAATGTATCTCATGTATCTAAGAATAGCTTCGCCGGAGCAAACCAGAATGACATAGATACATCTAAGAACCAGTATATTCAGAAATTTGTAAAAGCAAAACTTCCGGTTGCGGGTGAGAAATTCACAGTCGGAAATCTGAAATATAAGATAACAAAGTCTCATAAGACGAAGGGAACCGTAGCATTATATGGAACGAAGGGCAAGTCATTAAAGACAGCCAAGGTTCCGACAACGATCATGTATAAAGGTTATAAATTCAAGGTTACATCGATTGGAAATAATGCATTCAAGAACTGCAGAAAGTTAAAAACAGTGAAGCTTGGTAGTAATATCAAGTCAATCGGTAAGAATGCATTTTACGGATGTAAGAAGCTGACAGGTGTTACCCTGAATGCCAAGCTGACTACGATTGGAAACGGAGCATTTTCAAAGTGTATTTCGCTTAAGAAGATTACTATTCCTGCAAAGGTTACAAAGATCGGAAGCAAAGCTTTTTACGGTGACAGCAAATTAAAAACAATTACGATCAAGAGCAGTAAGATCAAGACAAAGAAGATTGGAAAATCAGCATTTGCAAAGATCAATAAGAAAGCAACGATCAAGGTTCCAAAGAAGAAGCTTGCAGCATATAAGAAAATCATCAGAAGTGCCGGAGTAGCAAAGAGCGTAAAGATTAAGAAATAAAGATCCATTCCTTAGCTGACAGATAGATTTATTCCTTAAATGACAGAATGAATATGTAGCTTTATTCTGCCAGGATAACAAAAGCCCCGCGGCAGGTAATGCCACGGGGCGAAGGAAGGGAATCTATGAAAAATGAAAGTAAGCAATAATTATAAAGTGTGCATCTGATATTCAGGTATGCACTTTTTTGATCTGAGGACATACAGTCGAAAACGCTTGCTCTGACCACATTTCCGGTGATGTCCTCTTGGTTTTGTTTTCCTTTGATGGTATTTATATTAAAGGATAAATGTGTTCATTCTATGTTCAGGATGTCAATGAATTGTGAAAAGAAAACATAAAAAATGCATGCTTTAACAGCCCTAATGTGCGGTATAAAGTGATTTACAGGCCAAGTTATTTCGTGGTATGATAAAGACGCCTGCAGGGAGCAGGAGGAATAAGAAGGTTATGGAAAACTCAGGAGGAAAAAATATGGTAGTAGTAAATACAGAGAATATACCGGGAAGAGAGTATCAGGTACTTTCATTGGTAACAGGTTGTTGTGTTATGTGTAAGAATATCGGAAAAGATATCGGAGCATCCTTCCGTAATATGGTAGGAGGAGAAATGCAGGCGTACACACAGATGATGGCAGAAGCAAAAGACAAGGCAATTTCATATATGATCAATCAGGCCATGAGTATGGGAGCAGATGCAATCGTAAATGTCAGATTTGCTTCAACAACGATTGTTGCCGGTGGTGCAGAGATCCTTGTTTCCGGAACAGCGGTGAAGTTTACAGCATAACAGGTTGATGCGCATACAGTGGTAGAAATGGAGGAGTATATGAAGAAACCAAAACATGAGTTAATGACATTTGTTGCCGGAATCGTGATGCTGGTAGCGGGGTTATTCATCCTGTCTCAGAAAGTAATTGTATCATCCAGTTTCTTTTCTTCATTTGGAGGATTGTCGATCTGGGGTGCAAGAGTCAGTTCCGGGATGGTAGTGATTCCTCTTATCATCGGAATCGTATGGATGTTCATGACAGATTCATTTGCATCAAAAGTATTTTCTGCATTGGCAGGACTTTTGATCGTAATAGCAGTTATTTTGTCAACAAATATTCATCTTACCAGTATGACATTGTTTGACTGGCTGGTGATCCTGGTACTGATCTTTGGAGGACTTGGATTTGTAGGCAGAGTGCTTCTGGCAGACAGAAAAAATGATGAGGTTGATCCACGAGAAGAAATGTACAGAGAAATGTATGGAGAATCGATGGATAAAAAATCAAAGAGAAGAAGAAAATAGAATTTTGAATATTCCGTTGGAAACGGGAGAATTTAAAGGGAAAGACTATTACAAATAAATTATAAGAAAGAGATGAGTGATATGCCTTATTTTTATTTTGACCCAACGTATATTTTAGTTCTGATCGGAGTTGTTCTGTCTCTGATCGCATCCGCTCAGGTGAAATCGGCGTATAAGAAATATGAGAAAGTATCGACAAGATCAGGATTTACCGCAGAACAGGTAGCGGCAATGATCCTCAGAAATGCGGGAATTACAGATGTGGCGATCCGACCGATTGCGGGAGAATTAACTGATAATTATAATCCAAAGGATCATACACTGAACCTGTCACAGAATGTATATGGTTCCAGATCAATCGCAGCGATCGGAGTAGCAGCACATGAGTGTGGTCATGCAATTCAGCATGCTGAAGGATATGTGCCACTTAGCTTTCGTTCGGCGATCGTGCCTGTTGTAAGTATTGGTTCTACATTATCATGGCCGTTGATCCTGATCGGTTTACTGATTCCGAGGTTGGATGTATGTGTTACATTAGGAATTATTTTATTTTCACTGGTTGTTGTATTCCAGTTCGTTACATTGCCGGTTGAGTTTAATGCTTCAGGCAGAGCCATTGCGATTTTAAGAAATGGTGGATTTATGACAGAAGAAGAACTTGGCGGTGCCAAGAGGGTTTTAACCGCTGCGGCACTTACTTATGTAGCAGCAATGGTAACAGCAATTCTTCAGCTTGTGCGTCTGTTGTTGCTTACAAACAGAAGAAGATAAAAAAGTAGATAGTGGATATTTCGGTGGATGTTTTTATAAGGATGCCGGGATATAATGAAAACGTGACCGAAAGGTGAAGTCAGTGGTATTAAGTGATGCCAGTTTTAACCTTTCGGTCATTTTTTGTTGTGGTGGTATAAACAATGAGAGATGTTTATATGGTTACGTTTGATATTTCATAACAAAATAGACATAGAGAAATAAATCGAGATATATGAGAATAATTTTCAGGTTGCGACAGCGTATAGTACAAAATACACAAATAAAACACCAAAATTGGTAAAAATATCTAAAAATATATTGCAAAATTGTGAATAGTATTTATAAAAATAATGTGTTACAATATCAATGGTGTGATAAAATTGGATAGTTTCTCACAAAATCAATACGAATTTGTGTAATAAATTAGAAAATTACACAAAAATATGCCCAAGGTATCACAACCGGAAACATAATGACATTGCCAGTTATCCCAAGGGGTTGGATAACTGGCAATTTATAGTATATCAAAGTATACACGGGAATTGGCGGAATGCGGTGTCAGACAGCTGTGAATGGAGGACAGAATGAAAAAACGAAACATGAGAGGATATGTAGCAGGCTTAGCTCTTGTAGCAGGATTGTGCATAACGCAGGGAATACCTGCACATGCAGCAACTGAAGCGCAGAGCGACAGCGGAACGAGTCAGAGCTATGAGACATGTACAGTCTGTGGTTATCAGAAGCAGGAGATTCTGCCAAAGAAGGAGGAAACTCCAGATCCAACACCAGACCCGAATCCAGATAAGCCAAATCCAACGCCGGATCCTGACAAGCCAAATCCGGTTGATCCGAACCCGGGAACACCGGAGATTACTGATATCAGCGAGGCTGTTGTATCCGGTATTGTGAACAAAGCATATACCGGAAAGGCACAGGTACAGTTTAAGCTTATGGTATCATTAGGTGGTAAGGTTCTTACAGCAGGAAAAGATTATGCAGTAACTTACAAGAATAATAAGAATGCAGGAAAGGCAACCATAACCATAAAGGGACAGAATGGTTATACCGGAACATTAAGCAAGACATTCAATATTACGATCGGTAAGGGCAAGACCTATGTAGTGAAGAATGTGAAGTATAAAGTAACCAAGGCATCTACAAATGGCAAGGGAACTGTTACAGTAACAGGAAGCTCTTATAAGAAGACAAACAAGAAGTTTAAGACCTTGAAGCTTGGCAAGACTGTCAAGATCGGTGGTATCTCTTATAAGATCACAGCGGTTGATAAGAATGCATTTAAGGGTTGCGGATATCTGAAGTCCGTAACGATCGGTGATAATATAACGGCGATTGGCAACAGTGCATTTGAAGGCTGTAAAGCACTTACAACAGTTAAACTTGGCAAGGGTGTGACAAAGATTGGAGGCAAGGTATTCTATAAGGCTGCAAAGCTTAAAAATATTACGATCACATCAAAGAAGATTAAGTCTGTTGGAAAGAATGCATTTAACAGTATTCATAAAAAACCGGTTGTAAAACTTCCGAAGAGTAAGTATACTAAGTATGTGAATCTTTTGAAGAAAGCAAAGATGCCTTCGAAGGTGACATATAAGAAGACAAAATAAAAGCTGTGAATATGATTTCATATCAGATGAAGTACAGGACAATTTCATAGTATAAGGTGAAAGACCACTGGAGTATCGGATGCCAGTTCATAGAATTTCTGGGCGACAGAGTTATATGGAATGCAGAAGATAGCGGTGGCCTTTTCTATTAACAGGAAGGTGGCAGAATGAGTATTTTTGATATTATAGGTCCGGTCATGGTCGGACCGTCCAGCTCGCATACAGCGGGAGCAGTAAGGATCGGATATATCTGTTATAAGCTGATGGATGAACCCATCCGCAAGGTAGAGATCGGATTATATGGATCGTTTCTGGCGACCGGAAAAGGGCATGGTACAGATAAGGCACTGGTTGCGGGACTTCTCGGCATGAAACCGGATGACATCCGCGTGCCGCAGAGCTTTGAACTGGCAACAGAGGCAGGCATGGAATTTTCTTTCTATGAAGCAAAGCTTGCACATGCAAATCCCAATACGGTCGCACTTCATATGACAGGCGAAAGTGGCAGAGAGCTTGATATCGTAGCAGAGTCGGTTGGTGGCGGACGGATCCGCATTTGTAAGATCGATGGACTGGATGCAAATTTCAGTGGAGATTATCCGACATTGATCGTACACAACTTAGATCAGCCGGGACATGTGACGGAGGTTACATCTATGCTCGGTCACAAATCCATCAATATTGCAACTATGCAGCTCTATCGTGCCTGCCCTGGCGGACATGCGGTCATGGTCTTAGAGTGCGATCAGGAGATTCCAAAGGAATCGTTAAAATGGCTGGAGCATTTGGAAGGAATACTGAAGGTAACATATCTGAGTTTGAAGGAATAGAAAGGGAGAGGCAGAATGGCATTTTCATCTTTGGCAGAAATAGACAGTTATATGAAGGAGAATACATGTGAGTTCTGGGAGGCGGTGATCCGGGAGGAGGCAAGAGATTCGCAGCAGCCGGAAATGGATATCGTAAACCGGATGACGCAGATGTACCGTGCGATGAAGGAGGCAGATGAAGCCTATGACGATACGTTGACATCACATAGTGGATTATCCGGTAAAAATGGTAAGAAGATGGCAGATTATGCGGCAACACACAAATGCATGTGCGGTGAATTTGGCGGAGCAGTCATGGCGAGAGCAATCAAGATGGCAGAGAGCAATGCCTGTATGAAGCGGATCGTTGCAGCACCAACGGCAGGCTCCTGTGGGGTTGTGCCTGCGATATTGATCACATATGAAAGAATGACGAATGCATCGGAAAATGATATGGTGAAGGCTTTATTTGTGGCAGCAGGAATCGGAGATGTGATCGCAAGACGGGCAAGCATATCAGGCGCAAGAGGTGGATGTCAGGCGGAGATCGGAGCATCATCGGCTATGGCAGCAGGAGCGCTTGCATGGTTAAAAAGCGGCAGCAGTCATCTGATCCTGCAGGCGGCAGCAATGGCATTAAAGAATCTGCTTGGACTGGTGTGTGATCCGGTAGCGGGTCTGGTGGAGGTCCCATGTGTGAAACGGAATGCCTCCGGTGCAATGAATGCGTTATGTGCAGTTGATATGGCACTTGCAGGAATTGAGAGTGCTATCCCTGCGGATGAGGTCATTGATGCGATGCGTGAGATCGGCGACCTGATGCATAAGGATCTCCGGGAAACAGGAAAAGGAGGACTTGCCGCTACCGCTACCGGAATTGCGACTGCAGAGCGTTTGTAGATGGGATTGTCAATTGTTTGAAGAAAAAATGCATAAAAATACATTGATTCATATAAAAAAAAGTTATATAATACATTAAAATACATGAATGACTTTGGGAAAGTGGGAATGTATATATGAAACGTAAAATAACATCTAAGTTATATGAATGGAAAAATATGTCAGACGGAAGAATGCCATTGCTTATTTATGGTGCACGTCAGGTTGGAAAAACATTTGAGATGCGGGAATTTGGGGCATTATATTATAAGAATACCGTCTATGTAAATTTTGAAACAGATGAAAGAATCGGAAAATATTTTGATACAGATATTCATGCAGATCATGTTATATCTGTTCTGGAGAAATACTATCAGGTGAAGATCGTACCGGGAAATACCCTCATTATTTTTGATGAAATACAGATGTGTGAACGTGCGTTGACTTCATTAAAATATTTTTCGGAAGAAGCCCCGGAATATCATGTAATGGCTGCTGGAAGTCTGCTTGGCGTGGCTGTAAACCGTGAAAAATATTCGTTTCCGGTTGGAAAGGTTCAGATGCTGACCATGTATCCGATGGATCTTGAAGAAGTATTATGGGCAAGGGGAAAAGAGATGCTTTCGGACACGATCCGGGAGCATTATGAAAATAATCGACCGTTGGATGAGATACTGCATGAAGAGGCATTGCAGGAGTTTTATCATTATTGCATCGTAGGCGGAATGCCGGCGGCAGTAAAAGCGGATCTTGCGAAAGATAGTCCTATAGAGCAGACAGAGATCCGGCAGATGTTATTAAATTCCTATATTGCGGATATGACAAAATATGCCGACCAATCAGATACCATACGCATCTTTGAAGCATATGATTCACTTCCAGTGCAGTTGGCAAAGGATGCAAAAAAATTTCAGTATAAGCTGATAAAATCCGGAGCGCGGGCATCCCGGTATGGTGATGCGATTGACTGGCTGATCCGTGCCGGAATTGTCAATAAATGTGTGAAGTGCAGTCAGGGCTTTTATCCGATTGCTGCATATCAGGATGTGAGCGCGTTCAAATTATATTATAGTGATATGGGTATCATGTCTGCCAGAATGGGAATGACACTAGAAGCATTGAGCAGTAAAGAGACAGAGCATTTTCGTGGAATCATGACGGAAAACTATGTTTCTGTTGCGCTAAAGACAAATGGTTATGATCTGAATTATTGGGAATCTGATAATACAGCAGAAGTAGATTTTCTGATACAAAAAGACAGTCATGTGATTCCGGTTGAATGTAAAGCAGGAAATCATGTAAAAGCGAAAAGCATGAAGGTTTATATGGAGAAATATAATCCTGCTTATGCGATCAGGATTTCAACGAGAAATTTTGGAATGGTAAACAAGATAAAGTCGATGCCACTATATAGTGTATTTTGCGTCTAAAGTTTTTATTTATAGAAGGAGACAACATGGGAAAAGTATTTTTTACAAGACATGGACAAACAATCTGGAACGTGGAGAATAAGATATGTGGCGCAACGGATATTGAACTTACAGAGCTTGGCCATCAGCAGGCAGAGGAACTTGGAAGAAAGCTGGCAGAAGAACAACCGGGAATCGATGAGATATTATATTCGCCGCTTGTCCGTGCAGCTGAGACAGCCAGACATATATCCGAGATGACAGGAATTCCGATGCGGATAGAGCCGAGACTAAAGGAGCAGAACTTTGGGCGGTTTGAGTCAACGCCCAGAAATGGGGAAGAATTCATGGAAGCAAAATCCCATTTCCTCGATCATTATGATGGTGGAGAGACGATGATGCATCTGTGCCAGCGTGTCTATAATCTGTTAGATGATGTAAAGGCGGAGTCGGATCATAAGACTTATCTGCTGGTTGCACATAATGGAATTTCAAGAATCGTGCAGTCATATTTCTATGATATGACAAATGAAGAATTTGCACATTTTGGGATTAAGAACTGTGAGATCCGGGAATATGAATTTGATGCGTGATCTGCGATAAGGAAAAAAGAATATGGATGTATCTGGATGAGAACGCCTTTTAGGGAGAGAAAGGGTGGACTTACAGGGATCATATCTGTGAAAAAGCACATGCTTATGGGTGAAAACCGATAGGCATGTGCTTTTTTGTATCTGTGTTTGATTAATCGGTTGGGGGAGGTGTTTGTCTGTCTGTTTGATCGATAATGGCAATATTTGGAAGTTTGTATAGATTTGTGCAGGTTATGGATATGTGAGTTAGGAAAAGCTAACAAAATATTAAAAACATAGTTGTTTTCGGTTGACAAACGATTATATATGTGATATTAAACATATGAACACATAATCAAACGTTCAAAACTAAAATAAATTTGCTTGAAGTATATATTGAAAACGGCGCTATGTAATGAATGCAAAATATTTGCCTACAGGAAGATTGATTTTGCGGAAAGCATAGAATGCCGGTCAGGAAGAAGGAGAAAACAAAATGGAAAATCAGAATTTTTTACAGATCAGTGATCTGAGAAAGAGCTTCGGTTCAGGGGAGAACCGGACAGAAGTGTTAAGAGGCTTGGATTTCACAGTGTCGAAGGGAGAGATCTGTGTCTTACTCGGACCGTCCGGTTCCGGTAAGTCTACATTACTGAATATTATCGGTGGAATCGATAATGCCGACAGCGGCTATATAGCAATCAATGGGGAAAAAACAGTTGATATGGATGAGAAGACACTGACGCAGTACAGAAGAAAGCATCTTGGCTATGTGTTCCAGATGTATAATCTGATCCCGAATCTGAACGTAAAGGAAAATGTAGAGGTCGGAGCGTATTTAAGTGATTCACCGCTCGATGTCGATGACATTTTAAAGACGCTTGGTTTATATGAGCACAGACATAAGCTTCCGAATCAGTTGTCCGGTGGACAGCAGCAGAGAACATCGATCGGAAGGGCTATCGTTAAGAACCCGGATATCCTGCTCTGTGATGAGCCGACAGGTGCGCTTGACTATAAGACTTCGAAGGAGATTTTGAAGCTGATCGAGGATGTAAATCAGAAATATGGAAATACCGTTATCATGGTTACACATAATGATGCGATCAAGAATATGGCAGACCGTGTAATCAAGCTGCGTGATGGAATGATCCGTAAAAATATAGTAAACGATGTAAAAGTTCCTGCAATGGAACTTGACTGGTAACACAGAAATGGCAGAGAGAAAAGGAGAATTTATAATATGAAGAATCCATTATGGAAACGGCTGCCGAAGGAACTGGTTGCCGATCTTGGAAAGTACCTGGTTATTTTTCTGTTTATGATTTTAAGTATTGGTTTTGTATCCGGCTTTCTGGTAGCTGGTAAGAGTATGATCGCTACATATAATGAAAGCTTTGATAAGTATAATATTGAAAATGGTAATTTTGAATATAAGGACGAAGCATCATCCGAGGCGAAGAAAGCGATTGAAGATGAAGGCGTAAAGCTGTATGAGAATTATTATTATGAAAAAACGGTAGAAAAAGATGGTGATGAAAGCACACTCCGTATTTTTAAGAATCGTACAGATGTGGATAAGGTCTGTCTGATGGAGGGCGAGTTCCCTGCGGCAGAGAATGAGATCGCGATCGATCGCATGTATGCGGAAAATAATGGGATCAAAGCAGGAGATGACCTGTCTGTTGACGGACAGACATATAAGGTATCAGGCTTTGTGGCATTATCTGATTACAGCGCACTGTTCCAGAATAATAATGATACGATGTTTGATTCCGTGTTATTTGGTGTTGCGATTGTAACGGATGAACGGTTTGAAAGCTTTGACAAAGGGCTGGTGCATTATTCATATGCATGGATTTACGATGATGAGCCTGAGGATGAGGAAGCGGAGAAAGATGTATCCGATAATCTTGCAAAAGTGATCAGCCAGTATGGAGAAGTGGAGAATTTTATACCAAGATATACAAACCAGGCAATTAATTTCACCGGAGAAGATATGGGTGGCGATTCGGTAATGGCAGAAACACTTCTTTATATCGTAATCGTGATCATGGCATTTATCTTTGCTATTACGATCAACAATACGATCGTGAAAGAGGCTGCGACCATCGGTACCCTTCGTGCTTCCGGTTATACAAGAAAAGAACTGCTAATACATTATATTTCCCTGCCGATTCTGGTTACATTTGTGGCAGCTGTAATTGGAAATATTCTGGGTTATACAATATTTAAAAATGTCTGTGTGGCAATGTATTATGGCAGTTACAGCCTGACCAAATATGTAACAAAATGGAATGCGGAGGCATTTGTAAAGACGACAGTTATTCCGATCGTGCTGATGCTTATTATAACGATATGGATGATCTATTCAAAGCTTCGCATGTCACCACTTCGTTTTATCAGACGGGATCTTTCGAGGTCAAAGAGAAAGAAAGCGGTGAAGCTGCCACATTTCCGCTTCTTTACCAGATTCCGTATACGAGTGATCCTGCAGAATCTTCCAAGTTACATCGTATTGTTTATCGGAGTAACATTTGCAATTGTTCTGCTGATGTTCGGAATGATGATGTCGCCGCTCTTAAAGCACTATCAGGATGAAACGCTGGACAATATGCTTGCTGATTATCAGTATGTCCTGAAAATGCCGGTAGAAACAGAGAATAAAGATGCAGAGAAATACCTCGTAACTTCACTGATCTATAAAACGGATGCAAGAGATGAAGAAGTTATGGTATATGGTATCTCGGATGACAGTAAGTATTCTAAGGTGCAGCCTGCCGACGGTGAAATGCTGATCTCTGATGGATTCCGGGATAAATATAAATTGAAAAACGGCGATACGATCACGCTGGATAAGGAGTATTCCTCCGATTCTTATAAGATAAAGATTTCCGATGTGTGCACATATCCTGCATCACTGGCAGTATTCATGAATGAGAAGACATATCGGGAGATGTTCGATGTGGAGGATGGATATTTCTCAGGATATTTTTCAAATGAGAAGCTGACGGATATTGATGAGAAGATGATTGCGACTGTCATTACAGAGGAAGACCTGACAAAGGTATCGAGACAGCTCGACCGTTCCATGGGTCAGATGTTCTATATGTTTGAGGTGTTCGCGCTGGCGATGTTCATGCTGATGGTCTATCTGCTTACAAAGCTGATCATTGAGAAGAATACCGTATCAATATCGATGGTAAAGATCCTTGGATATGAGAACAAAGAGATCAACAAGCTGTACCTGTCTGCGACAACCTGGGTGATGGCAGTATGCGTCATTCTTGGAATCATTATCTCACAGGCGGCGATCTCCGGTATCTATTATACGATGATGAAGGAAGCGATCAGTGGCTGGATGACGATCTACATTGCACCATACATTTATCCTGTGATCTTTGTTCTGTCGATGGCAGCCTATGGCATCATTGCTGTGTTTCAGGTAAGAAGGATCAAACGGATTCCGATGGATGAAGCACTGAAAAATGTTGAATAAGACGTTGATTCAAAATGTTCAGATTTGAATGCTTTGAAACAAAAACAGCTTCAAAAACTTCAATATTGAAAGTTTTAACAAATATAATAAAATTATAAAAAACAGGGAGATTTGCAGTTCACAAATCTCCCTTCTTATGTTATCATCGTAAAGATGGTGTGCTGGAGATTTTGTCGAAAGAAGGTATGTGTTTCGATCGATAGGATCACAGTAAAACAGGTACAATAGAAGAAGGGAGATTATTATGAATCAGAAAAAAGAAGCGATTTATGATGCAAGGGAACTGGGTGTTCCGAAAATGCTGCTGTTAGGTTTGCAGCACATGTTTGCCATGTTTGGTGCAACTATTTTAGTACCAATTCTGGTAAATACTTATTTTAATGGAGAGGGCTTATCCATTCAGGTTACACTGATCTGTGCCGGAATCGGAACCTTATTCTTCCATTTATGTACAAAATTAAAGGTGCCTGCATTTTTGGGTTCCTCATTTGCTTTCTTAGGAGGCTTTAACACAGTCGCAAATCTTGATGCCGGAATCTTCAAAGATATGTCTATGGGTGAGAAATTACCTTATGCATGTGGTGGTATCGTAGTAGCAGGTGCATTGTATCTGGTTCTTGCACTGGTTGTAAAACTGGTTGGCGTAAAACGTGTTATGCGTTTCCTTCCACCTGTTGTTACCGGCCCGATCATTATCTGTATCGGTCTGAGTCTTGCACCATCAGCCGTAAATAATGCAAAAACAAACTGGATTCTTGCAATTATTGCATTTGCAGTTATCGTAATCTTCAATATCTGGGGCAAGGGAATGTTCAAGATCATCCCTATCCTTATGGGTGTTGTAATCTCATATGCAGTTGCATTTATTCTTTATAAGTGTGGTGTTCACAATCCTGACGGATCAGCAATCTTCACGTTTAAAGCAGTAAAAGATGCCGGATGGGTGGATCTTCCTCCATTCCAGCTTTGTAAATTCAATATTACTTCCATTCTTGTAATGGCGCCTATCGCTCTTGCAACTATGATGGAGCACATCGGAGATATATCAGCAATATCAGCAACAACAGGAAATAACTTCATCAAAGATCCGGGACTTCACAGAACTCTGATCGGTGATGGCCTTGCTACAGCATTTGCTGCTGCATTTGGCGGTCCTGCAAATACAACATACGGTGAGAATACCGGTGTTCTTGAACTTAGCCGTGTATACGATCCAAGAGTCGTACGTCTGGCTGCTGTATATGCAATTCTTCTCAGCTTTTCACCAAAGGTTGCTGAATGTATCGGTTCCCTTCCTGCATCGATTATCGGTGGTGTCAGCTTCATGCTGTATGGAATGATCTCAGCTATCGGTGTTCGTAATGTCGTTGAGAATAAGGTTGATTTCACAAAGTCACGTAACCTGATCGTTGCTGCTGTTATCCTTGTCAGCGGACTTGGATTTGGTGATGGTATTACTTTCACGGTTGCAGGAACATCTATCACATTAACATCACTTGCTATCGCAGCTATCCTTGGAATTGCTTTAAATGCAATCCTTCCGGGTAAAGACTACGAATTCGACGAGTAATTACAACTACACAAGACTGAAACAAACATATAAATAAAGCCGTTACACTAAGACGCGCGGCGGTTTCGATGGGTTGCATATACCTGATTCGCAAATGTTCCTGTGCCAACTCGCCCTTTGGGCTCAGACAGGCATCCACATTTGCCGGTATATGCATTCCATAACGAAATCCTCGCTTGAGGTCTTAGTATAACGGTTTTTTATATGTTTGTTTTTGTCTTGTGTAGAATGACATACTCGCTAATTGTGTAGCTGCGGGGAATCCATGTCGTGTATTTCGGCAAATAAATGTAAGATGAAGCATTGATGCTTGAATTGTATGATTAAACAATAAAGAGTGTCTATTAATAACATGAAAAATTGTATTTTAAATAAGAAGGTATAAAGAAAATTATGTACACTTGGTATAAAAAATCTCCCGGACGTTCCTGATATGCTATATACGAGAATTTTGTTGCGAGAAACACGCTATCAGCGAATGCGGGTGCCTGTTTGAGCCTGAAAGGCGAGTTGGCACAGGAGCATGAGCGAATAGATGCGTGTGACGAGTAGAAATTCGTAGTATATCATATCAGGAATGTCCGGGAGATTTTATATCAGGTGTACATAATTTTTTCTGTTTATTCCACATCCACAAGTTCGATCTTGAAGTTCAGTTCCTTTCCGGCCATTTCGTGGTTTGCGTCAAAGGTGATCGTAGTATCGTCTTTAGCGGTTACCTTAACAGGGAAAGACTGTCCGGCTGGATTTGACAGGAATACTTTCTGATCGAGTTCCAGATCCTCAGCACCAGGAAGCTGGCTGATCTCAACTGTTAAGATGTTTTCAGGATCCGGCATGCCGTATGCCTCTTCCGGCATAAGGTGTACATCGATGACATCGCCGATCGCCATACCCTTAACAGCTTCATCAAAGCCTTTGATCATCATGCCTGCACCACATATGAATTCGATTGGTTCGCCACGGTCGTAGGATGAATCAAATTTTGTTCCATCATTAAATGTTCCTGTATAGTGAACTTTACATTTCTTACCTTCGTTACTCATAAAAGTTTTCCTCCGATTTCATTGAATGTCTTATTCTAACATGAAATGGATAGAATGACTATAAAATGTTCGTGAAATTCCTTTATTTGAAAACCTGCATTAGTTCACAAAATTTTAGATATATGCTACAATAAAGAATAATACTGCCATAAGACAGTTTTTAAGGAAAGAGAAAAATATGAGAAAAGATTCAAAGAACAGCAAACGAAAGAAAAATTATAAAAATGCCGGAATCTGTATCGGGATGGTGGCTGTTTTGACATGCACAGTCTTTGCATGGGATGGGCAGTCGGATAGGAAAACCGGATTTTCAGACCGGACAGGAACAGATCCGAATAAAACATCGATACATACATACGATATAGAGGATCTGACTTCTGAGGATACTCAGGAGAATACGATCCAGATTCATGGAGATTCTTATACTGTGTCAGAGTTGGGTGGGGATGCTGCACAGAATAAGGAATCAGATGATCAGGAGAATCGGAGTGTGGCATCGACAGATACAGAGGATGTTTCTGCACAGCCTGAACAGAGTGTGCAGAGTGAATATGCCCTGAATGCAAAGATAAAGGAAGTTGATGATGCATCAGATGTAGCTGCACTGATTAATGATACATGGGAAGATCCGGAGCAGCAGGATTCGGCAGAGTTGGCAGATACGAAAGATAAAAATGTTCAGAAGAAAAAGACGAATGATACCTATCAGTTGAAGCGTCTTATGGTTCTGACGGATGGCAAGAAGCTGACAGATGATTATGGTGCTTCCGAGATCCTTCATTATGGCAAATATGATGAATATGTATTGCAGTTTGAGACGGAAGCGGATACAAAATATGCATATTATGAGCTGGTATCCGATTATGGAAAAGATAACTGCTATATCGACCAGATCGTTACAGATGAAGCATTGGCGGCATATACCGGTGTAACAGATTATAAGACGATGTCCTGGGGCGGCTCTTATATGGGCATGGGTTATCTGAAAGCCGAATATGATTATTATCAGATTGACAGAGATGTGACAGTTGCACTTATTGATACCGGTCTGGATGCGACAAATAAGATATTTAAGAACAGGATAGATAAGCGGAGAAGTTTTTATTTTAAGGGATCTGATTCTGTCAAAAAGACATCTGCATTTGTAGATGAAAATGGACATGGTACACATGTCGCAGGAATAATAGCGGATAATACACCTGAGAATGTAAACCTTATGGTGTTAAAGGCATTTGATGGAGACGGAAAATCATCGAATCTTGCAATTCGAAGTGCGCTGCAATATGCAGTAGACCAGAAAGCAGATGTAGTAAATATGAGTTTCGGCTGGACCGGAATGTTATGGGCATACTCCTCTTATCTGAAGGATGTGTTAAAGGAAGCAGAGACAGCAGGAACAGTTGTGTGTTGTGCAGCGGGAAATAAAGCATCTGACGTTGTTATGACATATCCGGCAAATAAAGAGAATGTCATAACTGTATCGGCGATCAGAAATAATGGAATGTTTGCATCGGATTATTCGAACTATGGAGATATGATCGATTTTGCTGCTCCGGGAACAGCAGTTGTATCCACATATCTTGGTGGCGGTAAAAAGTCTATGTCCGGTACATCGATGGCGACACCGCATGTAGTGGCAGCAATTGCCTACATTAAGATGATAGAACCTCAATTGAATTATAAAGGAGTTAAGGATCGTCTGAAGCAGTATGCGGAGGACAGGGGCACCCTTGGCTGGGATGAGAAGTATGGCTGGGGAGTTATAAAACTTCATGATTATTTTGATGATATGGGGCTTGATACCAGATATACGGATTATGATGCAGATGGCACAGAGAAAGCTGTGCCGGAGATATCATTTGCAAAGACGGAGCTTACAAAGAAGTACGGAAGTGCCGATTATAAATATGCGGTAACTACGAATTCTACAGGACGGGTCGTTTACCGGTCGTCGAATACAGCTGTTGCGGAGCCGGATCAGTTTGGTTATATTACGATCAAAAAAGCAGGTTCCTGTACAATCACAGCCAGAGTGGCAGCGGATGCGAATTATAAAAGCGCAAGTGCCAGCTATAAGCTGGTTGTATCTAAAAAGGATATGGCGAAGAAGAAGGTAAAGCTGTCGAAGACCAGTTATACATATACAGGAAAAAGCTGCAAGCCAAAGGCCGTTGTGAGTGGACTTGCAAGATCTGATTATAAGGTAACTTATAAAAATGCAGATAAACCGGGAACTGCTATTTGTGTGATTACAGGTAAGGACAGCTACAGTGGCAAGATAGAAGTACCATATAGTATTAATCTTGCAAAGACAGTGATAACAAAGACAACAAACAAAAAATCAGGCGTAAGCCTGACGTGGAAAAAGGTAGCAGGCGCAAAGGGCTACCGAATCTACAGAAGGACGAAGAATGGTTCATGGAAACGGATCGGAGAATTGACATCCGGTAAGAAGGTATCCTTTACGGATAAGACTGCGAAGTCCGGCAGGACTTATGAATACCGTGTCAGAGCAAAGTATAACAAAACATATGGCAGTTATAGTAAGAAAATAAAAGTAAAGAAGAAATAAGAAGACAGACATCATTTGAAGTCAGGTGGATCTGATTTTGGATGATGTCTGTTTTGAAAGGAAAGAAAATGGACAAGGAACAGGTTCAGGGAACATATAAAGAAACAACACTGGAAGAGGAACAGGAATATTTTGAAGAGATAGAAAATGAAATGCAGTGTGATCTTCAGACGACACAGGAGAGCATCGACTACCGGAATCAGGCGATCAAAGCGCAGAAGAAATATATGCGTGACAGCCATGGAGATATGGATGACGAAGAATTCCTGCAAAATATGAACAATGTAAATAATGATACGTTTTTCATTGAGCATGCGGCAAAGCAGGTGGATGTTCTGGCGCATCAGATTGAGAGCCCGTATTTTGGTAAGATTGCATTTGAGTATCAGGAGGATGGGCAGGTTCTTCCTGTCTATATCGGAACAAATGGCTACTGGTCGATGGATGAGCAGGATCAGAAGGTCTATGACTGGCGTGCTCCAATCTCATCGATGTATTATGATTATGAGAAGGGCAAGGCATCCTATCAGGCAGCGGATAAAGAATATTCCGGTAAGATCGTAGAGAAGAAGCAGTTCGATATCAGCAATGGAAGACTGCATAATGCAGTCGATACCGATGAGAAGATCAATGATATGATCCTGCTTGATGCACTGGGAAAGAACAGCGGCACAAAGATGAAATCCGTCGTTGCCACGATACAGAAAGAACAGAATGCACTGATCCGTAATAAGACAGCTTATAATCTTATCGTGGATGGACGGGCAGGAAGTGGTAAGACAGTAGTTGCAATGCACAGACTGGCATGGCTGCTGTTCAACAATCGTAAGACGATGTCGGCAGACAATGTTATGATCTTATCACCAAATGGAATTTTTGGAGATTATATTGCGGGAGTATTGCCGGAAGTCGGTGAAGACAATGTGCCGGAGAAGGAATTTGATTCTCTGATGGAGGAAATCCTGTTTGTAGATTGTGACTATGAGACAAAGCTGGAACAGGCAGACCGGATCACTACACATCCCGATATGGAAAGTCCTGAGATGAAGAACATTGCGTGGAAATCATCGATTGCGTTCTATCAGGCATTTAATAAATATCTGGAAGATTATACAGCAAATATCAAGTTTAGGGATTTCCATTTTGAGAAAACAAAATTTACAAAGGATCAGATCGAGAAGATGTTCTATAACCGTTTTGCCAGATATCCGGTTTATGAGCGTTTTGAGAAGATCGCATATTTTATAGCAGACCGGGTAGAGGATGAACAGGATAAGGCATTTACGGATGAGAAGCATCAGAAGATGGAGAACCAGATCGCAAAAGAGATGATCTGTCAGTATGCGGAGCGCAACCTGATCGAATTATATCAGGATTTTCTTAACAGTCAGGCAGAACGGTATCCGGGTATCGAACAATACCGGAATGAATATGGAAAGGTGTGCTATGAAGATATTCTGGCGGTATTTTATTTACAGATTTATTTTTATGGATGCAAGTCCTATGATAATATCAGGCATCTCGTGATCGATGAGATGCAGGATTACAATATATTTCAGTATGCGGTATTGGATCGTATCTTTAAATGTAAGAAGACGATACTGGGTGACAGTCTGCAGGTACTTTATTATAATCCGGAGGAAACAGTGCTGGATGTATTGCAGACGGTATTTGTGCCGCATGGAGGAACAGGTGGCTGCCAGATCAGGACGCTGGATACCGCCTATCGTTCCACCTGTGAGATCACAGAATTCTGTAACAGGATTCTGGAAGCAGATCAGGCATCAGATGAGGCGGAAGCTCATCCACTCAACCGTCATGGCATGGAACCGGTAACAGAACATGCGGAGAATATAGAGGATGCGGCCGGATTTATTGCAGAGAAGCTTGATTATGGCGAACTGGATGATTTTGACAATGTAGCGATTCTCTGTGATGACGAAGAGCGTGCATTTGCCATGTACAAAGAACTGGAAGAATATGAGCAGGTGACATATCTTACGAATCAGTCGACCGTCTACAATGGCGGTGTGGTTGTTCTTCCGAAGTTCCTTGCGAAGGGTATGGAATTCGATGCAGTATTTGTTATCAATGAACAGGATGTAATGGAAAACCGGATCAGTCGGCACGCATTTTACATTTCCTGTACAAGGGCACTGCATCAGTTATATGTGATCGATATTACAAATGAAACTTGATTATTTTAAGTTTAAACTGCTGTAAATATACATTATCAAGATAAAACACTTGAAAATATCATTTTTGATGGTCTTTGAGTTGAGATATTGACGTATAAATGCAGGAGGACTAGAATGCCTCTTGTCAAAAGGTTTATCCCTTACAGGTAACACCGGATAACTCGTGACAATAAAATATTTGTTAAACGAGGAGATACGAAGATGAGCAGACAGTACGACCCATATGAGAATGTGGTAGCAGTGATGGAAGAAGCCATGAACATTGGTGGAATTGACAAGAGGATGTTTGAGATCATCAAGAATCCACAGCGTGAGACTAAGGTTTACCTTCCTGTGGAGATGGATGACGGAAGTGTTAAGGTATTTGAAGGATACAGAGTCCAGCATTCAAATATCAGAGGACCATTCAAAGGAGGTATACGTTATCACAAGGACGTATCTCTGAATGAAGTCAAAGCACTTGCAACATGGATGTCATTAAAATGTGCAGTGGCAAATATACCATTCGGGGGAGCAAAGGGTGGCATCAAAGTAGATCCGGCTACACTTTCCAGACGGGAATTGTGTGCATTGACGAGAAGATATACCTATGCGATCGAGCCGATCATCGGAGCAGACACCGATATACCTGCCCCTGATGTGAATACAAATGCACAGATCATGACATGGGTGTTAGATACATACAGTCAGTTAAAAGGAAAGCCTTGTCCCGGCGTTGTGACAGGTAAACCACTGGAGCTTGGCGGTTCCAAAGGAAGACCGTCAGCAACCGGACGTGGAGTTGTGATCAGTACCAAGCTGCTTCTTGCAGAGGATGGCAAGATGTTAGAAGGTACTAAGGTTGCAATTCAGGGATGTGGTAATGTTGGCGGCAATACAGCCAGAATATTTGGTCACAGAGGTGCAGTTGTTGTAGCGATCAGTGATGTGTCAGGTGGAATCTATAAGGAGACAGGACTGGATGCAGATAAGGTAACAGCTTATGTAGAAGCCGGTGGTCTGCTTGCGGACTATCAGGAAGATGGGATTGCACATATTTCAAATACAGATATTCTTACCTGTGATTGTGATGTGCTGGTTCCGGCTGCACTTGAAAATCAGATCACAAAAGAGGTCGCAGAGAAGTTAAAATGTTCTTATATCGTTGAGGGGGCAAATGGACCGACGGCAGCAGATGCAGATCCGATCCTTGCGGAAAGAGGCATCAAGCTTGTGCCGGATATTTTTGCAAACAGCGGCGGTGTTATTGTTTCTTATTTTGAATGGGTACAGAACATTCAGGAAATGACATGGGAAAAGCCACAGGTAAATGAGATGCTTGAAACGATCATGACGAAGGCATTTGGAGAGATTGTAGAGGAGAGCAAAAAGAGTCATTGTACTTTGCGGATGGCAGCCTATATCATTGCCTTAAAACGACTGATCCATACGGAAGAGATCAAGGGTATATTCCCGTAAAATATACAGATATAATACTACATGGTATTTTTAGTGCTGGATTTATCCTGTTATTAGTAGTAAAATACAGACAGGATAGATAGAAGTACATTGATATCAGAAATATGAAAAGGATGTCCTTCTCAGATGAAGGATGTCCTTTTTCTATACCAAAGTTTCTATATAAATGAAGGTATCTGGAAGATGAGATGTATAAGAAAATGGAGAGTAAAACTATGCGTGAAGTAAAAGAGACAGCTTACTGTCTGGATGAAGTCGATCAGAAAATCCTGGAACTGTTAGAGAAGGATGCCCGTATGTCTTTAAAGGATATTGCAGAATGTGTGTTCCTGTCATCAACAGCAGTATCTACAAGAATAGAGCGGTTAAAGGAAGCAGGGGTAATTGAGGGCTTTCAGGTACAGATCAATCCGATCGCACTGGGATATTATACAAAAGCATTTATTAATTTAGAGGTAGAGCCGAACGACAAACAGGACTTTTATCCATTTATCAAGAACTGCAAAAATGTTGTGGAATGTAATTGTGTGACCGGTGACTATTCCATGCTGATCGAGGTTATCTTTGAGACAACGATGGCACTGGATCTGTTTATCGGTGAATTGCAAAGATTTGGAAAAACAAAGACGTTGATTGCATTCTCGACCTCTGTAGAACACAGAAATATCTATTGGAAGAAAGAAGAACAGGAATCGAATACATAAATTTTTTTAGGAAGCGGATACTAACGAAACAGGTAAGGACGGAATAACTGTCTGCTGATTGAAAAGATGGGTGTTGGTTTTATTATTGACCATGAATCATGATCTCATAATGATCTGACAAATGGAAGAATGGGAGGCTGCTTATGAAACAGAACGTAAAGAAGAAAGAAACATATATTCCATCATCTAATGGAAGAGATAAATTACATGTCATCGTCTGGATTCCACAGGGCGAGATCAAGGCGATGCTTCAGATCTCCCATGGCATGATAGAGGATATGGAGCGTTATGACCATTTTGCAAGATTTATGGCTGCCAGAGGAATTCTGGTATGTGGAAATGACCATCTGGGGCATGGACTGACAGCAAGAAATAAATCGGAGATGGGTTACATGTATGCTTATGATGCCAGTAAGACGATGGCGGCAGATGTGCATCGTGTGACCAGATGCATAAAGCGGGCGTACCCGGATCTTCCATATTTCCTCATGGGACACAGCATGGGATCATTTATCGCGAGAAGATATATGTGTGAATATGCAAATGATCCAAAGTATCCTGCAAAGCTGCAGAAAAATGCCAGCATAGATGGCTTTATCTGTATGGGCACGGGCGGACATCCGAAGTTCATGCTGAAGATCGGAGAGGCGGTAGCCGGAGTTGAGAGTATGCTCCGTGGTGAGAAACATAGAAGCAAATTATTGCAGGTGCTGGCATTTGGTACTTACCTTTTCGGTATTCCAAAAATGACGATCATGAACGGCGAGAAACGGAAACGAACCGTGAAAGACTGGCTGAGCAGAGACTATGCTCAGGTTGACAAATATATGGCAGACCCGATGTATGACTATACCTTTACGGTAAAGGGCTACAAGACATTATTTAAAACACTGGAATTTATCCAGGATGAGGATAATCTGGCGAATGTGCCAAAGAATATGCCGGTATTATTTATATCAGGAAGCAAAGATCCTGTCGGACACTACGGTCTGGACGTGAAACTCTTATACCACAAATACAGCAAATATATCACGGACGATGTCAAATGCATCCTGTATAAGGATGCACGTCATGAAGTCATAAATGAGATCAACAACATTCAGGCATATTACGATATCTATAACTGGATCGACCTGCACACCATAGGGGTGTAAGGACGGAAGGACGGAAACACATTTTAGTAATAAAAACAGGGCATATCTGTAAAATACGCATGACTACCCAAATATGGGTATGAAGTATATGGATTTCATAAATTAATGTAGAAAATATATTGAAAAAATCTAATATAATTTGGATTGTATATCTTTATACTATGTAAAAACTGAACAGGTGGTAACCCTCAACCGGGGCATTTTCAAACCATAGCATGAACGACTGAGTTTCAACGATTCGGTGCTGCTGCAAAGGACACAACGAATTTATCGTGTCCGGCGCAGCATGCAGATCGAATCGAAGTTGAAATGAAGGTAGTCATGCGTGTTTGAAAATGCCCCGGTTGAGGGTTACCGCCTGTTCGTTCGTGTTCGTCCGTTTTACAAGCTGATCTTCTTTTCGAGGAGTATGGAGCTTCCGATATAGCTTGCCACCATTACGACGAAGTAAAGTATGATCTGTGGAATCATGGCATACATTGCTTCCATAAAGGTTGCAGCAGATCCCGGATTGGAAAGATGAGGAATCTTGGAAGCAATTATGGAAAGGATCAGATAGAAGACGATGAACAGCACAAAGCTGATAAAGCCTTTGATCTTTTTGGTCTGAAGCACAGTGGAGCAGATTGATACTGCCAGATATGCAAGTGTGATCGTCATAAAGAACTGGATCAGGAATACAAGGATAAATGCCAGCAATCTTAATATAACGCCGCCCAGGGTATATCCATTTAACTCAAGGACAGTGTTGATAAAATCAGTGAAAGATCCAATGGATTGATAAGTTGAAGATATCATACTTGAGTCTAATACCAGTAGCCCGAAAATTACAGCAACAATGATGGCACCTGTAAGCAGGATGGATAAAAGCTTTGCACCGATGATCTTATAGCTGGATATAGGTGCCATAAAGACCAGATACCCCGATTTGTTTTTCAGATCCTGACTGTAACTGATTATGCCGTAGATCAATACGAACAGATAACAACAGAAAGCTGCAATGATAAGTAGTGCAAATGCAATAGCAGAGTGGCTGGAATTTTTTGTCAGAGTTCCATAAATAAAATAAAGTTCAATGGCGGCAATAACGATTCCGATGATCATAAGTGGAAAGATTCCACGACGAAATTCATATTTTAACATTTTTAACATAATAGATTACCTCCCTGTTTATGCGTAGATTTCTTTATACATATCGACGATGGATTTGCCCTGTGCGATACGAAGTTCTTCTGCATTTCCCTGTAATACACAGGAGCCTTTTTTGATGAAGATGGCATGATCGATGATCTTTTCCAGTTCATCAACCAGATGGCTTGACATGATAACAGCGGTGTCATCTGAGATATTTGAAATGATCGTGTGGATGATCTTCTCACGGGCAATGATGTCGATGCCGTTTAATGGTTCATCTAACATAATGACTTCCGCATTCCTTGAAAGGGTAGCAACAATCTTCAGTTTTGCCATCATACCGGATGACATTTCGCGTACCTTCTGCTTTGGATCCAGATCCATTTCCTGTAACAGGTGCATGTATTTGTCATAATCAAAATCTGCAAAGAAATCGCGGTAATATTTTCCAACATCGATGCAGTTCATATAACTGAAGAAATAGGCTTCTGTAGGCATATATGCGATATGCGCTTTTGCTCTGTAATCTAATGGACGGTTATCCATCGTGATCGTACCGGAGGTTGGTTTGGAAAGTCCGGCGATCATTTTCATAAGGGTGGATTTACCACTTCCGTTTGGACCGAGTAAGGCGTAGATGTTACCGGATACGATATCCAGTGACAGGTCTGAAACTGCGGTCGTACGCATATACTTTTTTACTAAGTGTTCACATTTAATCATAGTATTCATTCCTTTCAATACTTGTTTTTACAGGGAATAGTAATCCTGTAATAATCGGATGATCTCTTCCGGTGTATATCCCATTCCGGTGAGCTGTTCATCCAGAACCGTAAGGATCTGCTTTAACTGTTCCTGTTTCAGCCGATCGATCATCTGAGGATCTTCTGTTACAAATGTACCAATTCCGCGTTTCGTATATGACAGTCCGAGAGATTCCATCTCGTTATAAACCCTCGCCGCGGTATTCGGGTTGATGTCATATTGGATAGCAAGCTCTCTGGATGACGGGAGCTTGGTGCCAAGTGGCAGGACACCTGTAATGATCTTCTTTTTTATATCATCGATGACCTGAAGGTAGATCGGCAGGTTTGATTTAAAGTCCAAATGCTTCCCTCCTAACTACTGTACTAGTAGAATAGTACACCGATACACTTGGAATGTCAAGCACAAAATAAAATCTTATAAATATCTCTATATGGTAAAAATAAATTTAAAAGTCTTTATGTGGTTGCAAGAACTTCCAGTTAAAGGTAAATTGCCATTTATTGGTCAAAATTAATGAGAACAATTCTTAAAAATGTATTCAAACCTGTCAAAATATGTGTTAGTATAGACTTATCAAAAGTAAGATCGGAATAAATTATTGGAGTGAATGGGTATGGCAGAGAAAAGAAATACAAAACAAAAACAGGTTATATATTCGGTTATAAAGGAATTGAAATGTCATCCGACTGCTCAGCAGCTTCATCAGATTCTGGTGGAGAGGGGTTACAATATAGGTGCATCGACCGTGTACAGAGTGCTGGCGGATGCTGTAGATGAGGGCATTATCATGAATGTGTTCTCATTTGATAAGAATGAGCATTTTGATGGCAATCCGGTTCCGCATTATCATATTATCTGTACCAGATGCGGAAGAATCTTCGACAGCCATGTGCCATATGATCCGGAGATTGATGAGCGGGGAAGATTAGCGGATGAGGGCTTTATCATAGAATCGCATAACCTTGAATACGTTGGTATCTGCCCTGAATGTCAGAACGAGCAGGAATAACACCATGCTTTATAACACTATCAGACTTTATATAAGATTGCATAAAATATAGCAAACATATCAACAACACCCGTATGGTTGTTCCACTATAACATGACATATACGAGGATTTCGTTGTGAGCTGCACATTGTCGAATTCGAGTAAGCTACACTAACCTCAAACTACGCTAGCGCTTGTTTTCGCTAAGTGTACTTACATGGCACGCACTAACCTCAGACTTCGCGCTAACGCTCGTCTTCACTAAGTGCTCCGCTCAGTTGGCACAGGAGTATTTACGAATAAGACATGTGCTGCGAACAGAAACCGCAGTAAGTCATTTATAGTGGAATAGCCATACGGGTGTTGTTGATAAGTGTACGCTATATTGCAATCTTATATAAAACCTAAACAACCTATCAAAGCATGGTGTTATTCCTGCTCGTTGTTATCTTCATTGCCTTCCGTGTCAAAGACTTCGAATTCAGCGTCATTATTCTGGATGGTGGAGATCACCTTGGCAGATTTTACAGGACGCATCGGATCGGTCATTGGATTCTGGATGAAAGTCTGGTTGGATGATGGCAGGACAACATTCTGACCGAGAATGGATCTGCGGTCACGGATTGCACGGCGTCTGGCACGCTCTTCTGCAGAGAGCTGTTCCTCATCTTCAATGTCCTCATCTGCTTCGGAATCCTCGTTGATATCTTCCAGTTCATCCATATCATTATTATCTGTGACAGGCTTATGCTCGGAATTTGACCGGGATTTTTTGCCTCGCATATTCAAAAGACTGCTTATAAAGTCAGAGCTTTCAAAGCTGCTTTTTTGACCGGATGATTCGTCGTTTTCGTCTGTATCTTCAAGTTCTTCCATATCTTCGTCTTCGATCGAAGAATTTACATCGGAATCTTCGGAATCAGAGGTTCCGTCTGAAGTGTCTGCATCAGATTCATCCGAATCGTCCTCGTCCGGTTCTGTATTTCCGAATAACTCATCGAAATAGGACTGTTCGATATGAATATCAAAATCTGCTTCGGCGTGGCCGACTTCGTCCTTGCAGTCGTTATAAATCTTTGTGTTATACGTTTTCTTAAGCTGTTCGATCAGTTCTTTATCATCATACTGAAGCTGCTCTAAAACACGGGCAACAATGATACCCTGATATTCGTCGCTCCAGCCATCTTCAAGTTTGATCACGATACCGAGCTTCCTGCTTCGGATTGCCATACAGATCACACCTCTGGAACCGTCCTTCATAAGAAGATCAGGATTTTTATTTACATAGTAGGAAGGGGTAAAGTAATCGTTGATCTTTTCCGGATTCTTGTTAATACAGTCGAAGTTATAGGTGATTGCTTCCCGTATATCATCCGGCAGGTTGAATGGATCTGCAAGTTTTGCATAAGCAAGTGCGATATTCCGCATTGGAAGTGCAAATACCGGAACGCCACAGCCATCGATTCCCAGACTGATCCGGTAAGTCGGGGTCTGGCTTAGCATGGATAAGAATGAGATGATCTGTTTCTGGACAGGAGAGTCAGGAAGCTGGTAGCCGGTGACTTTTCCTGTCAGTTCTCGCTGCAGCATCATAAGGCTTAAGTGTTTGCCGGAACAGCAGTGCTGCAAACGGCTCTTTCCTTCTACAGGATTTAACTTGGAACCAAGTGTGAGCTTGTCTGCAAGAGGTGTTGCAGATGTGGAGATCGTTGGATTCATGATCATATCTTCTTCTTTTAAACCGGTCTTTTCCATGATGCTTTGAAGCACATAGATATGATGATTGCTGCCCCAGTGGGAGGAATTGCAGATCGTGACCTCTTCCTCGTTCAGGTTGTATTTTTTATGAAGACCTGCGAGAAGGGTTGGGAGCACCTGGATCGGTTTGCTTGCGGAACGCATATAAGTCTGGCGTTCGATATCACCGGTATAAGCGATCGTTTCGCCGGTTGATGAAACAATAGCAATAGATCCATAATGTACATTTTCAACAACGTCGCCGCGGTATTCTTTTACTAAAATTTCAGCCATAAGTTCTTCGTCCTTTCATCTTCGTATATTCAGGCATCAATGAAATAACGGCAGATCATAGTCTGCTGAGACACCTGATCATATAGCGGTAAAATAATTAATTAGAGTTTATCACAAGTAGAAAGCCATTTCTACCCGGAGAATACAGGAAAGAAAATTTTTTAATCAAAAATAGACAGTAAAAATTGTTAAAAGATACATGGAAAATCCATGCAAAATTTGTGTTTATTTTGTAAAAATGTTTAAAATTTCCATATTCTTCCAACTTTTATTGTGTAAATGCAATAAAAAACTTTGCTTATTACAAAAACAGTGGTATAATGCATTTATATTAATACGCACGAAGGGGTGACATTATGATTAAAAAAGAAATGATAGCCATGCTTCTTGCAGGAGGACAGGGAAGCCGTTTAGGTGTTCTGACCTCTAATCTGGCTAAGCCGGCTGTAGCTTTTGGCGGCAAATACAAGATTATCGATTTCCCATTGAGCAACTGTATTAATTCAGGCGTTGATACAGTAGGTGTTCTTACACAGTACAGACCACTGAGGCTTAACCAGCATATCGGAATCGGTATTCCCTGGGATCTGGATCGTAACATAGGAGGCGTGACAGTCCTTCCACCATATGAGAAAAGTGATAACAGCGAATGGTATACAGGTACTGCAAATGCTATTTATCAGAACCTGGAGTTTATAGATTATTATAATCCGGATTATGTTCTGATTTTATCTGGTGATCATATCTATAAGATGGACTATGAAAATATGCTGGAGTATCACAAATCCTGTGATGCTGATATCACACTTGCAACATATCAGGTACCATGGGAAGAGGCTAGCAGATTTGGCGTTGTAATTACAGATGAGAACAATGTTATTTCAGAATTTGAAGAGAAACCTGCAAATCCTAGAAGTAACAAAGCATCTATGGGTATATATATATTCAGCTGGAAGGTGCTTCGTGAGGCACTTGTAAAGATGAAGGATCAGCCGGAATGTGACTTTGGTAAGCATATCATTCCATACTGTCATGCAAATGGCAAGAAGATCTGTGCATACGATTTCAAGGGTTACTGGAAGGATGTAGGAACACTTGGTTCTTACTGGGAAGCAAATATGGAACTGGTAGATATTGTTCCTGAATTCAATCTGTATGAGGAGTTCTGGAAGATTTATACCAAGACAGATGCGATCCCACCACAGTACATAGATGCAAGCGGCAGAGTAAGCAGATGTATCATCGGTGAAGGAACAGAGGTGTACGGTGATGTTGAGAATTCCGTTATCGGTTCCGGAGTTACGATCGAAAAGGGTGCGGTCATTCGTAATTCGATCATTATGAATAACGCAACGATCGGTGAGAATGCTTATATGGACAAGGCTATCATCGCAGAGAATGTTAAGATTGGTAAGGATGCTAAGCTTGGAATCGGAGAAGAAGCTGTCAACGAGTTCAAGCCACAGATCTATTCATTTGGACTTGTTACGATCGGAGAGAACTCAGTTGTTCCTGATGGTGTAACAATCGGTAAGAATACTGCTATATCTGGCGTGACTACTCCGGAAGATTATCCGGATGGCAGTTTAAAGAGTGGCGGAAGTATTATAAAGGCAGGTGAATAGAGATGAGAGCGTTAGGTATAATTTTAGCAGGTGGTAATAGCAACAAGATGGGTGAATTATCAGCAAAGAGAGCTGTTGCAGCTATGCCTATTACTGGCGGTTACAGAGCTATTGATTTTGCCCTTTCGAATATGACAAATTCCCATATCCAGAAGGTAGCTGTATTTACACAGTACAATACCAGGTCTCTGAATGAACATCTGAATTCCAGCAAATGGTGGGATTTCGGAAGAAAACAGGGTGGTCTCTATATATTCACACCAACCATTACATCAGAGAACAGCTACTGGTATAAAGGTACGGCAGATGCCCTTTATCAGAACATCAATTTCCTGAAGGAAAGTCATGAGCCATATGTAGTCATTGCATCCGGTGATGGCATCTACAAGCTGGATTATGGTAAGGTTCTGGAAGAACACATCAGCAAGGGTGCAGATATTACGGTTGTATGTAAGGATCTTGCACCGGGAGAGGATGATGTGAACCGTTTTGGTGTAATACAGATGGATGCGGACAACCGTATCATAGATTTCGAGGAGAAGCCGCTGGTTGCAGGCAACAACACGATCTCAACCGGTATCTATGTGATCAGAAGAAGACAGCTCATCGAATTACTGGAAACCTGTGCAAATGAAGGCAGAACGGATTTTGTAAGAGATATTCTTGTAAGATATAAGAATGTAAAGAAGATTTATGGATATAAGATGGATACTTACTGGAGAAACATCGGAACCAAGGAGTCTTACTATAAGACAAACATGGATTTCCTGAACAGAGATGTAAGAAACTATTTCTTCAAGCAGCATCCTGACATCTATTCCAAGGTGGAGGATCTTCCGCCAGCAAAGTATAATGGGGAAGCGGTTGTGAATAACAGCCTGGTAGCAAGTGGATGTATCATAAATGGTACTGTAGAAAATTCAGTATTATTTAAGAAGGTATACATTGGCAACAACTGTGTGATCAGAAATTCTATCATTCTGAACGATGTACACATTGGGGATAATTGTGTAATTGAAAACTGTATTGTAGAAAGTAGAGATACGATCCGTGCAAATACAGTTCATCAGGGTAGCCCGGATGACATCAAGGTTATCGTGGAGAAGAATTTCAGATACGCATTGTAGCAGATAAGAAAGACAAGGGGGTACACACGATGCAGGTGACCGATATCAGAGTCAGGGGTGTTGAAAAAGAAGGTAAGATGAAAGCCGTCGTTTCGATCACAATTGATAATGAATTTGTAGTTCATGATATCAAAGTGATCCAGGGTGATAAGGGATTGTTTATTGCGATGCCTAGCCGGAAAGCAGCAGATGGTGAGTATAGAGATATCGCACATCCAATCAATACTGAGACAAGAGAACGTCTGCAACGGATGATACTTGAGAAATATCAGGAATCACTGGAAGCTTAAGACGTGAAACGGAGCCAGCCACTGTAGACGCAGTGACTGGCTTTAGTGTTTTTAATTTATAGGTGATTGCGAAACTCACATTATTTGCTCGCAATCTTGAACTGAAACAGAAAC
>ERZ808240.1144-NODE-1144-length-33726-cov-56.576609_pt1 | contig 33726 bp, 30 predicted proteins | sample MGYA00521084_ERZ808240 | MGnify/ENA primary metagenome ERZ808240 (study PRJEB31516, sample SAMN03275571) | gut metagenome | biome: mammalia-associated habitat; material: feces | host: Papio cynocephalus | place: Kenya | collected 2012-08-06 ... | reverse complement strand
ACAAACAACTCTCAGAGCAAAAGGAACAACTCTCAAAGCAGACGGAACAACTCTCTAAGCAGACGGAACAACTCTCAAAGCAGACGGAACAACTCTCAAAGCAGACGGAACAACTCTCAGAGCAAAAGGAGCAACTCTCTAAGCAGACGGAACAACTCTCAGAGCAAAAGGAGCAACTCTCAAAGCAGACGGAACAACTCTCTAAGCAGACGGAACAACTCTCAAAGCAGACGGAACAACTCTCAAAGCAGACGGAACAACTCTCAAAAAAGGACGAGCAAATCAAGGCAATGGCACAGACAATGTTCCAAAACGGAGTTCCCATGAATGTGATTGCTCAAACGATGGGGCAAAGCGTCGAGGAGGTCAAGGCCACGTTGGGGCTCCTCCACTGAGCATACTGTCAATCCGTACGCTAACGCGCCCAAGATCCATTCTCGGGGCGGCAACAAGAAATCGCTGAAAGAAAACGGACAATATATATAAAAAAACAGCGATTATTTGCGACGAGGAAATATTTCGGCCGAAATACGCGAATTTTCGGCACTTTTCGTAATTGTTTGATAATTAAGCATTTATGAAATTTGCAATTTTATTCGCCTCAAAAAGTAAATACTTTTCATCAAAGAATACCCTTTATCGCGTTGCGATATACCCTTTATCATGACGCGATTAACGCTTTATCGCATCGCGATAAAGGGTATATCGCAACATAAAATACCCTTTATCGCAAAATTACCCCATGCAAATCGCGGCGCGACCGATGAAAAACGTGATTTTCGCGTTCTATTTCATCCGCTCTCCGTGACAAACTTTTCGACCAAAAATCATGACAATCCATGCCTTCGCGACTTTCTTCATCACAAGAGAGAGAGGTGGTTCGTCCCATTCATCATCGCTCATCTGTGAGCGGGAGACCTTACCTGCCCGCTTATTAAAAGAGGTGAACCAAGTCCCTTCTCCATTTGCCACAGGCACTTTTCGTTGCCAAACGTCAAATCATCAGTTTGACAACCTAAAACATGAGAAATGACGCATAAAGTGTGGATATTATTGCATTTCGTAAGTTTTATCACATTTATTGCTCAATAAAACGCATTATCATAGTGCAGTTTTCGCACAAATGTGTTACCTTTGCGCAAGTATTCAAGGATACGACACGTTTCCAGGAGTTCGTCACCTCGGTGAGGCGCCCCATCGCCTATCTTTCTTTACGCACATCGGCTATGGGCCGAGCCACTCACGGCAACCTGACAGAAGGGTCGCCTGAGGCCATCCGCACGATGGCGAGGACTGCCTGAGGCGAGGCGCACGGAAACATACGCTATAAAGACTATACGTTATTATCAATTTTATCAAATCACTTATGAGAATCAGATTCATGCAAGCCCTGCTGGGATTGATGATGCTGGCACCGACCGTTGCGCACGCAACAACCGGCGACAGGGTCATCGACATGCTCGTGCTGAAGATGTCTGACGAGAGCACCAAGCTCTTCGCCCTCGACAGCCTGCCCACCATCACCCTGGCGGACGGCAAGTTCCAGGTGACGTCAGGCAGTGTCACGACCGACTATGAGCAGTCGGACGTGACCGAGTATTATTTTGAGAAGGTCGACTCCGCCACGGCCGACTCCGTGACAGCCGTCACCGGTCCCGAGGCGTCGCGCTTCACGCTGACCTACCTCGACAACAGCCGCGTCATCGTCACCGGCACCAAGGCCAGCAAGGCACTGCTCTACACCCAGGGCGGACAGCTCGTGGCCACGCAGCCCACACAGGGCGGCCGCGTCACCGTCGACCTCTCGGGCCTGCAGCGCGGCATCTATGTGCTCCGCCTGGAGAACGAGCACTCCTTCAAAATCATCAAGAAATAACATCACACAACGCACATGAAGAAATCATTACTCTTCCTCACGCTCCTGCTCTGCGTGGCCGTCATGCCCGCCAGCGCCCAGCAGAAGCTCATCAAGAAACACGCCACACTGTCGCTTGTCAAGAAGCGCGCCCTGGGCGTCAAGGCTCTTGCCGGCGAGAACGCCACGCCCCTGACGCTCGGCAACACCGTGCTGGCAGCCTACTATCCCTCATCAGCCTCTGGCGAAGAGGGCAAGGAGAACTACTACCTGGTGCTCTCCGACAAGGACGGCGTCAACTATAACGTCACGACTGGCGTCATCACCGCCACCGACGCACGCGTGGCCGTGCTCGACCTCTACGCGCCCGAGGGCAACGGCAACGTGCTGCCCGCAGGCACCTACACCGCCGACGGCGACCAGACCTACGACGCTGACCTCTCGTGCCTGCTGACTTACGACAGCAACGGCAAGGACGACGGCGGCGTGGAGCTCGGCGGCGACATCACCGTCAGCAAGAAGGCGGCAGCCAGCGAGAACGAGAACGACACCTACACCGTGAGCTTCACCGACGGCAACGGCGTCAGCTACGTCTACGAGGGCGAACTCTCCTTCACCAACATGGCAGGGGGCAGCAGCTCTGTCTACCCGCAGATCACCACCGACCTCCGCGGCCTCAACTTCACAGGCGGACTGGCCTTCTACCACGGCAACCTCATGGAGTCGAACACCGGCAACATGATCATCGACCTCTACAACGGCAGCTACAACGAGAACGGCGGTCTCACCGACAAGGGCGTGGACCTCTGCATCAACCTCTACAACCGCCTCTTCGGCGACCCCAAGACCGCCACGCTCATCCCCGGCACCTACACCGTGGCACGCAACTTCAAGGTGGGCACCTTCTTCCCCGGCATGGAGATCGACTACATGGGCGTCACCATGATCATGGGCACCTACGTGAAGCGGCGCAAGTCGCTGACGGGCAGCGACGACATCGACTATGACTACTGTTACATCGCCGACGGCACCGTCACCATCGAGGAGGGCGACCAGGAGGGCACGTTCAACGTGACCGTTGACCTCACCACCGACCGCGGACACCATGTCACCGGCTCGGGCAAGAACATTGCCTTCCCCGTGACCGACCTCTCCACCTCAAGCACCAAGGATGTCGACTCCAACCTCGACCACGACGTGACCCTCGACTTCGGCCGTGTCGCCAAGTCGCGCGTCTACTCCAACGGCGTGCAGAACGGCGTGCAGGTCTTCACCGTCGACCTGGGATCGCCCAGCGGCAAGGACGACCCTGAGATCATGGGCGACCAGGACCTGCTGCGCATGGAGTTCCAGACACCCGAGGGCAGCGCCTACATCCCCGAGGGCACCTATCAGCTCATGGAGGAGAACCACCTCTACACCAATCTCTACAAGCCCTACCAGCTCACACGCGGATACTTCGACAACCTCGGCGGACGCACCGGAACGAAGTATGAGCACTTCATGAAGTGCAACTACCCGAAGGAGCACACATGGGTGGTCGACAGCTTCGCCACCGTCTACACGGGCACCGTGGGCGTGAGCCGCACCGACGAGACACACTACAAGTTTGTCATCGACCTCTACGACGGGCACGGATTCAAGATCAGCGGCACCTTCGACAAGGAGATGGAGTACCACTACTCACCGGAGGCCATCACCGCCATCGACGGCGTGGCCGACGACCGCCAGCGCACCGCATGCCGCATCTACACCCTCGGCGGACAGCTCGTCGGCACCGCCAACGGCACAACGGCCGAGAGCGTCAGCAACCTGCCCGCAGGCATCTATGTCATCAAGAACAACAACACAACCACCAAAATCGTTAAGAAATGAAGAAAATCATAGCTGCGGCCGCATTGATGCTCATGGCCGCCACCAGCATGACAGCGCAGACCAAGCGTGTCATGACCGTCATCCAGAAAGACGGCACACAGACCGAGTACAAGGTGAAGGGCGTGGAGCGCGTCACCTTCAGCGACGTGGAACTGCCCTCGCTGCGCAACCAGATCGCCTTCGACGATGACGTACAGGCCTTGGACAAGGCCACACTCTTCGACGGGGGCGAGACCTACCGCTTCAGCCTCTACACCGCAGAGGCTGACACGGCCAACGCCGTGCCCACGCTCTGCATCGTCCTCCCCAAGGACAGCATGAGCCAGAAGATGACCCTCAGCGAAGACAACCAGGCGGTCACCGTCTATTACAAGGGACAGCAGGTGAACCTCCAGGGCACGCTGCAGGTGCGCTTCGGACGCACCGGACAGGTGGTGGTCAACCTCGAGACGGAGACCGAGGCATACAACGACCTCCGTTGCCACTACGCTTCCACCTACTCGCAGGTCTACGAGGCTGCCAACATCATCAGCCTGCAGAAGGGCGACGACACCACACAGACAAGCGTGCTGTCGGCCTTCACCGTGAAGCCCGCCACAACGGGTGCCGCCACACAGTTTGCCTTCGGCGATGTCGAGGCCGCCATCCCTGACAGCCTCGTCAAGGGCTCGCAGGCCGTGTCCGTGAGCATCTCGGCCTCGAAGCTCTATGCTGACACCATCGACATGGCCAACGACCAGGACAGCTACACCTTCAAATACTATGACTACGCCAAGCACGAGGTCTACGAGAAGGTGACCGACGGCACCATCGTCACCCGCCAGGACGCTGAGGGCAACCTCTACATCAACCTCGTGGCCACCCTCGACGACGGTCGCCAGGTCAAGGTCGACTACTATGGCCCCGTGACGGAGGCCGACTCGCTCACCGGCATGACACCCGCCGCCGTGGCAGCCAACGAGTACAAGTACTACAACTCTGACGGCGACCTCACCGTCAACCGTCAGCTCAGCACCTCCTACATCGACAACGACAGCCAGGGCAACACCACGTTCTACCTCGTGCCCGAGGGCGAAACGAAGTTCTCATACTACAAGGTGCAGCTCAAGGTGAGCGCTGACCTCATCAACGCTGGCGAGGTGAAGCTGGCTGAGCTCGACAACACGTGCATCTTCGACCTGAAGTTCCAGCTCGGCGGCATGCAACTGCAGTCATACGCTGCCGGACACGGCTATGGCAACAAGCCCGACAACGGCACCATGACCATCACCAAGAACGACGACGGCTCTTACGACATCCAGCTCGACGTGTTCAACCACTACGTGAGTCCCTGGAGCACCGGTGGTGACAACACCCACCTCGTGCTCAACTACACAGGCACCTTCGAACAGTATTAATCTCTATCAGGAGCTACACTCGGGCCTCATGGGCACCTCATGCCCATGAGGCCCTTCTGCGCGCTCCACCCATCCAATACACTTACGGCGGGTTCTATAAATTACCACCATAAAAAACATGAACCATGAAGGGTTACGTTTTGCCATCTTTTGGTCTCTTTTCGGCTCAGGCCGCCACCTCGTCCGGTCGCATGGTCCGCGCGTTTCTCACGCGCTGACGCCCTGACCTCGAAAAGAGCCTCCTGATCTGACAAAGCTAATTGACAGAATCCACCTTATCATTATTTTCTCTCAATGAACAAGAAATCATTCCTTTTTGCAGCCCTGCTTCTCCTGGGCGCACAAGGCTTCGCACAGAAGCTCTCGCCCAGCACCAGTCTCATGCTGCAGGAGCTACACAGCGGAAAGCGGAAAGCCAAGGCGGCCGACGGCACCCAGAACACCGTCAACTGCTACATCACCCTCAACAGCGCTGACGCCCTGGCGCAGCTCGAGAAGCTCGGCGCCAAGGTCAACAGCCGTCTCTCGGAGACGCTCGTCACAGCCACCGTGCCCCTCACGGCCATCCAGGCTGTCTCTGACCTCGACGGCGTCAAGTCGCTGTCGGTAGGCACCGAGGCCAAGCTCCTCATGGACGAGGCACGACGCCTGCTCTACGTCGACGCCTGCCACCAGATGACCGAGCACAACGGACCGTACACCGGCAAGGGGGTCGTCGTGGGCATCGTCGACAACGGATTCCAGTATGACCACGTCGACTTCCTCAACGCTGACAAGACCGACACGCGCATCAAGCGCGTATGGGACCAGCACGGCAGCGGCAACGCACCGGCCGGATACGGATACGGCGTAGAGTACAAGAGCTACGACGAGATGAAGGCCGCACGCTACGACCTGACCAGTGGCTTCCACGCCACACATGTGTCGGGCATCGCAGCCGGTGGCGACCGCTCCACCAAGTATTACGGTGTGGCTCCCGATGCTGACCTGGTGTTTGTCAGCTTCAACTCGACCAACGCCAACATCGTCGACGGCATCAAGTATGTCTTCGACTACGCCGAGAGCGTGGGCAAGCCGGCCGTGGTCAACATCAGCCTCGGCTCGCACATGGGACCGCACGACGGCACCTCGGAGACTGACCGCGCCTTTGCCAACCTCGTCGGACCGGGGCGCATCATCGTAGGCGCAGCTGGCAACGAGGGACTGGACAAGCTCCACGTGGCCAAGGCTCTCACCACGTCGAGCAAGCAGCTGAAGACGATGTTCGACTACACCAGCGACCAGGCCAACAGCTCATACAAGTCGGCCTACGTCGACGTATGGGGCGCCAAGAACTCGGCGCTCGCCGTCAAGGCGGTTGTGGTCAACACGCTGACCGGTAAGGTCATCGCTCAGTCGGAGGAGGTGAGCAGCAACGGCACCAAGGAGGTGAAGTGGGTGGCACCTGACGGCAGTGGCGTGGTGGCCCAGGTGGGTCTCTCGCTGCAGGACAACCCTGTGAACAACCGCACCAACGTGCTCGTCATGAGCCGAGCCACCAGCATCAACACCGGCTTCGCCGTCGGCCTCATCGCCACGGGGCAGCCCGGCGACACCATCCACATGTGGAACAACGCCACGGGTGGCATCTTCGCCAACTACAACAAGCGCGGATGGACCGACGGCGACTACACCTGCTCGGTGGGTGAGCTCGGCGGCGAGAGCCCCGATGTCATCAGCGTCGGCTCGTTCAACTCGAAGATGTTCTACCAGCCCATCAGCCTCCAGGGCACCGAACAGGGCTATGGCGTCAACGAGGCCCTCGTGGGCAACCAGCTCGGCCACTCCAAGTTCTCAAGCTACGGCCCGACGGCCGACGGCCGCATCAAGCCGGACATCACCGCACCGGGCTGCATCATCGTCTCTGCTGGCTCACGCTATTGCGGAGGATGGAGCGACGACACCAATGTCATCGCGCGCTCGGGCCAGGATGTCTACACCTCGGAGGTAGGCACTTCCATGGCTTCGCCCTTCGTGGCGGGCGCCATAGCCCTGTGGCTGCAGGCCGACCCCACGCTCACCCCGGCCAAGATCCTCGAGATCCTGAGCAAGACGTCGATCGACAATGACAAGTACATCGACACGGGCGACACCATCTTCCCCAACAACACATGGGGATACGGACGCATCGACGTGCAGCGGGGACTGGAGAGCATCCTCGATGTCACGGGCGTGAAGGAGGTGCACGCTGACGACGCCATGTTCCGCATTGACACCGACCGCAACGCGCACACCGCCACGTTCTACTTCGAAGGCGACAAGGCACACATGACCGTCTACAACACACTCGGCCAGACAGTGCTTGCCGACGAGCTGCATACGAGCGGGCAGACAGTAGACCTGTCATCGCTGCGCCACGGCGCCTACATCATCAAGCTGCGCCAGGGCAACAGCGTGCACACCGTGAAGGTGGCCCTGTAAAAACAGCACCCATATAAAAAAGGAAACCGGACTGAGTGCCACGCGAGGTGGCGATCAGTCCGGTTTCCTTTTTCAGCCCCACATGAACGAAGGTGCAGCCTGTCAAAGGGCTGCACCTTAGCTTCTCAGTGAGTCTTGCTCAAATTTCAAATTTAAGGTGGGTTCTATAAATTAGCTTTGTCAGATTTCGAGGCTCTTTTTGAGGCCATTTCGTTAGCGCGCGAGGGAGCATAGCGGGCTATGTGACCGAGCAAGCAGGCGGAATGGGCCAAAAAGAGACCCAAAGATGACAAAACGTAACCCGCAATCTTATTTATGTTGCTATGGTGGTAATTGATAGAACCCACCTTAACATAATTGGCCGCGCTCGACTTTGTCGCGTTCTATCCCGACTGTCATCCGTGACCAACTTTTGCGCCGACAACCATGGCTATCCGTTTGCCGACGGCAGGGTCAGCGGCAGGTGGCGCCGTCGATGTCGCGGTTGCCGTTGAGGAAGGCGTCGGCGGCCATGCGCTTCTTGCCCGCCATCTGCACCTCGCGCAGCTCGAGCCACTCATCGGCGCAGGCCACGAGCAGGCGGTGGCCGCTCACGCTGATGGTGCCGGGCGCGTCGGTCGTGGCCTCGCCCGTCTTGCGTGCACCGTAGACCTTGAGCACGGTGCCCTTGGGCGCCAGCGTGGTCCATGCGCCGGGATAGGGCGAGAGGCCTCGCACAAAGTCGTAGACCCGCTTGGCCGTCTGGTCCCACCTGACCTGGCATGTCTCCTTGAATATCTTGGGTGCACCGTGGAGCACGGTGCCCTCGGCCAGGGGTGCCTGTTCGATGGAGGTCACATGGCCGTCGCCCTGGAGGATGGCGTCCACCGTCTCGATGGCGGCGTCGGCGCCCAGGCGCATCAGCCCGTCGTAGACATACTCCACGTTGGCATCGTCGGGGATGGCAAAGGGCTTGCTGAGGATGATGCGGCCCGTGTCGATGTCGTGGTCGAGGAAGAAGGTGGTGACACCCGTCTCCGTCTCGCCGTTGATGACGGCCCAGTTGATGGGTGCCGCGCCACGGTACTGGGGCAGCAGGGCGGCATGCACATTGAATGTGCCGAAGCGGGGCATGGCCCACACCACCTCGGGCAGCATGCGGAAGGCCACCACCACCTGCAGGTCGGCCTCATAGGCCTGGAGCTCGGCCACGAAGGCCGGATCCTTCATCTTCACCGGCTGCAGCACGGGCAGGCCGTGGGCCAGGGCGTAGCGCTTCACCTCGCTGGGCTGCAGCTGGTCCTGGTGGCGCCCCACAGGCTTGTCGGGCTGTGTCACCACGGCCACCACGTTGTAACCGCCCTCGACGAGGCGGCTCAGCGTGCCCACCGCAAACTCGGGCGTTCCCATGAATATGATTCTTAAGTCTTTCTTGTCCATTCCAAGATGTTTTTTGCAAAGTTATACTTTTACTACCAAGCTTTCGGGTGGTAGTCACACTTTTCCTATCGAACTATCGGGCAGGAATCACACTTTTCCCACCCATCTTCCATGCGGGGAGTGCGTCAGAAGTCCCACTTCACGCCCAGGCAGGGGCGGCACTTGAAGCCGCCGGTGGATCCGAAGTTGTTGGAGAGTTCCACCTCGCCGCCCACGTTGAGGTTGTCCACGCCGACGTGCCGTCCCACGTTGTACCAGAGCTGCGGCTCGGTGATGAAGACAGTGTGTGCGGTCTCGCAGGAGCCGTCCTCACGATAGTCTACGCCGTGGGTCTCCCACCAGAAGTCGGCAAAGCCGTCGAAGGTCAGTCCCTTCAGCCCGAAGAGGTCGCGGCAGGTCCACACGGCGGTCAGCTGCATGGGCACGCGCTGGTCGGTGGCGCGGATGGTCTTGTAGAGCGCCTCGAGGGTCAGGGTGTTCTGGAAGGTCTTGTCGTGGATGAAGTACTCGGCGCCAAAGAGCCATGCGTTGTTGATGGGATAGTTCTTGGTGATGCCACCGTTGTACTCCACGTGGAGGTTCCAGTTCTTCATCTCGGTGTTCTTCCAGAAGTTGAGCGCACGCGAAATCTCGGTGTAGGTGCCGCCCTGCGAGATGTTCTTGCTGCCCACGACCATCTTGTCGTAGTTGAAGTCATGGTCGACGAAGAAGTAGGTGCTTCCCCACTTGTCCTGCTTGAACATCTCGAGTGTGAGGGTGACAAACTTGCGGTCGCTGCCGAAGTCGTAGAGCACTTGCGCGTTGACCTGCGCGGCAGCCTTGGCCGTGCCGAGCAGCAGGGCGAGGGCTACGAGCGCGGCGCACCTGAAAAGCTTGAAAGAGTTGTTTTTCATTTTTTATGCGTATTGTTTTTTAGTGTTGAGATGTTTGTCGTGTGCGGCCCGCCGAGGGCCGATGGCGCGCGGGGTGTCACTTGGCGCTTCTCTTCAGCAGCTCACTCTTGTCGATGACCACGTAGACGGTGTCGACGACCTGTCCCTGCCGGGTGGCGTCCATGCGCTTGAGCGGGTTGGCGAAGTCGCGGTCGAGCACGGTCACGTTGTCCACGAAGTAGTCGGTCTCGCCGCGGTTGCCGAGGATATTTTTCAATCCCCACACCTCATGGTAGCGTATCTTGAGCTTCCAGCCCTCCACTTGCGCCTGCTTCATCAGGGCAATGAGCGAGTCCTGGTCGTTGCGGTCGCGGTCGAAGCTGAAGTAGAAGGGCTCTCCGCTGGTGTTCATGCCCGTCTGCGTCATGTTGAGGCTTCCCTCCCACGACTCCCATATCACGCCTTTGTTGGTAAACTCAATTAGGTTGCCCACTTTCTCGCCCTGCGAGTAGTTCTCCTTGCAACTGCTGAGGCACAGCGCCATGGCGGCTGTCAGCAAACAATAGGTCTTCTTCATTGTCGTCGATGCGTATGATGTTGTTTGGGTTATGGTGTCTCGGTTCAAATCGAAATTTACTGCAAAATTACAACAAATGTCGGGTGGCGGCAAGGTTCCCCGTGAGAATTTTTTGTCCTCAATGATAATAAAGCGGGTTTCTTAGCGTTAAGAGAAGTAGAAAGGAGACCAACATTACTCTCTCAACAACTCAACAACATCTCTGCCTATGAAGAATTTTACCCCTGAAGAGATGGGCCCCTCCGCCCGCACGCTCATGCTCATCCGCCAGATCGCCTACACCTATCGTGTGTCGAAACTGACCGGTCGTCCACTCAACTATTGCATGAACTGACATGAGCACGATGGTATCCCCCTCGCTCCTGGCCGCCGACTTCACCGACCTCAAGAGCGAAATAGCAATGATCAACCGCAGCGAGGCCGACTGGCTCCACTGTGACGTGATGGACGGCTCGTTCGTGCCCAACATCTCGTTTGGGTTCCCCGTGCTCGAAGCCGTGGGCAAGATCTGCGAGAAGCCCCTTGACGTGCATCTCATGATAGAGCGTCCCGAGCGCTACATCTCCACCACGGCACGCATAGGAGCCATGATGATGAACGTGCATTTCGAAGCCGTGAAGCACCTCAACCGCACCCTGCACGAGATACACGAGGAGGGCATGAAGGCCGGCGTGACGCTCAATCCCGCGACACCCGTGGCGATGCTCGAAGACTGTATCAGCGACGTAGACATGGTGCTGCTGATGAGCGTCAACCCGGGATTCGGCGGACAGAAGTTTATCGACAACACCTATGCGAAGATCGCACGCCTCAGGAAGCTCATCGCCGAGAGTGGCTCGAAGGCCCTCATCGAGGTCGACGGCGGAGTCAACGGAGACACGGCGCCCCGGCTGGCCGAGGCCGGAGTTGACGTGCTGGTCAGTGGCAGTTATGTCTTCCGCGCTGACCATCCCGAGGAGCGCATCAGCCAGCTCAAGGCACTCTAAGCAACCCTACACACACTCGACACACCCAACCCTCAACACACGCACATTAAAAGAAATGAAGAAAACCATCCTGTCACTCCTGCTGGTGCTGGCCACGACGCTGGCCAGCGCGCAGGCTCAGCTGAAGCGAGTCTACAATGAGAACACTGACCCCATGGCGCAAATAGACAGTGCCCTGGCGGCCGTCAGGGCCGACGGCTCGGGCCGGCTGGTGCTCTGCCAGGTGGGCGGCAACTGGTGCCCGTGGTGCCTACGCTTCGCCGACTTCGCCACGCGCGATGCCGACATTGCCAAGACACTCACCGACAACTTCGCCTACCTGCATGTCAACTACAACCCGCGCAAGGACGGCGGCGAGCGCGCCAAGTCGCTCATGCAACGCCTGGGCAACCCGGCGAGGTTTGGCTTTCCCGTTTTCGTGGTGCTCGACCAGGGCGGCAACGTGCTCCACATCCAGGACTCGAGCTTCCTCGAGGAAGGCCAGGGATACAGCAAGGAGAAGACGCTGCGCTTCCTCAACGCCTGGTCGCCCAAAGTGGCGGGCGAGACCAACGACGTGGTGCGGGCCATCAAGGCGCGACGCTCCGTACGCCACTACCTTGACCGGCCAGTCGAACACGACAAGCTGGCGCTGCTGGCCCAGGCCGGCATCGATGCGCCAAGCGGCATGAACAGCCAGCCGTGGGCCGTGCGCGTGGTGGAGAGCAAGGAGTGGATTGACGGACTGACGGCACTCTTCCGCAAGGCCAACCCCGACCAGGTGAAGCGCGACCCCAACTTCAAGAACATGTTCCGCAACGCGCCCAACGTGATCTGTGTGGCCACACCCGAGGGAGAACCTTCGGTGGATGCCGGCATGATGGGCGAGAACATGATGCTGGCGGCTCAGTCGCTGGGCCTCGGCACCTGTTGCCTGGGCGGGCCGGTGCGCTTCCTCCATGTCACGCCTGAGTGCAAGCCCTTCATCGACCAGTTGCACCTGCCCGAGGGCTACGCCATCTGTTACATCCTGGCCGTGGGCTATCCCGACGAGGCGCCCGAGGCCAAGCCGCGTGACGCGGGCAAGATACAGTTTGTGAAGTGACCCTACGAAAGGGCCTGACTCGCCGGCGCAACCTCACACAATGGCATGGCCGCACGCTGCTATGGGCGTGTGGCCATGCCATTGTGTAAGAGACGAGGCGGCATCGTGTCGGGATATCCAAGCCGCCCGGTTGGGAGAAAACAAGTTATTGCAGCCACTACGTTAGTGCATATTATAGGGAACTTACAGCCATTGCGTTAGTGCATATTATAGGGAACGCCATTACGTTAGTCAGATTATAGGGAATTTACAGCCATTACGTTAGTATATATAAAAAACAGGAGAGAAACATTATGTTGAAAATCTTTCAGGCGCTGAGCCAGTGTTTGGCTCATTACACATCCTTGTTTGTCATCGGCATCGCCGTCGTGACATTCTTCTTCCCACATCTCTTCGACTGGGTGCGCGGCAACACGCAGACCGTCATCCTGGGCATCATCATGCTCACCATGGGCCTGACGCTCACCACGGCCGACTTCAAGATCCTGGCCCGCAGGCCCCTCGACATCTTCATTGGCGCCTGCGCGCAGTTTGTCATCATGCCCTGTGTGGCCTATCTGCTGGTGCACGTGTGGCACCTCGACCCGGCCCTGGCCTTGGGCATCCTGTTGGTGGGCTGCTGCCCCGGAGGCGTGTCGAGCAACATCATGAGCTACCTCTGCCATGGCGATGTGGCCTTCTCTGTGGGCATGACGTGCGCCTCGACATTGCTGGCTCCGGTCATGACACCCTTGCTCATGCAGCTCACGGCCGGCGAAATCATCCACATCGACGCCGTGGGCATGTTCACCAACATCCTCATCGTCACCATCCTGCCCGTGGCCATCGGTTGCACGCTCAACTACCTCTATAGCCGTCGCACGTGGTTTCCCACCCTGCAAAGCCTCATGCCCGGCATCAGCGTCACCTGCCTGGCCATCATCGTGGGCGGCGTCATCTCCACCGTGCACGATGACCTCGTGGCCCGAGGACTGATGCTCTTCCTGTGGACCTTCGCCGTGGTGTTCTGCCACAACTCGCTGGGCTATCTGCTCGGCTACATGGCTGGTCGCCTCGCACGGTTCAATACGGCCAAGAAACGCACCATCTCCATCGAGGTGGGCATGCAGAACGCAGGCCTGGCCACGGTGTTGGCCACCAACTTCTTTGCGGCGCAGCCCCTGGCCGTGCTGCCTTGCGCCATCAGTTGCGCCTGGCACAGCATATCAGGCACCATCCTCGCCGGGATCTACCTGAAGTGTGACATGCAAAAGGAAAACAAGAGAAGAGAACAGAAATGACGCCGGCCGGGCGTCACGGAAACAAAAACCCAACAAAAAGAATGGGCGCAACAGACTTCAAATAGCCTGTTGTGCCCATTCGTTATAATTGTTGCAACCGATTTGCGGTGCTTGCCGAGACCGAATCGCGGTGCTTGTCGTGTTCGAGACGCGGCGCGTGCTGAGTCCGATTGCAGTCGTGTCCCAACCGTGTGAAAAGCCTTGCCTGCGTCAGGACAGCTGCAGCTGCATGTCGTAGTCGCGCGCCATGCGGCGCATGTTGATCAGGGCATAGCGCATGCGGCCCAGGGCGGTGTTGATGCTGACATTGGTGGTGTCGGCAATCTCCTTGAACGACAGCTGCTGGTAGAAGCGCATGTACACCACCTCACGCTGGCTGGCTGGCAGATGGTTCATCATGCGGCGCACGTCGAGCAGCACCTGGTCGTTGAGCAGGCGGTCCTCGATGTTGGCCACCATGACGCTCTCTTGCCCCAGGTTTGACAGGTCGTTGTCCTCGGTGGGCTCCACGATGCGGTCGGCTCGCTGGTCGCGATACCAGTCCATGATGACGTTGTGCGCTATGCGCATGCACCATGCGCCAAACTTGCCGGTGGGCGCATACTTGCCGTGCTGCAACTTCACGATGATTTTGACAAACGTCTCCTGGAAGATGTCATTGGCCAAGTCATCGTCGCGCACGACAAACATGATATATGCGAAGATTTTCGATTGGTTGCGTGACAACAGTTCGTCGAAAGCCTCGTTGTTACCATCCACGTAGCATAATGCCAACTCCTCGTCGGTCATATCTGCGAGATTCTTCATTTCTTTGTGTGTTTAGTTATGAAGTAGAGGTGTGTCGATAGGCTATCGATTTTAAAAACTTATAAACTGTTGTGTTAGGGGTTTAACAACTGCAAATTTATTGATTTATTTTGTTATCTCCAAATTTTTTTTCTTTTTTCTCTGACGGCAAGGCTTGGCATATCACTTTTGATGATAATGCGCAGTGGGGTAAGCGTGCCGGTGCGTAGCTTTTGGCGGGTGCGGGTGCTTGCGCCGATGAAGCGGCGCTGCGCCCCTACCTACGCGATGCCGAGCAATTCGATTTCGAAGATGAGCGTGGAACCGCCCGGTATGCCTGGCTGCGAGAAACGGCCATAGCCCATCTCGGCAGGGAGATAGATTTCCCACTTGTCGCCCACGCACATCTGCTGCATGGCCACTATCCAACCCTCGATGAGGTCAGACAGCCGGAAGGCCACGGGCGTGCCGCCCCGGCTGGAGTCAAACTTCTTGCCGTTGATGGTCCATCCCGTGTAGTGGGCCGTCACGATGCTGCGGCGCGAGGGATGGCGACCGTCTGCCTTGCCCTCTGCCAACACCTTATAATATACACCCTTGTCGAGCGCCTTCACGCCCTCCTCTTGCGCCTTGGCCTCCAACCATTGGCGGTTGGCCTCGGCATACGCTTTCTTTACCATGATATTGTGTGTGTGTGATGGTTATTGCCTGCAAAGGAAATCAAAAAGTCCGGGATGTGCAAGCCTTTCGGATGAAATCTGCAAGATGAAGCGGGAGAATATGCGTGCGGCGCCGCACATGTGCGCCTATCTCACGAATATCCACAGGAAAAACATCGTTGTTTCAACGAAAAGACGTATCTTTGCGATGTGGAACAGCCTCTTTTCACTTCCTGTAGAGGCAAAAACACTTTCTGTAGAGATAAAAACAGTAGAAAAAAGAAGATGAAGCATTTGGTTTACAACACCGAGGGCACATGCAGCCGCATGATAGACCTGACGGTGAGCGACGACAACGTGGTGGAGAGCGTGTCGTTTGTGGGAGGTTGCAACGGCAACCTGAAAGGCATCTCCCAACTGGTGAAAGGCATGCGTGCCGACGATGTGATCGCCCGGCTCAAGGGCACGCTGTGTGGCAACAAGGGCACAAGCTGCCCCGACCAGCTGTGCCGTGCGCTGGAAGAGATTAAGAAGATGTAAGGATTCACGCAAAGTTTGTCATCCGCCGCGCAAACACAGAAAGCCGGATGGTCCATGATGGGAAACGACAAGGTTTCTGCCATGGGCCATCCGGCTTTGGCTTGATGCCTTATGATGGTTGTAGCAGCTTACCGCTTGCTGTACATCTCCTCGTAGTAGCGCTGGTAGTTGCCCGAGGTCACGTTGTCGAGCCAGTCTTGGTTGTCGAGATACCAGCGGACGGTCTTCTCGATGCCCTCCTCAAACTGCAGGCTGGGCTCCCATCCCAGCTCGCGTTGCAGCTTGCGGCTGTCGATGGCGTAGCGCAGGTCGTGTCCCTTGCGGTCGGTGACGTGGGTGATGAGGTTCATGTCTTCGCCCTCGGCACGCCCCAGCAGTCGGTCGGTGGTGCGGATGAGCAGTTTCACGATGTCGATGTTCTTCCACTCGTTGAAGCCACCGATATTATAAGTGTCGGCCACTTTGCCCTCATGGAAGATGAGGTCGATGGCACGGGCGTGGTCCACCACGTAGAGCCAGTCGCGCACATTGAGGCCCTCGCCATAGACGGGGAGCGGCTTGCGGTGGCGTATGTTGTTGATGAAGAGCGGGATGAGCTTCTCCGGGAACTGGTAGGGGCCGTAGTTGTTGGAGCAGTTGGTGACGATGGTGGGCATGCCGTAGGTGTCGTGGAACGCGCGCACGAAGTGGTCGCTCGAAGCCTTCGAGGCCGAATAGGGGCTGTGGGGCTGGTACTTGCGGTCCTCGGTGAAGAACTCGCGTCCGTAGGCGTGGTGATGCTCGGATGAGGCCTTGGTCGTGAAGGGGCTCTCCACACCCTCAGGGTCGGTGAGCGCAAGGGCGCCGTAGACCTCGTCGGTAGAGATGTGGTAGAAACGCTTGCCCTCGTATCCCTCGGGCCGGGCCTCCCAGGTGAGCTTGGCTGCCTGGAGGAGTGACAACGTGCCCATGACGTTGGTCTGGGCGAAGGTGAACGGGTCGCGGATGGAACGGTCCACATGACTCTCGGCGGCCAGGTGGATGATGCCGTCGACATGGTGCTGCTCCATGAGCTGGCGCATGGTGTCGAAGTCGCAGATGTCAGCCTTCACGAAGGTGTAGTTGGGTTTCTGCTCGATGTCCTTCAGGTTGGCCAGGTTGCCGGCGTAGGTCAGCTTGTCGACATTGATGATGTGATACTCGGGATATTTGTTGACGAAGAGGCGCACCACATGCGAGCCGATGAAACCGGCTCCACCCGTGATGATGATGTTGCGCTTAAACTGTTGTTCCATGTCTTGGGTCATTATGTTAGAAAAAACGATGTGCGAGGCTTGATGCGGGCCTCGGTGGGTCATTGCTGCAAAGTTATAAAATAATAATGAGAAAACGGGTTCGGCTGTCACTCTTTTTCTTTTTCCGAGTGCGAAATGTCACTTTCTCCCCTCCTGTTTCTGTCGGTTCCTCCCGTTTTCCCCGCTGCCCCACATCGGCGGGAAGCCAATGGCCGCATTTGCCTGGACAAGGCGTGAGAGAATGTCCGAATAGTAGGATATTTGCATAAAATATACCCAAAAGTCACAAAAATGAGCTTTTTTGAAAGAAAATGCAAGGAATAGTGCCCGTAAATGATAAAATAGTCGTAACTTTATTCCTTGAAAACCAAAACACAATGATATTATGGTGGAACTCATCAATCATGGAGTCTATCTCCTCAACGGAAAAGAGATACGCGACGACTATGCGGGCCTGACGCCCGACGAGGCTCGCGAGCAGACCATTGCCTATGGCATCTTGCGCGCCCACGACGTGGGCAAGGGCAAGGGACGTGACATGCACATCCGCTTCGACGCGATGATGTCACACGACATCACCTACGTGGGCATCATCCAGACGGCGCGAGCCAGCGGGCTGAAGGAGTTTCCGTTGCCTTACGCCATGACCAACTGCCACAACTCGCTCTGCGCCGTGGGCGGCACCATCAATGAGGACGACCACGTCTTCGGCCTCTCGGCGGCCAAGCGCTATGGCGGCATCTACGTGCCGGCCAACCAGGCGGTCATCCATCAGTTTGCCCGTGAGGAGATGGTGAAGTGCGGCAACATGATCCTCGGTTCCGACTCCCACACGCGCTACGGCTCCTATGGCAACATGGGTGTGGGCGAAGGCGGCGGCGAGCTTGTCAAGCAGCTCCTGCGCAACACCTGGGACATCAAGGCTCCCGAGGTGGTGCTGGTGTGGCTCGAGGGCACGCCGCGCCACGGCATCGGACCGCACGATGTGGCCATCTCGCTCACCAAGGCCGTCTTTGAGAGTGGCTTCGTGAAGAACAAGGTGCTTGAGTTTGCCGGCCCGGGAGTGGCCAACCTCTCGGTCGACTTCCGCTCAGGCATCGACGTGATGACCACCGAGACCACCTGCCTGAGTTCCATCTGGGTGACCGACGAGCGTGTGCGCCAGTTCTATGAGCTGCATCACCGTGCGGCCGACTACCGCGAGCTCAAGCCCGGCCCCGTGGCCTACTACGACAGCATGGTACGCATCGACCTCTCGTCGCAGGAGTCGATGATCGCCTTGCCCTACCATCCCTCCAATGCCGTCACCATCCACGAGTTGCAGGCCGACCCCGAGGGCGTGCTGCGCCGTGTGGAGGACGACACGCGGCGCCGCTTCGGCGACAAGGTACACCCCGACCTGCTGAGCAAGATCCACGACGGCAAGGTCTATGCCGACCAGGGCATCATTGCCGGTTGCGCCGGCGGCACCTACGAGAACCTCTGCGAGGCGGCCGCCATCCTCAGCCAAGGCTCTGTGGGCAACGGCTTCTTCACCTGCTCGGCCTACCCGCAGTCGACGCCCGTCTTCGTGGCGGCCAACCGCGCGGGCATCACCACCGACCTCATGGATGCCGGCGTGGTGGTCAAGCCCGCGTTCTGCGGACCGTGCTTCGGCGCGGGCGACGTGCCGGCCAACAACGGCCTGAGCATCCGCCACACCACCCGCAACTTCCCCAACCGTGAGGGGTCGAAGCCCGGACAGGGACAGATCTCCATGGTGGCACTCATGGACGCGCGCTCCGTGGCGGCCTCCGCGGCCCGCGGGGGTGTCATCACGGCGGCCACCGACGTGGACTACGAGAGCCACTACCGCCCCTACGACTACGACGACCGCATCTACCGCCAGCGCATCTATCGCGGCTTCGGCCATCCCGATCCCGCGCAGCCCCTGCGCTACGGACCCAACATCAAGGACTGGCCCGAGATGGCGCCCATGGCCGACAACATGCTGCTGCAGCTCACGGCGGTCATCCGCGACCCTGTGACGACCACCGATGAGCTCATCCCCTCGGGCGAGACGTCGAGCTACCGCTCCAATCCGTTGCGCCTGGCCGAGTTTGCGCTGTCGCGCCGCGTGCCCGAGTATGTGGGCCGGTCGAAGGAAGTGCAGCAGAAGGACCGGCAGCGCCGCCAGGGCGACGTGCCCGCCGACCTGGCCGAAACGCTGGGCCTGGTGGGCGCCTCGGCCGCCGACACGTCGTTTGGCTCCTGCGTCTTCGCCAACAAGCCCGGTGACGGTTCGGCACGCGAGCAGGCCGCCTCGTGCCAGAAGGTGCTGGGCGGCGACGCCAACATCTGCTATGAATACGCCACCAAGCGTTACCGCTCCAACTGCATCAACTGGGGCATCGTGCCCTTCACCATCAGTCGCGACACACCCTTCGCCCTTGAGGTGGGCGACCGCATCTTTGTGCCCCGCATACGCCAGGCCATCCTCGCCGGCAAGGAGACCGTCGAGGCCAAGGCCATCCATGCTGACGGACGGGTGGAGAAGTTGCAGCTGCTCTTCCAAAACCTCACGCCCGACGAGCGCGACATCCTGGCCGACGGTTGCCTCATCAACCATTACCGCAAGCTCGCGGAGAAATGAGCCGCTGGCCAAACGACAAAAACATGAACACCACAAAAACAAACACAGAACCCATGACAGAGAAAATCAAGATGACGACGCCGCTCGTTGAGATGGACGGCGATGAGATGACCCGTGTGTTGTGGAAGATGATCAAGGATGAGCTCATCCTGCCCTTCGTCGACCTCAAGACCGAATATTATGACCTGGGACTGCCCCACCGCGACGCCACCGCCGACCAGGTGACGCTCGACGCCGCCGAGGCCAACAAGCGCCTGGGCGTGGCCGTGAAGTGCGCCACGATCACCCCGAACCTCAAGCGCATGGACGAATATCACCTCCACCAGATGTGGAAGAGCCCCAACGGCACCATCCGCTCGGTGCTCGACGGCACCGTCTTCCGCGCGCCCATCACGCTGCCCAGCGTCAAGCCTGCCGTGCGCGGCTGGGAAGCTCCCATCACCATCGCCCGCCATGCCTATGGCGACGTCTACAAGAGTGTGGAGCTCCGCGCCCCGGAGGCCGGGACGGCCAAGCTCGTCTTCGAGGGCGAGAGCGGCGAGAAGCGCGAGGTGGAGATCCACCATTTCGAGGGTCCTGGCGTCATACAGGGCATGCACAACACCGACAAGAGCATCCGCTCTTTCGCCCGCAGCTGTTTCCAGTATGCCATCGACACACGGCAAGACCTCTGGTTTGCCACCAAGGACACCATCTCGAAGACCTACGACGCGCAGTTCCGCATCATCTTCGAGGAGGAGTACGAGGCCCACTACAAGGAGACGTTCGACCGGCTCGGCATCACCTACTTCTATACGCTCATCGACGACGCCGTGGCGCGCGTCATCCGCTCCAAGGGCGGCTTCATCTGGGCATGCAAGAACTATGACGGCGACGTGATGAGCGACATGGTGTCCACGGCTTTCGGCTCGCTCGCCATGATGACCTCCGTGCTCGTCTCGCCCGATGGCAACTATGAGTATGAGGCGGCCCACGGCACCGTCACCCGCCACTACTACCGCTACCTCGAGGGCGAGGAGACCAGCACCAATCCCATCGCCACCATCTTCGCCTGGTCGGGCGCCCTGCGCAAGCGTGGCGAGAAGGACGGCCTGCCCGAGCTGCAGCGCTACGCCGACGCACTCGAAGGCGCTTGCTTCGACACGATGAACAGTGGCGTGGTCACCAAGGACCTGGCCGGCCTCATGGAGGGTGTCGACGTCAAGCAGGTCAACTCGCTGACCTTCATCCAGACCATCCGCCAGCATCTCGAGCAGCGGCTGGGATAATCGTATAATAACACCCTGCACACCGAGCACATCACCAGGATAAGAGCCGCCACATACCGGGCTGCCACCGGCAAACCGATTGTCAAGGTTTTTGGCCAAAAAGTTTGTCGCGGACGACCGATGAAATAGAACGCGAAAATCGCCTTTTTTGTCGGTCGCGACGCGATTTGCATGGGGTAATTTTGCGATAAAGGGTATATTGTGTTGCGATATACCCTTTATCGCGATGCGATAAAGCGTTAATCGCGTCATGATTAAGCGTTAATCGCAACGCGATAAAGGGTATTCTTTGATGAAAAGTGTTTACTTTTTAGGTCGGATAAAATCCGAAATTTCACAAATGGCTAATTATCAACCGATTACGAAAAGTGCCAAAAATTCGCGTATTTCGGCCAAAAGATTTCGAAGTTGAAAATAACGCCTGTTTTTTTATATACATTGTCCGCTTTCTTCAAAGTGGGCGTGGCACGGCTCGACAGTCGGGACGGCAATACGTCCAGGCTGTCATTCGCGTCTCTTGTCCTTGCCCTTGAAGCTCTTCACCTTCATGCCCAGCTGGTCAGGCAGGATGGCGTTGAGGAAGATGCCCACGAGGGCGGCAAGGGCCAGGCCGGAGATGGTGACAGGACCTATCTGTATGCCACCGTCGGTGCCGTACTGCACGCCGATGGAAATCACCAGGATGAGCGCCGCCACAAACACGTTGCGCGATGAGGAGAAGTCGACCGGTGTCTCCACGAGGTTTCTCACGCCCACGGCCGATATCATGCCGTAGAGGATGAGGCTCACGCCACCGATGGTGGCAGCCGGCATCAGTCCGATGAGGCATGCGAACTTGGGGCAGAAGCTCAGCAGGATGGCGAAGCAGGCAGCAAGGCGTATCACGGCAGGGTCGAACACGCGGGTGAGGTTGAGCACGCCCGTGTTCTCGCCGTAGGTGGTGTTGGCCGGCGCTCCGAAGAGGGAGGCAAGGAAGGTGGCGAGGCCGTCGCCGCTGAGCGTGCGGTGCAGTCCCGGATCCTTGATGAAGTTCTTGCCCACGGTGCTCTGTATGGCGCACATGTCGCCGATGTGCTCCATGATGGTGGCGAAGGCGATGGGGAAGATGGCGATGATGGAGGTCAGCACGAGGTCGAAGTCGGGGTTTTTCGCCACGGCGAGCACCGTGCGGTCCATGTGGACGGGCAGGCCGACCCATGCCGCATCGTCGAGCTTGGCGAAGTCGACCTCGCCCATGGCCGCCGCCAGGATGTAGGAGCCGAGCACACCGAGCAGTATGGGCACGATCTTGACGATGCCCTTGCCCCATATCGACGCACCGATGACGATGACAATGGCGGTGATGGCCAGGAGCCAGTCATGCTGGCAGTTGCTGATGGCCGAGCCTGAGAGGGTGAGACCGATGGCGATGACCATCGGTCCGGTAACCACCGGCGGGAAGAAGCGCATCACTTTCTCCGTGCCAAACATCTTCAGCAGGAAGGCCATGACGAAATACAGCAGCGAGGCGGCCGCCACACCGATGCACGCATAGTTGAGCGACATCTCGTCGGTCAGGCCCTGCGCCACACACAACTGCTTGACCGAGGCGTATCCGCCGAGAAAAGCGAAGCTGGAACCGAGAAACGCCGGCACCTTCATCTTCGACACCAGATGGAAGATGAGCGTGCCTATTCCTGCAAAGAGCAGTGTGGTGCTGACATCAAGTCCGGTGATCAGCGGAACGAGGATGGTGGCTCCGAACATTGCAAAAAGGTGTTGCACTCCGAGCACCACAAACTTAGGCTTGCCTAATTGGCGGGCATCGTATATGCCCTGGTTTTCTGTATTCATCATGTATAAAATAAAAGTTATGTAATGGGTCTTATGGGGTTTGTCAATGCAAAAGTAGTCAGAAGTATCTGAATTTGCAAGACTTTTGACATGTTTGAGGCCTGAAAAAGCAAAACGGAATCTTGAATCTTTAGGAAAGATCCCGCCCCCATTGCCTGTATGATGCCCCCTCACAATAACGAGAAAGTCCAAGACGTTTGTGATTACAGTTTGGAGAGAAAACAGCAACCAAGTTGAATCAGCAAGTAACCAAGTCGGTAACGAAGTTAAATGGAGTATCTATTATTGGTTGATTATCAATATTATACGCCCTAAACGGCAGAAAAATGACCGCATGGATTCTGATTAGATACGAAAAGGATGAGATTTAACGTATTTAACTTCCGTTAATATCAAATCACCGAAGCGTAAAGATGAAAGCCTGTCGATAGCGAAGAATGTTCACTTCCGACAGGCTTATCTGTATTTTGTCTATAAAGTTATCTCCAAAGAGGCTCCGAAATCCAATTTTCAGGAAATCCCATTGCAGCCGGATCAACCTGCGGATAAGAAACGAGTAAAGATTTGAGCTCATTCTTGAAATCCAATCCATATACCATGGAATCAAGCCAATATGCAATGCAACAAGCTATGGCATATACTTTGTTTGCATCAACACCATCAATGTTAATCCATGCGCCACGTAAAGAGGCATTCATTTGCGGAGCTGTAGAAAGATATCGGTTCCAAAGCCGCGAATGGTGTGCGCAACAGTTTCTCAGGACAGTTACGCTGCGCATCCAACTTTCCAACACCTCATGCTGTGGAAGATTGAATTGACGAGCTACACGCTTCTTCAATTTCTTGTCACTGAAATTGTAATAGAGTTTTGAAAGCGTGCCGAAAGATGCAAGTTCAAGCGTTTTCCATGCTGGAGGGAATATCGGCTTGTCATAGTTGTGCCGATGCTCTTTGATAAAGTCCTCCTTGCTACGCTGAAGTTCTCTGTCTATGGAGTTCATATTCTCAATAAACTTGTGCTCATCGTCAGCAAGACTTGTATCAAAGAACCAAAACGGTCCATGAGCCAAAGAGAACTCTTGTATAATCTTTGTGCGCAAAGCAATCTCTAATCGTTGGACTGCCTTGAACATCAAATCTCTCAATTCTATATCGAAGTTGTAGAGGGCTACGGCATCTTCAAATCTACTGTTAGGTTTAAATTGATGTGTGGTTTTGTCTGCCTCCATCGGACGAAGGTATTGGATAAAACGAAAATAGCTGACCTCTCCAAGAAATTTTTCAGCCTTGGATGAATCAGCAATATTTAAGCCTCTACTTTTTAGTAGTTCTATTTGTTCGGAAATAGAAAGAGCCTGTTTCGTGTATAATCTTAATGTACCCATAAAAAGCAAAAGACCCGCCCTGGTTCGCTGTTCAAATGGGAAGCGTGGCGGATTCTGTTGCCACAAAGATACGAATAATCATTGATAAAGCAAACTTTTCGGCAAGAAAAATCACGCAAGAGTGTTTTTTTCATTTTTTTCAAACGGAATCTTGAATCTTTAGGAAAGATCCCGCCGCCATTGCCTGTATGATGCCCCCCTCACAATAACGAGAAAGTCCAAGACGTTTGTGATTACAGTTTGGAGAGAAAACAGCAACCAAGTTGAATCAGCAAGTAACCAAGTCGGTAACGAAGTTAGTCTCTGTATCTATTATTGGTTGATTATCAATATTATACACCCCAAACGGCAGAAAAATGACCGCATGGATTCTGATTAGTTTCGCTCACATCAGGAATCACGAAATAAGGGTTGTGAGGGGCGCTTTTAACCGACCCCATAATGGGGTGAATGGAAGTTATAGGACAAAATTCATAAAGGGGTACGGCTGAAACGACTCCCTTGAAGGGTGGGATTACATGTCATACCCTTTTGTTCTAAAAAGCATTTTTTGTAGTTTACGATGCTACGTTTTGCTGTTTTTTTTACTTGATAAGCGCAGTTTTTCCATTATTTATGACGTATTATCTAGATAAAAACGTTATCTTTGCGGTGCAAAATATGATACCAGTATCAAAAATAGCACTCTAATATGATATTTGAACGCAAGAAATACTTGGATGAACTTATCGCAGGACGCGGCAATGGGCTTGTGAAGATTATAACGGGTGTCAGACGATGCGGAAAGTCTTTTCTGCTGTTTGACATCTGGCATAACTGGCTGTTGGAAAATGGGGTGACTGATAGTCACATCATCGAAATACAGCTTGATGACTTCCGAAATAGACGGTTGAGAAAGCCAGATGCCTTGCTTGATTATATTGACTCCAAGGTTGTGGATGAAAGCAATCCTTATTATGTAGTTTTGGACGAGGTGCAGCTTGTTGAGGAATTTGTGGAGGTTATTCTTAGCTTGACACACATGCGGAATGTAGATGTGTATGTGTCTGGTTCAAATTCTCGTTTCCTGTCAAGTGATGTCGTGACAGAATTTCGTGGCAGAGGTGATGAGATACGCATCCGGCCTCTCACTTTTGATGAATATTTCAATGGTGTAGGTGGAGATATACGCAAGGCATGGCGAGATTATTATACCTTTGGAGGACTGCCACAAGTGGCTCTATTGGAAACGGAAGAAAAGAAGACAGATTATTTGCGTGGTCTGTATGAAACGACTTATCTGCGTGACGTGATAGAGCGTAATCATCTACGCAATCCAGAAGGCCTGAAAGAGTTGGTGCGTGTACTTGCCTCTGGCATAGGCTCTTCCACCAATCCAACCAGAATAGCCAACACTTTCCAATCTGCACAAGGCGTAGCCATTAAAAGAGATACGATAAAACAGTATATTGATTACTTGAAAGACTCTTTTCTCATAGAAGAGGCTCTACGTTATGATGTGAAGGGCAGGAAGTACATCGGTACTGAAACAAAATATTATTTTGCCGATGTTGGTATTCGTGCAGCCATTCTCAACTACCGTCAACAGGAAGAAACGCACATTATGGAGAATGTCATATACAATGAACTTCGCAGTCGTGGCTATAATGTGGATGCTGGTTTGGTGGAGCTTGGAGGCAAAGATGAGAACGGAAGGTTTGTCAGAAGACAGTTGGAAGTTGACTTTGTGGTGAACCGTCCGCCATATCGTGTTTACATACAATCGGCTTTCCACATGCCGACAATAGAAAAGGAGGTACAGGAGCGTCGCCCTTTCTTGTCTATCAACGATCATTTCCGAAAGATTGTTATAGTTGGTGACGACATCCATCGCAAAGAAGATGAGCTCGGAATTTTGACAGTTGGATTATTGGATTTTTAGACGGATAAGAATTTGTTGGAACAAGGCTAATTTAGGCAGCATAGCCTTTTGTTTCGCATATTACGAATAGATATGATTCAACCCCGATAGTCAGTAGGTCGCACACCAAGGTTGTGCGAGACGTAACGGCTGAAGTATGCTGGCGATGAGAAGCCGAACATATCTGATATTTGCACGAAAGTGAGCGATTTGTCACGCAACAGACGCGAAATGTCAAGCACCGTGTAGCGGTTAATCCAAAAGTTGGCTGCATAGCCGCTTACCGCCTTTGACACTTCCGACAGATACTTTGATGTCACGCACAACTTGTCGGCATACCATGTCACTTCGCGGTGAGCGCGGTATTCGCCACTTTCCAGAAGTGAAAGGAAACGGCCCATGAGTGTGGCATACCGTGTGGAAACGTCCTGTTCCTGATAGAGCGAGGCATGGAAGTCAAAGAAGTCGATGATGAGCGACTGCACTTTGTTTATCAGCATGTCATGATAGAAGTGGTGGGCAGTTTGGGCGATGCGCCTCTGCAAGTTGTCGAAGTTGCGGCGGCATTGCTCAAACTGCTCCTCCGTGAGGTGCATGATGGGATTGAGAAACAAGGCCAACTGGCCTTTCATGCCATAGTTGCATTGCGGAGTGCATATTTCTATGAATGGAACAGCAATATAAATCATCGTTACACGGAAGTGGCTGTCCGCCTTGACCGACTGAACCAGTCTGCCTTGACGCACAATCATCAGGTCGCCGCGCTTCATCTCAAATTCCTTGCCGTTGAACATGATACGGCACGAGCCGTCAAGACATAACGCGTGTCCCAGATAACCTTTAAAAGCCTCTGTTCCTATTCCCGACAACGAGTCGGTTATGATAATGTTCTGTTGCTGTTCCATTTTCACTTTCAGTTAGTCAATCCTACTAAATGTAACAAAAAATACGCGCTTTTATTGTGCTTTGTCTACAATTTTTATTGTGCTTTGTCTACAATTTTCGATCCGCCGAACACCTCACTCATCTTCGTTGAAGAGAGTGCCTTGTCTATAACAGCAACCTCCTCTTGTGAGAAACTTATATCGGCAGCCCCGATATTCTCCTTCAATCTGCAAAGGCAACGTGTGCCAGGTATTGGCACAATCCAAGGTTTCTTGCTCATCATCCATGCCAATGATATTTGCGCAGGAGTGGCGTGCTTCTCCATGGCAAGTTGTTCAATCATTTCAAACAACCATTTGTTTCTCTCGAAGCTGTCCTTTTGATACTGAGGCATTGCTGCACGATAGTCGGTCTGCGCGTCAAACCTCGACTCGGCATTGTAGCACTCCGAGAGCACGCCATTGGCCAGCGGCGAGAAAGCCACAAAACCAACGCCAAGTTCCTCGCACACGGGGAAAAGACTGTCATGCCAGCGTGCCATCATTGAATAGCGGTTCTGCACGGCGGCAACGGGGCAAACCTTGTGTGCGCGCCGCAGATAGTCCTCCGTTGCTTCCGAAATGCCCCAATGTAGTATCTTGCCATCCTTGATGAGTTGCGCCATCGTGTCTGCCACAACTTCGGGTGCTATGCTTCTGTCAATGCGGTGCTGGTAGTAAAGGTCAATGTGGTCGGTGCGCAACCGCCGCAGGGAGCCTTCCACGGCTTCCCTTATCGCCATCGGACGAGAGTCGGTGATGAGCGGATGGTTGCCCGGATGGTCGGGATGGTCGAACCGTATGCCAAACTTAGTGGCTATCACCACTCTATCGCGATAGGGCTTCAATGCCTCACCCACCATTTCCTCGTTGAGATGCGGATTGTCAGGTGTGCCATACACCTCGGCTGTGTCGAAGAACGTGTAGCCAATGTCCACGGCATCAGCCAACAACGACATAAACTCCTCTTTCTTGATGGGAGTGCCATAGGCATGGCTCAGTCCCATACATCCCAATCCCACGGCGGACACACGGAGTCCGCTCATTCCTAATGTTCTGTATTTCATTTTGTCTTTATTAGTTGTTTTGAAGTGCTGCTTTCTTGCTGTTCGCCCTCTTTATGTCCATTATAGATATATGCTCGTTGCGGTAGCGCGCCTCTGGATTTTTCTCGCCGTTGGCAAGCAACGGGTCGTCGTCCACCTTGGCAAACTTGATGGCTTTCTGCGGACAGTTTTGTATGCAGGCAAAGCAAAGCTCGCAGTCGCCGCTGGTCTTCACGCCATCGCTCGTGAGCGAATAGTTGCCGCGAGGACAGACATCCGTACAAACGCCACAACCGATGCAACGGTCGGTAACGACAAAGTACTTCTCGCTCTTCTTCAGGAAGCCCACTTCTGGGTCAAGTCCCGTATAAGCCATGAACCCGTCGTGATGCTCCCGTTCCTCCTCGCTCACTGGCTGCATCCAATGCTTCCGCTTGCTGATGTCGTCCTTGATAGAGGCAAGGTTCTCGGGAATATGCTTGTCCATCTTCACCTGTTCGTTCATGTCGAAGTTTGGCAACCAGTTGTCCACCATCATCAGCGTGCTGAGATAGCTGAACCGCCATCCAGCCTTGCGGGTAATGCCGTCGAGAATCTCCACAGCATTGCATTTGCGTGCGCCGAAGGTAAGCACGGCAAACGTGTATTCGGCCTTCAGTCTTGACTTTTTCAGGAACTGGCGCACCATGTATGGAGGCATGTGCCCATAGACAGGATAAATGAGTCCTATCTCGTCAGCCTCAAAGTCAGTGCGTCCCTGGTTTATCATCTGCGGAATGCTAAGCAGCTCCGTGTTCTCGTCGGCAAGTTGGCGAGCCACATAGAGACAGTTGCCTGTCCCTGTGAAATAAAATATCAGTCGTTTTTTATTCATACTCATGCAAGATGTCAATGTCGAGACTCCAGACATACTCAGCATTGCGCCTATTGCCGCCGTGCCCATTGTCTTGATTGCCGTGCGTCGGCTCATCTTCTCGTCCATATATATTATTTTTATACCGATATCGCACCTCAGTCGTCCATCTTCCAGTTGAGCATAAACTTCTCCGCTTGCTTGTAGTCCATGTTGAAGAACCGTTTCTCCTTGTTCAGACTGCGCATCTCGGCCATTTCCTCATCTGTGAGCGAGAAGTCGAACACGCTGATGTTCTCCTTGATGTAGTCGTGGCGTGTAGCACCGGGAATTACAGAAAAGCCCTCCTGTATGTGCCAGCGGATGATAATCTGTGCAGGAGTCTTGCCGTGGGCCTTGGCTATCTTCTGGATGGTGGGGTCTTTGAACAAGGCGCCATTCGACATCTCGCCGCCAAGCGGGAACCAACACTCGAGTTGTATGTTGTTCTCTTTGCTCTTCTGCTGCCATTCCTTGCGCTGCGCATAGGGGTGGCACTCAATCTGCATCACGGCAGGTTTTATCTTGGCAAACTGCATGATGTCGTTGAAGAGCGAGTCGGAAGCGTCGAAGTTGCTGATGCCGAGTGAGCGCACCTTGCCCTGCTCTACAGCCTTCTCCATGTCGCGCCATGCACCACGATAGTCGCCCATAGGCTGGTGGACATACAGGAGGTCAATATAGTCGGTCTGCAAGCGCTCGAGCATCTTGTCGATAGCATCCATTGTCTTGCCCTCGCCATACTCCGTTGGCCACAGCTTGCTCGTAATCCAAATCTCGCTGCGTGGAATGCCACTTTCTTTTACAGCCTTTCCCACTCCGCGCTCCACACGATAGGCATGGGCGGTGTCGATGTGGCGGTAGCCACATTTCAGAGCATAAGCCACAGCGTCCTGGGCGGTGCTGTCCCCCGGCACGTTGTATGTTCCGATGCCAAAACGCGGCATCCATGCGCCATTGTTGAGTTGCACATAAGGTTGTCCGTTCACATCTTTCTCTGTTGCGTTGATTGCTGTCGTAGCCATAAATAGGGTCATGATAACAGATAAAATTCTTGATATTCTCATATACTTCGCTTTTTTGTTGGATAAGCACAGATTGCATTGTCGGCCATCGCCTCCAAAACGCAACCTGTACTTATGTGTAAATATGAAATGGTTATGAAAAAGTTATAGTTTCTCCTTCAGTTTTCTTGCCTGACTCTTGTCGTTCGCCATACCCTCGTAGGTGAAGCCATACATTCCGGCAAAGCGGCTCATGGTGTACTCACCGTCATCGAGCATCATTTTTGTGGGGGCGGCACCCTGATAGAGGAAGAACAACCTTTTGCCCTTGAACGTGCCCGGCTCTATCGGACCATAGAAGCGTTCGAGCAGAACGCGCACCGAGGCACAGATGTTGTGCCAGTACACGGGCGAGCCCATCACCACGATGTCAGCCTCCTTCATCTTCTTGTATACCTCGTCAAACTGGTCGCCATTCAAGGTCTGACCGTAAACGTTGATGCGGTAGTCGGTGAGGTTGAGCGTCTCATACTCATTGCTTTCGAGCAGTACCTTGGCGAGAGCTGCCGTGTTGCCGTCGCGGTTGGGACTGCCGTTGATGAAGAGAATCTTCTCTTTCTTGTCTGTCGGTTTGTTCATACTTTTGTCGTTTGATTTGCATGTTGCGCCAGTTGCCAACATGATCAGCATGGCGCAGAATGTCAATATCCGTTTCATTTTCACGTTGTTTTTGGTTTTCGTTGCAAAGTTAGTGTTGCCACCCAAAATCCTTGTTACACAGAATGCGGATGAAATTTCACTTTTCACATAATCATCGGTTGCCACAATCTCAGCACGCTTACAGCAGACAAGTGGTAGAAAATGAATTCCTGCGGAAAGGCATAAAAACCGAATTTATGGTAAAACAATCTGTAATTTGATTAATGCCTGTTTCGTATAATATCTCTATCTTTGCGATTAAAACATATAGACAAAACAACGTTGGTAGAGATACCAGTCTGGCCGACGGACAAAATTTACAAGACTATGAACAATATTAAATTAAGCAATGGCGTTGAAATGCCACAAATGGGTTACGGAGTATATCAAGTAACACCCGAAGAGTGTGAACGATGTGTGATGGATGCCATCAGCGTGGGTTACCGCATGATTGACACCGCACAGGCTTACCACAACGAGGCGGCTGTGGGCAAGGCTTGGAAGAAGAGCGGAGTGAGCCGTGACGAACTCTTCCTTGTGTCTAAGGTATGGATCTCCAACTATGGCGAGGGACAGACGATGAAGAGCATTGACGAGAGCCTGCGCAAACTTCAGACCGACCACATAGACCTCATGCTCCTACACCAGCCATTCTGCGACCGCTATGGTGCATACCGCGATTTGGAGAAGGCATACAAGGCAGGAAAGTTGCGTGCTATCGGCGTGAGCAACTTCTATCCAGACCATCTGATAGACCTCGCTTCCAATGTGGAGATTGCGCCTATGGTGAACCAGGTGGAGACCCATGTGTTCAACCAGCAAATAGAGGCTCGCAAGTATATGAAGGAGTTTGGCACGCACATCATGTCGTGGGGACCTTTGGCAGAGGGACGCAATGGACTGTTCACCAACTCAGTGCTCGCACAGATTGGCGAGAAGCACGGCAAGACGGTGGCACAGGTGGCTTTGCGCTGGCTGTTGCAGACTGGTGTCATCATCATTCCAAAGAGTACACACAAGGAGCGTATGGAGGAGAACCTTCAGTTGTTCGACTTTGAGTTGGATACAGAGGACATGCAGACCATCGCATCGCTCGACACCAAGCACAGCCTTTTCTTCGACCATCACGATGGTGATGTGGCAAAGCTTTTTATGGAGTGGCGTGGTCTTGTAAAACCTGCAGAATAAATAAGAAAATATTATGAAACCATTTATTATCAGTCACATGATGGAATCGGTGGACGGTCGCATAGACTGTGCCATGACCGAACAGATAGAACCGTCTGACGTTTACTACGATGCGCTCGACCAATTGGATTGCCCCACAACACTTGAGGGACGCGTGACAATGCAGATTCATTTTGCCGAGCCTGAACCTTTCGTGGCAAAGGACAGTACTCCTATTGGTAAAACGGCTTTCCACAAGACATCAGCAGAGCCTGGCTATGCCGTGGCAATAGATACGACGGGAAAACTGAAGTGGCCCTCAAACATGCATGACGGCAAACCGCTTCTTGTTGTCACGTCCGAAACTTGTGCCAAGGAATATCTCGACACACTAACCACGCAGGGCATCTCGTGGATAGCCGTAGGAACAGAGCATATAGACTTGGCAAAGGCTGTCGATATATTGAACACGGAGTTTGGAGTGAAACGTATGGCGGTTGTCGGTGGTGGACACATTAACGGAGCCTTTCTTGAGGCAGGGTTGCTTGACGAGGTTAGCGTCATGATAGGTCCCGGCATTGATGGTCGCAAAGGCATGGCATCGGTGTTTGATGGTATTGCTGATGCCACCCGTCCTGCAACATTGCTGAAACTCAACTCCATCGATCGTATGGGCGATACGGTTTGGCTAAGATATACATTTGCGTAAAGTATATGTCAGCCCCTACCAGCATCACACGCCTCGTCCCATTTCAAAAGCCTCACCCATGTAATTCTTTCCTTCAACATCTCCCTTATCCATTACGCCAAGGGCTGAGATGATGCCACGTTCGTGTGAATTGTCAAGACAGTACAGGAAACCGCGAAACTCACCAATAGCTCTCTCTGTAGCATCAGGCATAGAGTCGGCAGCGGCAAAGATATAGTAAAAGTCTTTGCTGGTTATATCATTATAGCGTGAGCAGCAACGGTCTATCATCGTCTTGAGTTGGCCACACATGGTGTAGAAATAGATGGGCGATGCCAATACGATGACATCTGCGGCTATCATCTTGTCAAGTATTTCGGGCATATCGTCTTTCTGCGGACAGCCATTGCCGCTATAACAGGTGCCACATCCTGTGCAGTAATGGATAGTCTTTTCCTTAAGATAGACTTTCTCCACCTGATGACCGGCCGCCTCTGCTCCGCGCCTAAACTCATCGCACAGCAAGTCGGTGTTGCCACCCTTGCGTGGCGATGAGCTTATTATCAATACTTTCTTGCTCATAACATTCATTTTACAGTTATCGTTTTACTACCATAAGTCTCGCTCTTTATCGCTCCTACCGTATTAAACCATTCGTTGATTCGTAGGTCGAGTTCATCGGCTGTAAAGGAGCGAACATGCGACAAGCCCAATACTTGTTCTGCAACATCGGCATGACTTTCTCTTCCGTGCGGTCGAACACCGTCACGTTAGCTCCGAACGCCTTGGCATACATCACGGCAAGATGTCCCAATCCGCCAAACCCAGCTATCGCCACCTTGTCACCTTTCCTGAAATGTTTTACGTTCTTTCCTGCCTTTACGACACGTCCCTCCATCTCATGTCCAGACACATCGGGATAGACTGTATAATTCCAGTCATTGAATGCCTCGTGTACATCGCTGTGGCAGATGCCACAGTAGAGAATCTCAGCCAATACGTCATCATCGCCCATCGCACGGCGATTGTACTCATACGGCACCTGCCGTCCGTCTGTGTTCATGGCAGCATAAGCTTTAACATGGATGGAATCGTTTTGGGCGGCAGCCTCTGCACCACTCAATAGGGCTGCAACGGAAATGATTGCAGCCGTAAGCAAATTACTTCTCATTCACTACTGTCCACGAAAAACTATTAACACTCCAAAAAGTAACAATTTGATAGT